>Ga0209086_10002077_pt1 | contig 15895 bp, 8 predicted proteins | sample M_130207_XF_Meta_FD_187312 | JGI IMG/M metagenome (GOLD analysis project Ga0209086, IMG submission 187312) | Freshwater microbial communities from Lake Montjoie, Canada to study carbon cycling - M_130207_XF_MetaG (SPAdes) (version 2) | ecosystem: Environmental > Aquatic > Freshwater > Lake... | reverse complement strand
TTGGTTGGAATATGGAAATTTCTTATTTACATTCCAACCCACATGTTTAGGAACATGTTTTGGAAAAAGATATCCATTGCCACCAATACACCCACCAACAATACCTAACAAAAAAAAGTAGAATCCCATTCGTATTATTATTAGGACATTGCGTTTATATCTTTTGTAAAAAGAAATAAATGCGTTTTCATAAACAAACATAAGGATGTTGGGTATAATCCATTTATTACACTGTCCATGTCTTATCATACTTCCATTTTTATATAAAAACCCCACATTCGATTTTTGCTATATAGAATATTTTCTAGGGACCCTATTTTCCTATACGTTTATACATGGAGAATGTCCCATTTCTTACATCTATAAAAAACGAAAAGATCCTAACTACATTGCTGGAAGTAAAATTGCCGATTATCCGGAAATGAACGATATTTTTATATTCTCTCTTTTGGGAGAAAAAGTGATTCCATATTATTTTGGAACTACCACCATTCTATATTTAGGAACTTTGATCCATGTCATTCATCGTAGTAATATTCCGTTTTCGTTGTTTATAATACCTACAAATTCTCTCCTTATCTATTTTACTTTTGTGTATAAATACCCGGACCATCCTTTGTTTAACGTAATACAAGACGTTCATAAAATCATTCTGTTTTTCTTTATGGTATGTCTAATGAATAAATCTCTCGATTTCTCCAATATTCTAAATAACTTTTTTGTCCACTTTTAGGAGTATCTTCATAATACCGATGATAATTTTTCAAAATGGGAATGCCATTCCTGAGAATATATTTATTGTAATGAATACAAATGTGTCTCATTTTAGATTCTTTTCGTAGTTCATTGGTAATTAAATGTTTCATCATTCCTGGACCCGTTACGGATAGATCATCTCGGGTATAGTCTTTCTCTCGCACATGTTTCACAATTTGAAAAATACATTTCATCATTACGTTCGATCTAGGTTTACAAATTAAAAAGGCATTATATACACTATTTCCATCGATATCCAATACATATTGTTCTTTTTCTAATACTTCTGTAAACCTGAAACCGTTGACGGCTTCGTATTTCATATCTAAATAGATACCACCCTGAATATACAGTATACAATACCGTAATAAATCCGATTTAAATGCAAATGGAACGAGAGAATCAAAGGCATGTAAAACATCGGTATCGAAATAGGTTTGAATAAATTCTCTCGCAGAATCTAGATTATATAGAATATATTCGAATTCTGGATTTTCATTTTGTAAACGATCGCTGTATTTCTGCATTTTCTCGCAAATATCGGTTTGTAGCCAAATACGATGGATTTTTCGGGGGATTTCTTCGAAAATAGACAACGACTGTTTTCGTTGTCTAAAAAAAGTAGAATCGATCCCTTCTATTTTTTCTAAATGATAACGTTTCGCAAAATTCTCCCAAAGTTCTCTCAACCCCGGATTAGAAAATATCCCTATCGCCTGTTTATTATAAAGTAGACCGGTGAATTGAAAATCTTTCTCTACTACTTCGCGACTTCCACTACCATCATAATGGATAATATCGTATTTTTCTTTTTGTAGAATTGGTAAAATAATATTACTATCGCCTAAATAGAATCGAATACGATCTTCTCCAAAATACTCTCTGATTTTCTCAAAACATGCATAGGAATATCGATGATATCCTTCGTCGATACAGGTAATTTGGAGATTTGGATTGGAAAAAAGGAAATACACCGCGGCAAATCCTGCCCCGAATCCAATTTCTAACACGTGTATGGATTTATCCGTTTCATATTCCTGTAAAATATGTTCTAAAGAATGCATATAGTCTTCTTTCATAATAATCGATGATTCGGTTCCTTCGTTTTCTAAATCGATAATGGGTTGTAAATGAATCCGGATAAACTCTCTCGTTTTTTCCATTTCTTTCGTCTCGTTATAAAATATAAATATGTTCTAAAAAAATATTTATATTTTTATTTTGAAATAGTAGGTAATATATTTTCTTATTTATACTGTCCGTCCTCCTATATATCGGTATAGTATGTAAAAATATCAGCTTTCCATTCCCCTTCATAGGTATATCTGGTTGTATAGCGTGTTATCCCGTATCAAGTGTAACTGTATAAAGACTATTGTTTTTCCATTCACCAGTATAAACATCTCCATTACTATATTCCATTTTACCTTTTCCATGTTTTGTATCATCTTTCCATTCACCTTCATAAACATCTCCATTGCTATAATCCATTATACCAAATCCATGTTTTATATCATCTTTCCATTCACCTTCATAAACATCTCCATTACTATAATCCATTATACCAAATCCATGTTTTATATCATCTTTCCATTTACCAGTATAAACATCTTCATTACTATATTTCATTATACCATTTTTATTTTTTTTATCATTTTCCCATTCCCCATTATATTCTATATTTTTGGGTATCTGAACGATCTTTTCATTAACAGATCTTATAACTTTTCTACGGTTATTAAAATACTTCATTACCCCTCTTCCATTTTTTTCTTTTGTCTTTGTATTAAAATATCCTTTATATTTATCACCATTATCATATGTAACACTACAATTACGTATTATGTTACTATCGTTAGGAGTGGTATCTATTATTTCAGTTATTATTAAAGCTTTTTTTGACTCTTTTTTTGACTCTTTTTTTGAACCGTTTGATCCTGCATATTTTTTACAAGTATTTCTATTTTTCCAAACATATTTTTTTCTAGATGGTTTGTTTTTCATTTCAATGAATCGGAATATATATCTTATAAATAATTAAATAAATACTCTCTCTACATAATTACGTTTAAAACATCGTTGATGATACGAAATCTCGGAATCTAAATCACATTTGGTATCTCCTTCTTCTAATGCAACCATAGGATATACAATCGCCTTTTTCCCCCATTTTGTAAGCGTCCAATCTGGACTAAATGGTATCGGTCCATGCATTGTTTCTACTGCATGTTCAATCGTAAATCTGTCTAAAAGTGCCTGTCCATGTTTTCTAGATACCATATACATTTGCGATCCCCATAAATCATCTGGATAATCATGATAAGAAAACATATGATTTCTCTCTTTTAATGGATAATAAGAATTCGTATCCACAATTTCATAAGGAACCAAATATCCTAATAACATTACCTCTAATTCTAATTTTTCGTAGGCTTGAATAATATTTTCCATATCCATTTTCAAATATTTCGAAACTAAAATATCATCTTCGCACACTACACAATATTCTAGATCGGTATGTTCTATAAAATGACGAACGGAATCTAAATGTTGTAAATTAATCGCCCATGTTCTTTTCTCTTTTGTAATATCTACGGTCACATTCATTAATCGCTCATCCGTAGATTCTACGGGAGGAACAAAATGTAATGGTAAATCTAGTTTAGCCCATCGTTCGACCATTTTTTCTCTCCTTTTTTCATCTTTGTAATTAATACAATAAAACCCTACTTTTTCTATGGTCATCAAAATATAATAAATAAAATAGTTTCATTTCTATATATTCCTTTTTCTAAAATAGGTTTTTAGAATCCATATAAAAATAAATTTGGAACATTTATAACCCCAAACCAGATAATATGAACGACCATGAAATGAATGTGAAAAAACGAAATGGTCAGTTAGAAACGGTTTCTTTTGACAAGATCCTGAAAAGAATCAAAAAAGTGGGGCAAGAAGTCAACCTAAAATTGAATTATACTTCTCTCGCCATGAAAGTAATTGATCAATTATATGATGGTATTTCTACCTTTAAAATCGATGAACTTACTGCTGAACAATGTGCATCTATGTCTTCGATTCATCCAGAATATAATATATTAGCCGGTCGTATTACCGTTTCCAATCATCATCGAAATACACTTGGATCCTTTGTAGATGTAGTTACTAAATTACATCAGTATCGTGATAAACATGACAAATCCTCCCCATTAATTTCCGATGATTTTTTTACCAATATAAAAGCATTGATCAAAACACTGGGTGGTAAGAAAGAATTGGATAAGATATGTGATTATGAACGCGATTATTTGATTGAATATTTCGGTTTTAAAACGTTGGAAAAATCCTATTTGATCCGGATTAATGGAAAAATCATGGAACGGCCACAACATATGTGGTTACGCGTGGCGATTGGGATTCACGGGCAGAATATCGAACGGATTTTAGAAACGTATGAACACATGTCTAAAAAGTATTTCACTCATGCGACTCCCACTTTATTTAATGCGGGAACACCACATCCACAATTAAGTTCTTGTTATTTATTATCGATGGAATCCGATAGTATTGATGGTATTTTCAATACACTGAAAGATTGTGCACTTATTTCGAAATGGGCGGGAGGGATTGGACTACATATACATAATGTGCGTGCCACTGGTAGTCATATTCGAGGAACGAATGGGGTTTCGAACGGTATTGTTCCCATGTTGAAAGTATTTAATCATACGGCTAAATATGTCGATCAAGGCGGTGGTAAACGAAATGGATCGTTTGCGATTTATTTAGAACCATGGCATGCCGATATTGCCATGTTTTTACAAATGCGTAAAAATCACGGTGATGAAGAATTGAAAGCGCGGGATTTATTCTATGCATTATGGATCCCGGATTTATTTATGGAACGTATCAAAGCCAATGGGACTTGGACGTTAATGTGTCCAGATGAATGTCCTGGATTATCCGATGTATATGGACCAGCATTTGTAGAATTATACGAGAAATACGAAGCGGAGGGAAAAGGGAGAGAAACTGTAAATGCTCGTGATTTATGGTTTCAGGTTCTAGATGCACAAATGGAAACCGGAACCCCTTATTTATTATACAAAGATGCGGCAAACCAGAAATCCAATCAAAAAAATATCGGCACCATAAAATCTTCGAATTTATGTTGTGAAATCATGGAATATTCGGATGGAAACGAGACAGCAGTATGTAATTTAGCAAGTATTGCTTTACCGTCTTTTATTATAACCGATCCATCCATCACGTTCGATTTTGCTAAATTACATGAAGTGACGAAAATTGTGACGGAAAATCTAAATCGTATTATTGATATTAATTATTATCCTACTGAAAAAACGAAAACCAGTAATTTCCGTCATCGTCCTATCGGAATTGGAGTGCAAGGATTAGCCGATGTTTTTCTAATGCTAGGATACGCGTTTTCCAGTGAAGAAGCCAAACAAATAAACCGGGATATTTTCGAAACGATTTATCATGCGGCTTTAGAAAAATCCATGGAATTAGCCGAAAAGGAAGGATATTACGAAACATTTCCAGGATCTCCTGCTAGTCAGGGTATTTTACAGTTTGATTTATGGAATGTGGATCCTGGACATTCGCGGTATGATTGGACCGATCTAAAGAAAAAAATCATGGAAAAAGGTTTGCGAAATTCACTTTTATTAGCACCGATGCCGACTGCGTCTACTTCGCAAATTCTAGGATATAATGAATGTATTGAGCCCATCACGAGTAATATTTACAGTAGAAGAACATTGGCGGGAGAATTCATTATGGTCAATAAATATTTAATGAACGATTTAATTGCATTGGATCTTTGGAACGAAGTCCTCAAGAATAATATTATTGCCAATAGTGGAAGTATTCAACATTTAGACATCATTCCAGTAGAAATACGAGAGAAATATCGAACCGTATGGGAAATACAAATGCGGCATTTAATTGATATGTCCGCAGATAGAGGCGCGTTCATTTGTCAAAGCCAGAGTTTGAATTTATGGCTGGAAGATCCTAATTACAATACTCTTACATCGATGCATTTTTATGCATGGTCGAAAGGATTGAAAACTGGAATATATTATTTACGTCGGCGTCCCAAACACCAAGCACAGCAATTCACGATTGAACCGGAAAAAGCACGGCGTGGATCGGAAGAAATATGTGAAATGTGTTCTGCATAAAAAAAAGTTTTTCTATTTTTTATTTTTCTATTTTTTATACTGATTTTTCTTTATAATAAGTGGGAATCGTCACCTTCCACATTTCTAAATAACATTTCAAACATGCTTCCACGTCTACATTCGAATCATGTAGATTTTCGGGAACATACCCAAACAAATGTTGATGTAATTCCGATAATTTTGGCCATTTATACAAATTGGCATTTGGAAATCTAGGATTCGGGATTTTACATATTCCGGTTCCAAGACCCATAGTGCAAGTAGATCGAATATTTTGACTTTTCAAATATTCAAAGGAAAACAATATCGGTGCATTTGGACAAGAATTACGGAAATGTTCCAAATACATGTAGCGTTTGAATTCCGTTTGTAAAACCGTCTTGTCAAAATTATAATTATGTGCAATAATTCTGGAACAAAGGTGCATATCACGATAAAATGCAATTAATGCTTCTTCAATTGGAATTCCTTGTTCCGCACATTTTTCATTGGTGATTCCGGTGATTTGTGTAATAATTTCTGGGATTTTTATATTTTCTGGTATGCGAATATATTGATTATATCTAAATATAATCTTATTACAAATCGTATCATATATTATATAGGATAACTGTATAATATGTGGTTGTTGATCTAAAGGGGTTCGATAATCCTTCACGGTTTTCGGTAATAATCCGGTTGTTTCTACATCAAATACCATCACTAAATTTTGAGAAATCATTTCGGTGAAAGACATGGTTCGTTTTCCGTTTCTGAGTTTCATAAGAATTGGTATTGATATCTTTGTTTTCTTTTTCGTCAATTTTTTGGTTTTGGTTTTGTTTTTGTTTTTCATTTTTACATATTTGTAAATAATGATAGTAATAGACTAAAGTATTGTTAAATATATTTTTGTTTTTGTCCGGTTCTTCTTCTTGGTTTTTCCTTGCTATTTTGTTGTGTATAAATTGAATAGCCGAAGTCGGTTTCATATACATATATTTTTCTAGGAAACAAGCGACTAAAGAACAAGATCGTTGATCATCATTATAGATGAATACCGTTTGCCGATTACAAATACATTTATATATTTTGTCAATTACGTTTGTATACAGAATCATTTCTAAAAATTTAATAACCTCTGTGTTCTCTTCTTCGATTGGTATACGAAGTTTCATAGGATATACTGGATATGTTGGAAAGGGAATATCTACCGTGCAATTAATAAGTAAATGAATATCTGTTACTTCTTCCAATTTCTCTTTCGAACCAATATATAAATATTGTAAAATTTCGGTATATTCTGCCATTGTCCTATCCTATCCTATCCTATCCTTATTTCTAAATGTATATTATTTTTTCGTGTAATTATTCTTCAATTATTTGATATTTACTGAAAATATAAATAAAATTATTTTGTTTGAGAAAAAAAGATACAAAGATATTATTCTAAAATAGTTAAAAATAAGAATGGTGGAATCTACGATCGTATCTGCATTTGTGTCGGGGGTTAATACCCGAAAAGATTTCGATATTTCGCAATACATTGAGTATGGTAAAAAATTATTGGAAATCGACGTTCCTAAAGTCATCTTTATGGAGTTATCCATATATCAAATGTATTTTGAAAAGGAAAAAAAAGAGGGACATTATCCAAACACCGTTTTTATTATGATGAATCGTTTCAATATGTATTTATACGAACATATCGATAAAATCACCAATTTTCAAATAAATACCGGAAAACCAGACAAAGATACGGTCGATTTCATGTTTGTTCAATGTAATAAAACAGAATGGGTGAAACATGTAGTTCAACAAAATCCATTTAAAACGAGTCAATTCGTATGGATCGATTTTGGTATTTATCATATTGTCCGTAAGGATGTATTGTTTCAAAAAACCATTCAACGAATATCCCAAACGGAATGTTCTAAAGTGTCGATTTGTAGTTGTTGGAATTTACGTCTACCTTTTGTGCGTAATATCCATAAAGATGTTGCATGGTATTTTGCGGGTGGCATTTTCGGGGGAGAAGGGGAGTATTTGATTAAATTCGCCGATAAAATGAAAGAAGAAACCATTCAGTATATTCATAAAAATAATAGCATCGTTTGGGAGACGAATATCTGGTATTTATTATACAAAAAAAATGCGGAATTATTTACACCCTATTTAGCCGATCATAATATTTGTATGTTGCAAAATTACGGTATCAATAGCAATGGACTTATATTAGTCACCGCTATTTTTCAACCCTGGCACGATAGTATGCGAGAACATCTCTATTTTTTGGGAGATTTACGATGTCCCCTATATATTTTTATTGCAGAACCAAAATCTATCCCTACCGAAATTATGACGTTTATTACAGAGACCTATCCGGAAATCACGATTCTCTCGTTTGAAAATCCATGGACCTTCTTAATGGACTTTATGCCAGAATTACCTTCTACTCGTAATTTACAAAAAGATACCGCGGAACATATCTTGAATATGCATTCGAAAATTTATTGTTTACAGCGTGCAGTAGAATTATCCGATACTACCCCTTATTCATATGTATGGATCGATTTTGGTATAAAAGATGTTTGCTCTGCACATGATAAACCATTACAGACGTTTATCTATGAATTGTCTTGTAGAACCGACCTTTCTTTTTCCACGGATGATAATATGATGTTTCCGGGATGTTGGCAGAAAATCAATAAAGAGACTTTCAGCACAGAGGATAAAGTAAAAGGTTTTTTGAATACAATCTGTTGGCGGTTTGCAGGGGGTCTTATGTGGGGAAATCATTTAGCCATTCGTCGTTTTTGGAAATTATATCAAAAATATTTACCATATTTAGTGCATACTTATGGTATTTTAACTTGGGAAGTGAATTTTTGGGCATGGTTAGAAACCATGGATCCAAAATGGAAACCAATTTGGTATCCAGGTGATCATAATGATTCTATTGTCATGATTCCTGGGAGATTATGGTCCGTAAAATTGAATGCCCATACCTATGTAGAAACTGGCAAATTGTTTGAAATATCGAATTATAATCCAATGTCGGCATCCTATCTCTATCATAATGGGAAACATTATTTAAATACCCGATATACGAATTATCATGTATGTTCCGATGGTTATTATTGGTGGCCCCCTACCGAAAATCGTATTATACGTAGTAAGAATATTGTATCGGTATTGAATCCGGAGGATTTTAGTCATATGTCCTTCTTGGAAATGCAACCGGATATTGGATTATTCTCTTTTTTAGGCGGATTTTCCGAGGGAATCGAAGATATTCGTTTATATGAAAGGACAGATGGTAAAATCGGGTTTATCGGTTCTACTTTAGAATATTCGATTTCTGGTAAAATTCGCACAATCATTGGAGAATATGACGTAGATAATGCGAAATGTAAGAATGGCCAGATTATACAACCACCGAATGATACCTATTGTGAGAAAAATTGGATACCAATTGGTAATCGTGATCGTGATACCTGGTTCATTTATAAATGGTATCCTATGCAAATTGGTAAAGTGATTTTGGATGAAAATGAACATGTTTACTGTTTAGATATACAAAAAACATATCAAACCTCGGCGGTAGTGTTTCGTAATATTCGTGGATCGTCTTGTTTTATTGAGGATACTATTGAAAATGCCCACGGTTGGGTAGGTGTCGTGCATTTCAGTGAAGAATTATATCCTCGTCAATATTTCCATCGTTTGGTTCTTTTAGATAAACATTCCTTTGAGCCATTGAAATATACCGATCCTTTTTATTTCTGTCATTTAGGCGTTGAATTTTGTATTGGATTTACGAAAAAAGAAGAGGATTATGTGTTTTGGATTTCCCAATTAGATCGTGATCCCTATCGTATTACCGCGAATCGTTTTTCTTGTCCTAGATGGAACACATGTGGAAGATGGGGAGTTTAAAGAACATATATATATACTTATTTTGTATATTATTTATAATAAGTATATATGAGTGAAAGAGATACAGAGGATGATGATATGGAAAAATTAATATCCGAGTTAAACAGCACCAATTCTATTTATGAATCGATAAATATAGGAACATTGGTATTTCATTCCAAAAATCATTTTCAAAATAAAATTCCGTTTTGTTTAGAAGATTTTTTTTATCGATTGTTTTGTAGTCAAATTAATCAAGAATCTTTTGTAAAAGCGATCGTTCAATTATATGGAAATACGTTTATCCATATGTTTAATGCTGAATTATATAATTGTATCGGGAGCTATTCTATAACGTCAGCCAAAAAACGTGTAATATGTGATGCATTGCAAGATATGAATGATAAATTGAATATATCTTTTCAAAATATCAAATTATTGAAAAAAACGGAAATAACCGATGAACAAAATATGTATGAAACCGAATTAAATTATGGGGGTATTGGTTTACCATTTGGTAAAAATTTAGTTCGGTATCATTTTAAACATAAATTATTCAAAGCATATCAAACACAATTGGAATTGTTTTTTGAAGGCAAACTCAAATCAATGTTTAAAAATTATCATGTGGATTTTATTTCTAGAATGTATAAAGATATTTTTGATTTTCAAAAAGAAGATAATGTATACTTACATCCACAAGATATCAATAATATCGTGAATGTATTTTTATCTACGTCCATTAAAAAAAAATCGAAAGGTGTTTTTTTAAGTGGTGGAAATGGAAATGGAAATGGAGATCCAGATTCAGATGTAGATGTAGATGTAGATGCAGATGTAGATGTAGTTCAAAAAAAAGGCGATAATCGTTTTACAGAAGGGTTTAAAGATCTGGGTAATACATTTACGCAGAATATGGGAAAATTAAAATCTGTGTTACCTGGCGCTATATCAATGCCTGGTTTAGGTTTACCTAAATCTTATGCATATAACCCGAAATCAACTGGAAATACTGAAACGGAAAAATTAAAACAAATCTTAGATTTGGGTATTTATTCTAAATTAGATTTAAAACCAATTCTTACAGAAAATTTAAATTGTAAACAAATCAAAAAATATATTGTAAATGGTTTTGAAAAATTATTGAAAGAAAATGTATCGACTCATGTGGACGAAATTGAAATTATTATTAGTGAAGCATTTTCAAATCTTATGTTACAAATTTATGACAAAGGAGTTTCTACTTCTAACGATATAATGAAACAAACGATTATTCGTAGTTTTGTAAATAATTATCCTTTTGAAAAATTATTTTTTTTATTAAAGGAAAATGAAATATTTTCAAATCTAAAAGAAAATATACAAAAATCGCCTATTATTCAAAACAAAATATTTAAATATTGGGAGTCTAAATTTGATACATTTATTGAATTTATGAAAAACAAATATCCAGTGAGTGAACCCATAACACAATCGGTGGTTACCCCAGAAGTAGTTACCCCAAAAGTAGTTAAACCAGAAGTAGTTAAACCAGAATCTATATTTACAAAAGAGAAAGGTTCTACTTTTTCAAAAGTGAAAGATATATTAAAAAAAAATGTAAAAAAAATTACAAAAAAAGCGAAAAAAGGTATTAAAAATATTAAAAATGCAAAAGAAAATGTAAGTGTTGAAAATGTTGAAAAGTTAAAAAAAAGTATCATAGAAAAGGTTACAGAAATGAAAAAGGAAATAAAAAATAAAAATGATCTTAAAAAAATCACTAACTTTACGGATAAAATTTCCAAACTAGATAAAACCACAAGAATAGGTAAGGATGAGATGCAACATATAGAACAAATTTATAAAGCTTTGAAAAATTCAAAAGTAACAGATATTTGGAAAATTATTGATCCATCTTCAAATATAAATGCCTTGATGGATTTAATTCGAAAAAAAAAGGTGACAAATGGTGGCACCAACACCTACACGGCTATACAGGATAGAATAAATTTCTTTATAAGAATGGTAAATTTAGTGAAATTGAAACCGGTAAAAAAAATAGATGGGGGTAATATAACAACCAAAAAAATGTGGAATAAAACCAATCGAAAAAAGGGAGGAAAAGGCGAAAAAGAAGGAAAAAAAAATAGAACACGAAAACCTTGTCCAAAAGGAACCCATTGGAATAAAATAGCACAGAAATGTATGACGAAGGAAGAAGAAAATGCATTCAAGTTGGAATATAAAAACAATCGACAGAATTTAGCACATGCGTCTGTAAAAGAAACATTAGGCGATATTAAATCTTCTTTTCGTCCTTTTGACCCGGAAGAAAAGGTGGAATCTCCGGAAGAAAAGGCGGAATCTCCGGAAGAAAAGGCGGAATCTCCGGAAGAAAAGGCGGAATCTCCGGAAGAAAAGGCGGAATCTCCGGAAGAAAAGGCGGAATCTCCCGAAGAAAAGGCGGAATCTCCGGAAGAAAAGGCGGAATCTCCGGAAGAGAGAGCATTCAATTTGAAACCAGAACAGAAAAAATGTCCCATTGGGTATACACAACATCCTAAAAAATCACGTAAATGTGTCAAAAATGAAGATATACGTAAATCCTCTTATACTAAAAAGAATAAATCCAAAATTCCGGAAATTCAATCCCAGACCGACGTTCTTCCTGTAGAAGATATTTCTCCGGAACAACACCCAATCGATGAATCGATGGATCCTAAAGCGAAAGTGAAAGACAAAACGAAAGTAAAAGAATATCCAGTCGATCCGGAAAAACAAGAATATGATGATTATCTTCAAAACCCAGATAGCGATGCCGCCGATTCTTTTTTATATCCACATTTACTTGATCCAGATTTTAATACTAAAATTGCATCGAAAAAAGAATTCAGTGATTTCCGGTATGATGGTAAAATTCATGATGTTGCAAAACAATCGCAAATAGAATGCAAAGCCCCTTTTGAACTTTTACCGAATCAACAATTTGTAAAGAACTTTCTTTCGATTCAAACTCCCTATAATAGTTTACTCTTATACGCTGGTTTAGGAACGGGCAAGACCTGCGCAGCGATTGGTGTTACCGAAGAAATGCGAATGTATATGAAACAAGTCGGTATTGTCAAGAAAATATTAATCGTTGCTTCTCCCAATGTTCAATCGAATTTCCGTTTACAATTATTCGACGAATCGAAATTACATGAAATCGGTAAAAAAGGTAGTGGTGTTTGGAATTTAGATACATGTGTTGGTTATGATCTTTTGAGAGAAATACAGACTACGAATATGACAAGAGAATATGTGATTCGCAAAATTAATACCATTATTCACGAATATTATGATTTTATCGGTTATGAATCTCTCGCAAATTATATTGAAGAAATGGCGGGATTAAGACGGTCCGGTAACAATGATATAGAAGACGATGGAGATGTGGATGAAAAACGTATTCGCCGCGTGTTCGACGATCGACTGATGGTGATTGATGAGGTTCATAATATTATTGGAAAAGAAGACAATGATAATAAACATACGTCGAATATGATGATGAAATTAGTCAAAGTTTGCGAGAATTTACGTATGCTTTTTTTATCTGCTACCCCTATGTATAATTCTTACAAGGAAATCATTTGGTTGCTAAATATCATGAATATGAATGATCATCGATCTACTGTAAAAGTGGAACAAGTATTTCTTGAAAATGGGGATTTTGTAGAAGAAGTAAAAGATGCGAATGGAACTATTTTACAAGAAAGCGGTAAGGATCTTTTGAAACGGAAATTAATTGGATATGTTTCTTATGTTCGTGGAGAGAATCCATATACGTTTCCTTATCGTATTTATCCTTCTCTCTTTGCTGCCGATGAAAACCAACTACAGAAACAAACTTATCCTAAAATGCAAATGAATCGAACGGAAATTACTACGCCTTTACAACATTTAGAAATATATGTTACCAAAATGGGAGAATATCAAAAGAATGGATATGATCTCTTGATTCAATTTGCAAAAGATTATCAACCGAATTTTGAAGAAAAAGAATCCTTTGGATATACTGTTTTACAGGGTCCAATTAGTGCATTGAATATGATTTATCCGAATGAAGATTTAGATACGTATATCGCTAAAGTAAACCCAAATCCACCAAAAGAATCTACTGGATTTATGGGAATTACCAGTATTTTTGGGGGAGAAGGAAAAGGAGAAGAGGAGGAGGACGAGGAATCGAAAGAAGAGGAATCGAAGGAAGAGGAAGAAGAATCGAAGGACAAGGAAGAGGAAGAGGAAGAGGAGGAGGAAGAAGAATCGAAAGAAGAGGAATCGAAAGAAGAAGAATCGAAGGACGAGGAGGAGGAATCGAAGGACGAAGAGGAGGACGAGGAATCGAAGGACGAGGAGGAAGAATCCAAGGAAGAACCCGAGCGAAAAGTAGTATATACCAAAGAACAATTGAAAGAAATCATACGTAATCTCCATGGTTCTAAAGGTCTACAAAATGTCATTTCTTTTTCAAAACCAGATGCAAATATTCCCCTATTTCATGATTTTGAATATAAACCGGAAATTTTGAAAAAATATGGCCGAATTTTCCAGAAAGAAAATATTGTGAAATATAGTGCCAAAATCGCAAATATTTGCGACATTATTTCTAAATCGACTGGCATCGTTCTCATTTATTCCAAATTTATTGAAGGTGGTTTGATCCCTATGGCTCTAGCATTAGAAGAAATGGGATTTCAACGATATGGGGAAGCCAACTACACGAAATCATTATTCAAAGAAAAACCGGTGAATTTTATCCTAAACCCATTGACCATGAAACCAAATGGTCCAACCGAAACTTTTACGGCTAAATATGTGATGATTACTGGTCAAAAATATTATTCTCCCAATAATGAAGCGGATTTGAAATTAGTCACCGATTCTTCCAATACCAATGGAGAGCAAGTTCGCGTTGTCCTTATTTCAGAAGCCGGCTCCGAAGGTCTAGATTTTAAAAATATTCGCCAAGTGCATATCCTAGATCCATGGTATAATATGAATCGCATGGAACAAGTCATAGGACGTGCAGTAAGAAATAAAAGTCATTGTTCATTACCTATTAAAGATAGAAATGTAGAAATTTATTTACATGGAACCTATATTGATGCGGAAATAGAAGCCGCGGATATTTATTTATATCGGTTAGCAGAGAAAAAAGCGCTACAAATTGGAAAAGTAACTCGAGTATTGAAAGAAACCGCTGTAGATTGTCTTTTAAATATTGATCAAAAGAATTTCACCCAAGAAAAAATGGCACAAAATCTCAATTTGACATTATCTACCAATCAAAAAATCATTGAATATCCAGTAGGGGATAAACCGTTCTCCAATATGTGTGATTATATGGAGTCTTGTGATTTTACTTGTAGCGGTAAACCACCTACCGAAACAAAACCCGAAATCACACCTACTTACGATAATTATTTCTTACAAAACAATCATCCGCGTATTTCGAAACGAATTCGTCAAGTATTTCGAGAGAAAGTATTTTATACATTAGAAGATCTCGTAAAAGAAATCAATATTATTAAACCATTTCCATTAGAACAAGTCTATTATTCTATTTCGGAATTCTTGAAAAGCCGTGATGAATGGTTAGTAGACAAAAAAGGTAGAAAAGGATATCTTATCCAGAAAAATGACGTATATGCATTTCAACCATTGGAAATTGCGAATGAAAAATCTTCTATTTTTGAGAGATCGAATCCTTTAGATTATAAACGTAAATCGATTCCCATTGAAATGCCGAAAGATCCTATTCTTAGTGCCAAACCTTCCGTTGCTCCTACGAATACTACTAATTCGGTAGTAGATGAATATCAAACCTTGTTTCAGCAATTGAAAAAAGATGTAGAAATGGTTCTAAATACTTCTTCTTATGTAAAACCACTGAAACAAAACATGAATTGGTATCGATATGCGAAATTATCTTTTAAAGTTTGTATTGAAAAACATAAGATGGATCGAAACGATGTCATTCGTTATATCGTTTATCATCATATGGATTGTTT
>Ga0209086_10002075_pt1 | contig 15905 bp, 17 predicted proteins | sample M_130207_XF_Meta_FD_187312 | JGI IMG/M metagenome (GOLD analysis project Ga0209086, IMG submission 187312) | Freshwater microbial communities from Lake Montjoie, Canada to study carbon cycling - M_130207_XF_MetaG (SPAdes) (version 2) | ecosystem: Environmental > Aquatic > Freshwater > Lake... | reverse complement strand
AATTTTCATCAATTAAATAATAACTTAAACTATAAATTATCAAACCCTCCATTTATTAGAAATATAATTAATGGAATACGTGTTTCATACACAATAAAAATTATAGTATTAAAAAAAACTAAAAATGAAATATTTAGAAAATTACATAGATATGACTATAGTATAATTAATAATGAAATTTGTAATATAGAATATTTTATTATTAATGATACGACATATATAGGTGAAATGAATGATAATTGTTTATTTGGCAATGATTGTGATTACTAAAAAAATTGAAATTTATATATTATAAATAATATTATAATACTTATAATAAACACAATAAACATAATATGTCAAGAAATAATTTTACAAATTAATGATAATGGTAATGAATATGTATTACTTCACGGATTTCCAGGCGATACACCAAAAGGTTGTATTTTATTAGAATATAATAATTTTATTGTAATTGGTGATGATTTTTTGGAAAATAATAATAATGATTTAACTATAATAAATATGTGGTATGAACAAATAACTAAAATATATTGTGATTTTGAAAATAATTTTTGGTATTAAATTATATATATTTAAAGAATATATGATATTATAAATTATATTATGAGATTTATATCACATTTAATTTTAACAACAGATGCATATATATCAGAAATATATATTGGAGACGAATCATATGATATTAATCACTTATTAGATACGAACCAAACCAAAAATTTTAAATATAAAGCAGAATGTTATTTTTTATACGAAAATAAAAATTTGCATATTAAATTAATTTTTAAAAATAAAATTAAGAATGAAACTTATACTTTAGAATATAATTTTGGTGGTTATGAACCAGAATATGATTTATTAATAACAAAACTTGAATATGAAGATGAATATATGGTAGTAAAAAATATATAATATTTATCCTAATTTAAAAAATCATTAAAAATAAAATACATGAAGATAATCTTAATAAAATTAATTTTTACAATACTTGTGATTATTGTTTATGTCAAGAATTTTGTTAATTACTTAAATAATAATAAAAGTTTTTTTAATATATTATTTTTTAGGTCAAATTGCTGATTCGAATGGTTGTCCTACTACGCGTGGTTTAGCGCTACATACGCTTGTATATGTGTTATTAATTAGAGGCTCGATGGAATTAAATATGTTCAAATAAATAATATTAGCTCTTATAAAATTTAATATTATTGGTATAACGATTGAATTATATTAATATAATAATATATATTAATGCAGACCCGATGTAACACTTGTTTACGACAGTTTAAAGATAGTGATGTAGTTTGTGGGTATGAACATTATGATGTAGATAATACATACAGACCCGATGGATTACAAAAACCCGAAAGTGTTCATTTAATTCATCAAACCTGTTTAAGCAGACATGACCCTAAAACCCAACCGTGTCCTAGTTGCAATAAACATTATGACTTTTATTGTGGGGCTGGTGCGTATAGTGCAGTGAATAGTCAGTTATATGAAACTTTCCCCGAATTATTTGACGATGATGTAGAAGCCGTAGCAAACCCTACACCTAAAAACCATACAGCTAAAAACATAATATATGTGATTGATTCCGATAGCGATAGTGATACCGATGTTAAGGCAAAGGGTCGAACATTTAAACGAACGAAACCTAGAGGATTTTCTTTTAAAAAAAGAAACGGTAAGGGAAGTAAAAGGGGTAAGGGAAGTAAAAGGGGTAAAAAAGGTAAAAGGGGTAAAAGTGGTAAAAAAGTTCCAAAATATACAAGAAATAATAAATTAAAAAGTTGGTAACCGAATATAATATTCTTTATAAGTATTTAAAGACTTTGAACAAAGTTTAATAAATGGACAATAATATAGCCAGAATCGACGCCGTGTTAAACGAGAGACTACTTTCGCCGCAATTAACTCTGGAAATAGCTAAATTGCTTCTAGAGTGTGTATTTGTTAGTTGGAATAAGCCAGAGAATGTATTGGAAGAAAAGACTGTCCGTAAATATTTAATAGTGGATTTTTATCAAATATTGTGTAAAAACCAAACCGTATATCTTGAAGAGATGCAGGATTTCAGCAAGACCGCGGACGAACATCTTTTGACACAAAATAAATTCAGAAAAATAACAGAATTGGCTTTTCTTTTACAGAAGAAGGATTATCATGATGAGATTATTTATTTAATGAATATATTGTCTTAAAACCCCGTAGTTTTATCGATTATAACTTCCTTTGTAATGTTCTTGTTCTTTCTGTCTTGCTTCAAAACTATTTTTACAGTTATAAAAATTTACTATGTTCATATTCCAGTTGGACCAATTGCCATGCTGTCTAATAGTTTTGTATAATTTTAAATTGTAACCTTGTGAATTAATATTATTACAAGTTAGTTTATGCGCAATCTTTCTTTGAACAAAATTTACAGTTTGACCTACATATACATCTTTAATTAAAGGATCTTTACAATAAATTTTATAAATAATTGTATTTGAATAATCTATATAAATTTTGGCATAGTTATTAATATAAACAGTTTCTAAATTAAAAGCTTATAAATATATTAAAATTTATACAAAATTATAATTAGACTCTTACTTATATAGCAGTTAAATTATTTTTAAATAATTATTTATTTCTTTTTGAAACTAATATTACACTAACAAATCAATGATAGTGTTGTAGAAAGATGTTATTTTGTAAAACAAGTTAAAAATATCCATCTATGTTGTAATATATTCTTTATAAATGCTCAAGAAGGCCTCTAAAAATACCACTATAAATGTGCTAGTAATAGTCGAATCGCCGGCAAAATGTAAAAAGATTGAAGACTATTTGGGTCCAGGTTACAGAGTAATGGCATCATATGGCCACCTTAGAACCCTAGATGGTCTGTCGTCGATTGACATTGAAAACGGATTTAAACCGGCTTATACGATTATTCAAGAACAAATCAAGTTAAAACAGATTGAAAAATTGCGTTCAGAAATCGCCAAAGCGGATGAAGTTATTTTAGCAACCGATTCAGATAGAGAAGGAGAAGCTATCGCATGGCACCTTTGCGACCTATTTGGTCTGCCGATAAACAAAACGAAGCGCATTGTTTTCAACGAAATCACTGAGCGAGCCCTACAATTAGCAATCAGAAACCCTGTTCATTTAAATATGGAGCTAGTTTACGCCCAGCAATCTAGGCAAATCATTGATTTGTTAGTTGGTTACACAATAACACCCTATTTATGGAAATGTGTAACCAAAACCAGCAAAAACAGCCTAAGCGCCGGCAGATGTCAAACCCCCGCGCTAAAATTAGTATATGACAATTATGTATCGTTCAAAGAAGCGCCAGGAAACCTTATTTACAATACAACGGGATACTTCACAAACATGAATCTTCTTTTTGACTTGAATAAGCAGTTCGAAACAACCGACGAGGTCCTTTGTTTTTTAGAGCATTGCGAAATTGCGACTTATTCTTGTTTCGTGGGTGAACCAAAGAAATCCATCAGAAAAGCACCTGAACCGCTTACCACCTCATTATTACAGCAAATGGCGAGTAATGAACTACATATATCGCCAAAAGAGACAATGAAATATGCTCAGGAGTTATATGAAGGAGGCTATATTACTTATATGAGAACGGATAGTAAGAAATATAGCGGTGAATTTATCGAGAATGCGAAGCAATATATTGTGAGCATGTATGGTCCGCAATTTGTTAGCCAGAACATTGATTTGTTAGCAGGACTTAAAGAAAAAGAAGAAGAAGAAGAGAAGGAAAAAGAAGTAGGAGGAGCACAAGAAGCTCACGAAGCAATCAGACCCGTTTCAATAAATGTGATAGCTGCGGCAGAGGTTTCTGCTAAAGCCATATCTTTGTATGCGTTAATATGGACAAGGGCGCTAGAAAGTTGTATGGCATCCGCGCAATACAATATTCTAACCGCAAAAATCCAATTAGAACCGGTATATGTCTATAAAAAGGACAATTGCGAATTTAGTTACAAGACGGAGCAGGTCGTATTTGAGGGGTGGCAAATTGTTTCCTTAAAAAAGGAAAAAGAAAAAGAAAAAGGAAAAGGGACCGAATACCAATATTTTATAGCAATGAAAAGGTCGGATAAGGGTTTGTTAGTTGTTCCAAAGAAAATCGACAGTAAATTCAATTTAATAAATCTAAAGTCGCATTATACAGAAGCCAAATTGGTTCAACTATTAGAAGAAAATGGAATAGGAAGACCGTCCACCTTTGCTTCCCTAATCGACAAATTATTAGAACGAGAATATGTCAAAAAACAGAATATAGAGGGTAGAAAAATAGAAGGCGAAGATTTTTCATTGATTATAGGAGAAGAAACAATTCAAGAAACCCTGGTAAAAAGGGAATTTGGCAATGAAACTAACAAATTAGTAATACAACCGCTAGGTATAATCGTAATAGAATTTCTGGTAAAGCATTTCGACAGTTTTTTCAATTATGATTATACAAGAGACATGGAGCACTCGCTGGACCTAATTGCGCGAAATGCTAAGCAATGGACCACACTGTGCGACGAATGTTATAAAGCATTAATATCTATTACAAAGGACTTAAAGAGCGAAACCAAATTTTCGCTAAAAATAGACGACCTCCATACGCTAATTATTGGCAAACACGGTCCTGTTATAATGCGGACAAGCAAGCCGTCAAACACCCTACGACCGGCTACCTCCTTTATACCCGTGAAAAAAGACCTAGACATTACCCAGGCGCATTTGATGAAATTAGAAGATATGATTGACCCTGTAAGCAAAGCAAATGGTTCCATCGGCAAATACAAGGGCGAAGATTTGTTTGTAAAGAAGGGCAAATATGGGTTATATGCGCAGTGGCTAAAGGACGGAAAACCAGAATTCAAGTCTTTGAAAGAGCTCGATGTTATAACGCCAGAGCAAGTCAAATACCTGGATGTGTTGCGTATTCTAGAAAGGGAGACGACTTTGGATCCGAAAAAACCGGTTGGGTTTGTTAGAGAACTGTCGGCGACACTCAGCATCCGAACGGGCGAATTTGGCGACTATATTTTTTATAAAAAGCCGCGGGATAAGACTCCAAAGTTTTTAAAGCTGAAGGACTTTACCTCTGATGCGAGAAAATGTGACAAAGCAGTGCTGCTAAATTGGATTAAACTAACCTACGCGGTGGAATAATAATGGCACCGATTCGGTCCTTTTAGGGCACCTTTTCCGCGCATATTGGAATTAAGTTGTGACCATATATGGTCTTAGAATCGGGCTCTAATAATATATATATTATATGAAATCATTTAAAGATATAAGATATAATATATATATATAATGACAACCAATGTTAGAACTACTCATTTGTATGATGGTTCGGATAACCCTCCTACATCTGTTACAAAAGAATTATCACCAGGATTAGTAATAGATACAATTCGAGAATTTATTTACAGACAATATAGATACCTATACAGCACAAACCCGACACAAGAGGCTTTAAACACTCTTATAAACGGCTTTATAGCATTTAATTTACACAAAAATGCGGATATGTTACAAAATAAGAAGAGATTGAATGATTATGTTTGCGATAAGAATTTATCAAGAGAAGAACTTGTTTATTTTTTAGATATTGTATTACAAATTCAAAAACCATATTTTTTAACACAGGACGAGATGGAGTATATTCGAGCAATAGGGACACTAGATGGATATGGTAGATAATAATACAAATAATAATAAGTTCAAACTCCCTGTAGTTGAGACAAACTAAAAGCATCTCGAATATTATATTTGCGCTCCGCTTGTGGGCGTAAAAGGCAAAACTCAAGCATAAATGAAAAGTCAAACGAGCCGAAATCGACAAGCACATTATTATGGTAGCGAAATTTTATCTTTAATTTTCTTATTCTTTCAGCTGGAGGATTGAAATACTTAAAAGGCCCCATATCATTATCAAACCACTGCGAAATAGGTGTGGTTACCACCGGTATTTTCGCAAAAGAGGAGTTTACAATTCCATTAGTTTGGTTTGTATGGGTTGTAAAAGTAGAAATAGCATAAGGTATGGTTTCATCGATACAATTGAGACCTTCGATTTCCATATAAATATAGGATGGACCCATAAAATTGATTTTAAGAGGCGCCTGTAAATAATAAACAGTAGCGCCGGGTAAGACTGGTAGAAGCCAATATCCATTATCGGCTGTTCCGGTAACATCGCCATAGAAAAATCTGGGAACTTTATAATTAGAAGCGATTTCGGCCGCCGGGTCAGAATTAGCGCTATTGCTAATAATTTCAGAAGTAGAATACGCATAAGTATCGCATCTAGTGAACCCTAGGTATGATGGTAATCCAAAATTTGTAAAATTCGGCAACTCTCCTTGTCTGTTAGGAACACAATAGGTTGGCGATTCGTTTTTTAAAATTGTATTTGAGCCATTTGTAAGAACAAATTGATCCGCATTATTGCCAAACCATAGTTTCTGACCGACTTCATTATAAACGACTATAAACCGATTATAACATGTAAATAATGCGGCGGCATAATTGTATTGAGGATAGTCTGCGCTAACAAAAAATGCATTCAAAAATAATGTAACTGCGTCATTCATTTTATTTGTTAATTCAGTTGCCATTTGAGTTGGGTTATAGAACCCTGCTTCAATAGTAAAACTGTATTCTTTAGATAAGTTGTAATACAATCCGGCAAAAATAGCTTCTGTTAAAGGGTCGGGAAAAGAATGCTCTCCTGGGTTATATAAATTAACAAACTTAAAGGTCATTAAAACATTGCGGCTATTGGTAGAAAATACGGAATAATTGGAAGGAAAAGACCAGGAATAAAGTCTTACAGATTGGACATTTAGATAATCTTGCGGCAATTCGATTTCAAAAGTAGCTGGGTTTCTATACTTGTTCACATCTCTGTCTTCAGAATGAATCGATATATATTTTTTTTCAAAATAATATTGATTAGAATTAGGAATAATAGGATGATTATTATTTAAATCAAAACGGCTCATATAATATTATTATAAATTATTTTTATATCAATAAACGAACAATAAAACAATAAAACAATAAAACAATAAAACAATAAAACAATAAAACAATAAAACAATAAAACAATAAAACAATAAAACAATAAAACAATAAAACAATAATAATTTAGGTATATATAATGCAACAGGGAGCCAACTATAACGGAACTCAGCCGAATAACACCGCATATATAAAAAATTTTATAACAGGGGCGCCTATATCGTTGTGGAAAACAATAAACTATGGAGTAAATAATTGCTTACCAACAACAACCCCGACAATAAAAGCAATCACCCCGGCATCGCCACAAAACGACAATGTATATATTCCTGGCAACTTATATGTAGATGGAATTATAGTAAATCCATCGGATATCTATCTGAAAGACAATGTAGAGGATTTATGCGATGATATTTCAATCAAACTAACAAAACTGAGAGCAACCCAGTTTGTATTTAAATCGGATATGTATAAAAAGACGCACTACGGATTCATCGCTCAAGAATTTGAGAAGCATTTTCCTGAATTGGTAGTAACAAAGATAGATAAGGATGTAGCAAATTTGAAGGCGATTAATTATTTAGAACTTGTGCCCTTGTTAGTTTATCAAATCCAGAAAATGCGGGAAGAAATTGACGAGTTAAAGACCCGGATTGATTCGAAAAGGGTGTAAGGACAAGGATAAAGATAAAGATAAAGATATCGAATATTATGTGTATAATAAATAATATACATAATATTTATAAATCAAATGTTCGATGAACCGATATATAATACAGTAAATGTTGGTTTAATTTTTCTAGCCGTTTTCTCGCTTGGGTTAATTCTAGTAAATATGGGAAAGACAGACGAAAGTTCTGTTAAAGCATTCCGTTTTGGTTACATAGTAGCATTTATTATGTTATTATTCAAAGCAATGATTTCATGTAGTCGCATAAAAATAGACCCAAACGACAATTCAAAATTCTCAAAAATAATCCAAATTGTTTTTCCATTTGTGCCTATATTGTCGATTATTTTCATGATTATGGTGATATTATTTAGACATTATGATAAAATAACACAAGGAAATGTATCGGATTACTATACTTCATTTATAATTCTTGCGAGCCTGCTAATTATTTTACAAATATCCTTAATATTTAAAGAAATAACAGCAACCAATTTATATTTACCAAAAAAAATGGCTTCAATAATAAGATTATTAGGATTACTATCATTATTTTCGGTAATAATTGTTCATATTGTGCTTAAATATTATGTAACAGATTGTTAAGCGCTAACAACGCCAATTACAATTTAATAAATTTATAAGTGAGACCATAATACATGTCGGTTTCCCAAATACCCGCTATTTTTAACAAAAATGTATTATTTATTTTATCGATGTTTTCTGAAAATATTTTAAGGTGACCATTTTTCATCTGCTCGTATATTTTATATTGCGGAATTTTCCCCTTAATATTAACCTTTTTAATGAGATTGGTCTCCAGTGTTTGTAGCGTTTCAATCATTTCCTTATACACATTTACATCAAAACAGCATTTGAATTTATTGTAATACTTTTCTATTGTTAGGTGATTAATATTAATAGATAGATAAATCCCATTTAAGATGAAAATCGGTGTTGAATAAATGATTCGAATGAAGTAACCATCGTTCATGATGTTGTTTTTAATTGGATCGCAAAAATAAACGAAATTTTCGTCGTATTGTTCTGTTGTTAGTATTATATTCATGATGTTAATATTATATTGATATTAATATTAATAATATGTGTTTATTACTTTTTACCAATATTTATTATTACCAATATTTATTACCAATATTTATTATTACCAATATTATTACCAATATTATTACCAATATTATTAATAAATCCGTAAAATACAGTAATAAAGAATATTTGACAATAATAACAATTACACAAGATGAAATTTCAAGAGACGCATTTTGAAGAATATATTAGCGCGGTAACTAAAATGAATTTACATCCAAGATTAGAGAAAATATACACACATTTCCCTAGTTCGATCGATAAGCTAGGCAATATAATATTTTATGGCCCTAGTGGGGTTGGTAAATACAGTCAGATGTTATATGCTATTAAAAAATACAGTCATTCGGAATTAAAGTATGAGAAGAAACTGAGCATTGTATTTAATAAGGATGTATATTTTTTCAAGATAAGCGACATACATTACGAAATCGACATGTCATTGTTAGGATGTAATTCAAAGTTGTTGTGGCACGATATATACATGCAAATAGTGGATGTTATTTCTGCGAAAACGGAAAAGTCTGGAATAATAGTTTGTAAAGAATTTCATAATATTCACAGCGAATTATTGGAAAACTTTTATAGCTATATGCAGGATAACAATGCTTCGAATATAAAGATAAAGTTCATTTTGGTTACGGAAGAACTGAGTTTTATTCCAGACAACATATTGAATTGTTGTGAAGTAATTAGTGTTTTAAGACCGTCGAAAATCGCGTATACAAAATGTAGTAAACAAAAATTGCCAAATGACCTTAAAGTCGAGAATATAACTAACATAAAAAATTTACATGTGAATATAACGGAACTGATGTGTCCTTATAAAATCATTTGTAATAAAATCGTCAAGGAAATGGTGAATATTGATACATTGAAGTTTCTGAAGTTCCGGGATTATTTATATGATATATTTATTTATAATTTGGATATAACAGATTGCGTTTGGTATATTTTGAGCTCGTTAATAAATCAAAAATACATAAATACAAATACAACTACAAATACAAATATGTCTCCTATTTTATTAAAAACTTATGTGTTTTTGAAATATTACAATAATAACTATAGACCAATTTATCATTTAGAGAGTTATTTATTTTATTTAACAAGTGTTATACATGGATTTAAATAAAGCAGCATCGATTTTAGAGATTGATTTAAATACAATCAGAATGGCAAATTTAACACAGGACTATATCAAAAAACGCTTTCACAAATTAGCATTAATAAACCATCCAGATAAAAATGGAAATAGTTTGGAAGCAACTAACAAATTCCAACAAATAAATGAAGCATATAAGTATTTGTCAAATGAACTTAAAGAACTGGACATTACACCGGAATCGGGATTTGTTAGTTCAAATGACCAAAATGAATCAAATAATACTAACACTAGATATATTTATTTTTTATCTCTTTTTATTGGTAGCATAATAGATGGTCAATATAAAGACGCGATTAAGAGTGTTATAAAGGAAATAGTAACATATGGTCTGAAGCAAGTTGCGTTAGAAAGGATATTCGATGAATTGGATAAGGAGAGCGCGTTAGAGGTATATAGTTTTATAGTAAAATATAAACATGTCCTACATATCGGCAATGATATTCTAGATTTTGTTAGTTCATTGATAAAGAAGAAGTATAATAATGATAGAGTATTTATATTGAATCCTTCCATAGTGGATTTATTGGAGAGCAATATATTTAAATTATACATTGATGAAGAGCTATATTTAGTGCCATTGTGGCACAATGAATTGTATTTCGATACAAAGAGGTCAGTTAATAGCGAAAGTGAAGGCGAAATTATTGTATTATGTAATCCGGATTTGCCGGCAAATATGGTAATCGATGAAGATAATAATATTCATGTTCAAATAGAAGTAGAAGGGAGTAAATTGTTGGATTTATTAAAGATAGAAACATCGGAGACAGAGACTGCTTTTGCCCAAGGCTCATCAGAGACTGCTTTTGCCCAAGGCTCATCAGAGACTGCTTTTGCCCAAGGCTCATCAGAGACTGCTTTTGCCCAAGGCTCATCAGAGACTGCTTTTGTTAGTTTATCAATAGGTAACAGAGATTTTAGAATACCTTTAAATGAATTACACATAAAACAGGACCAATTATACCGACTTTCAAAACAAGGGATATCGCAGGTATCAGAAGATGATATATATAATGTTAGCTGTAAGTCGGATATAGTTGTAAAGATTCATATAATATAAGTATTTTAATTCCATGATTACAATAAAAATGGAATTAAAAAAGGTGAATTATTTAGGCGTTTTATATATTAATAATGAGTTTATTGATAATTTTATAAAGAGCCAATTTAAGCAGTAGTCTTCTTGCGAATGAGCTTCTTCTTTTCAGCAGGTTTGATTTCCTCTACTTCCTCTACTGCTTCTGAAACAGCAGGAACAGGAGCAGGAACAGCAGCAGGAACTGACGCAACAGGAGCCACAAACACAGAAACAGGAGGAGCTTGACAGTGAATCATATCCCCCTCATCATCGCTATCGAGCACCAAAGTCGACACCTGCCCATCATCCGGTTCCTCAATCACCTCAACCGGAGGCAATGTCTTGAGAAGCGCCTTGTCAGCCGCCTTGGGCTTAAGGAAACACTGTCCCTCCATAGAAGGCTTTGGCTTCTGAACAATGCCTTGCTTCAAGTTCCAAGTGATTGAAACTTTTCCATTGACAAACCAAAGACCACCGCATTGAAGCAAACAAATAACATGAGTCTTCGGCTTCAAAAACTCGAGAGGAGATAAGTGGCTATTGACCTTGCCATTAATATATAGACCATTGCCATCCTCATCATAAATCTCCGGCTTCCAAATACCGCTCCAACAAGGAATTTTAACCGTAAGAGTTGGCGCCTTGCTTAAATCTGGCTCCTGAGTGCCCTTGAATTTAGGATGCCTGAGCATCACATTGAACTTCTCTTCCATCACATCCGCACTGCTAATAACCTTGCCAAACCACTCCTTAGAATTCTTCATCGCGTCCGCCCGCACTTGCGCTTCTAAACGGCGCATTCCATCAAGAAAGGATTGACAGTCCGCATTGGGGAAATCGCTGTTTGGGAATTGAAGCGACATAGTAAACTTCCCGGTAGGATTCTTCTGCTGGTCCATGCCTTCTTGTGCGCCCCAAGTGAGAATTAAAGGAGTCGATAATGTCAACGATTCCTTGCTTAATTTGTTATATAAATTTACTACCTTTCCACCAGAAGCATGAGCCTTTGGTGCCGAATAAGAGAAGACCTCAGTATTAATATTAGTTCCGTCGATGATAAAGTCAGTCATTTGTATTGTGTATGTATACTATAATAATATGCTATATCTTTAAATCAATTTTTTTTTAAATGATTAATTCAATTTGGAATACGGGTTAAGAAATACATGTATTTATGAGCAATCTAGTAAGCATTTGAAAAAACTTCAAACATAATATAATATATTGTAAAATAACTCAAAAACAAATATATAATATAATATATACTACCAATGTCAATAAGCAACGCGACAACAAGCAACGCGGCAACAAGCAACGCATCAGATTTACACGACATGTATGACAAGATTTACACTAATGTGAAGTTAAAATCTTGGATAAAATTAGAAAAGGTGGACAGCGAAACAATGACAATTCCGAAATTCAATGAATCCAATATGCTTTTACAATTCAATTACAATGTCCAACAATTAAAAACGATTGTTTCGCATTACAAATTGAAAATTAGCGGCAATAAATCACAATTGGTAACACGCATTTTCTCCTTTTTACATTTATCACACTTTATTGTTAGAATTCAGAAAAGAATCCGAGGCAATTTATTAAGAAAATATAACAAATTACATGGCCCTGGTTTCAAAAACAAAGCACTATGTACAAACGCAACCGATTTTTTCACAATGGATCCATTAACCGAGCTAACAAACAGCCAATTTTATAGCCTCGAGGACGCAGATGGTTTCATTTATGGATTTGATTTATTATCCTTTTACAATTTGATATATAAATGCGATGGTCAAATTAAAAATCCTTATAATAGACTGCCTATATCGTCAGAAAATATTGTAAATTTCCGCTCATTATTGAGACTAAGTCGAATATTAAAAATTCCCATTTGCACGGAAATAAAAGACATTCACGAGGAGATTCCGCTAAAAAAATCAATCGAATTGAGAGCATTATCGCTATTTCAAAACATAGACGCTTTAGGCAATTATTCTAATGCGCAATGGTTTTTAAATTTGAATAAACCCTCATTGATTAAATTGATTCGAGAATTGCTCGATATATGGTCATATAGAGCACCGCTAACAATAGAAACCAAACGAGCAATTTGCCCGCCTTTAGGGAATCCGTTTTCTAGATTAATTCACATTAATCAATTACAGATGATTGAAAACATCGATGAAGTTCGCAAATTCACGCTGGAAATTTTAGAAAGGTTTGTTAATTTAGGAATTGATCGGGATTCTCAATGTTTAGGCGCATTTTATGTTCTTGGCGCCTTGACTTTAGTGAGCCCGGATGCCGCTACATCGTTGCCTTGGTTATATCAAGCGGTGTGCTACATGTAATGAAAGACCGATTATTAATTAATTTTGAAATTAAATTAAATTAAATTAAATATATATTATTTAGCAACTCTAATACAATCACAAATAATATATATTAATGCGTTAAACAGCTTAAAAAGATTTACCTATAGTATAGTATAATAGAATGCCAAGAATTAGTAAATCTAAGACTACCACCGACTCTGTTTCCGCCGCTGTTCCTGTATCCGATGTTTCTGTTTCCGCTCCTGTGTCCGCCGCTGTTCCCGTGGTCGCTGTAAAAGCAAAGAAGCCCAAGGCTTCTGTTTCTACTTCTGATGCTGCTCCTGTGTCCGCTGCTTCTACTCCTGTTTCTTCCGTGTCCACTGCTTCTTCTACTTCTGTTTCTTCCGTGTCAGCTGCTTCTGCTTCTGCTTCTACTTCTGTTTCTTCCGTGTCTGCCGAGCCTGCCGCTGCCGCCGTGGAAGAGGATGTCGAGGCCTCTATTGCCGCCCAATCTGTGGAGTTTATGACAAAGCTTAACCAGTTTAGCGCCATGGCTGCTTCCCTCAAGTCCGAGTTTAGAACTCTTGAGAAGAAGTATGCTCGTCTCCTTAAGGCAGCTTTAAAGACGAATTCAAAGAAGAAGAAGCGTGCCGGAAATCGTGCTCCAAGTGGATTTGTGAAGCCTACTAAAATCTCCGATGAGCTTGCCAAGTTTCTCGAGAAGCCGACTGGAACTGAGATGGCTCGAACGGATGTGACTCGCGAGATTAACAAGTATATCCGCTCCCACAATCTCCAGGATGTTGGAAATGGACGCAAGATCAATCCTGATCAGAAGCTGAAGACTCTTTTGAAGCTGAAGACGACTGATGAACTCACTTACTTCAATCTCCAAAAATACATGAGCCCCCATTTTTATAAAGCAGAGAAGGCGATTGCTGCTGCTTCTGCGGATGTTACCACTTCTGCTTAGACGATTTTATAAAAACAACATTATAAAAACAACATTATAAAAACAACATTATAAAAACAACATTATAAAAACAACATTATAAAAACAACATTATAAAAACAACATTATAAAAACAACATTATAAAAACATTATAAAATAATATATTTAATTCATTTTAAACATATTATTAAAATACTTATTTTGCTCTATTCGAGACACTCTCAAAATCCTCATAGCTATCATCATCAGGCGAATAATTCACAATGGCAATCAATAATTCTCTTTTTTCGATATGCGGTTGTAATCGCAAAACATCTTGAAATGTAATCTTTTCCTCTTCTTTCGACATTTGATAATTTTTATTTAAAATATATTTAACACAAAACTCCCTTGTCAAAACCTGTGTCTTCAAAATATCCCATAAATTGTGCGCATAAATATTCTCTTTTAATACAGTCATGTCATATTGGTTGTTGTTTAAATCTAACATTTGACAGAATAGAATAACAGAATAGAATAGAATAAGCAATTGACTTTAACTCTTTATAATAAAATGATTATAAAAATTCTATTATAAAAATTCTATTATAAAAATTCTATTATATAACATTATAGTATTCCATGCACTTTACAAAATCCCCCTTAAAACAAAAGAAACCAGTAACTAATGGAACTAACAAAATGGGCCAATATTACAGTAATATTCGCGTGCCAATTAAAAATCATCCAGTAACACCAATCGCAAATAGAATAGATAAAAATATGACCAATTTAGCTGTCCCAGAACAACCAACTATCATAAATCTAGATGACATGCTTAGCCCAATAACATCATTAATTGAATCATTTGTTATTGAAGAATTTCCCAAAATAAATATGCATTTAAAATCAGTAAATCTATCAAATGATGATTCGATGATAAATGTAGTCAGCGAACTTAAAGAATTTTATATAAAGGAAAGCATGTTCGAAACTAGCATGAAATTAAAGGAAATAAATGCTACAGGAGATGATACACTGGTAACTGTAATAAGCAATCATAAAGAAAATTATATGAAGGAACGCGCGCTCGAAACTAGCATGAAATTAGGGGAAATAGATGCTACAGGAGACAATACACTAGTAAATGTAGTAAGCAATCATAAAGAAAATTATATCAAAGTAACAAATTCTGAAATAACTATGAAATTAGGGGAAATAGATGCTACAGGAGATGATACACTGGTAAATGTAGTAAGCAATCATAAAGAAAATTATATGAAAGTAACAAATTCTGAAATAACTATGAAATTAGGGGAAATAGATACTACAGGAGATGATACATTAGTAAATATGCATTTAAAATCAGTAAATCTATTAAATGAGGATTCGATAATAAATGTAGTAAGCAATCATAAAGAAAATTATATGAAAGTAACAAATTCTGAAATAACTATGAAATTAGGGGAAATAGATGCTACAGGAGACAATACACTAGTAAATGTAGTAAGCAATCATAAAGAAAATTATATCAAAGTAACAAATTCTGAAATAACTATGAAATTAGGGGAAATAGATGCTA
>Ga0209086_10002072_pt1 | contig 15914 bp, 10 predicted proteins | sample M_130207_XF_Meta_FD_187312 | JGI IMG/M metagenome (GOLD analysis project Ga0209086, IMG submission 187312) | Freshwater microbial communities from Lake Montjoie, Canada to study carbon cycling - M_130207_XF_MetaG (SPAdes) (version 2) | ecosystem: Environmental > Aquatic > Freshwater > Lake... | reverse complement strand
AATTGTGTATATTTATTATATGAAATTTAAATTTGTAATTGCGTCTCTAGCTTTTGCAATGTTGCAAGGCTGTGCAAGTGGATTTGAAACATACTATAAGCCTTACCAAATAAAATCTGATTTAGTTATGCCGCTTGAACCAAGTCGTCAGCCTGAGGTGGAAGATGTTTCACCGCAAGCTATGTATCCACTACTTGAACAATATTATGAAGATGGTTGGTTAGTTTTGGGAAATAGCGAGTTTTCAGGTTCGGATGGAAGTTCTTCTCAAGCACAAGCTCAAGCTAAGTCAATTGGAGCACATAAAGTTCTTTACTCATGTTGGCTACAAGGTACGTCAACAGGATCACTTCCTCTGACAGCTCCGACTGTTTCCTACACAAATGGAACTGTTACAAGTGGCGGTGCTTATGGTTCTTACTCTGGGACAACCTATGGAACAAGCACAACCTACGTGCCTATTACTATTAATCGTTATAATTTTTCTGCTTTTTACATAAGCCCTCGTAAATACAAGCCTATTTTGGGGGTTTTACCCAGACGTAAATCAAATGATGAACAGGCTGAATCTGGAAACCTAAACGGATTCATTATAATATGTGTTGTGCGTAAATCCCCAGCAGCCGTAGCGGGAATTCTGCCAGGCGATACAATTTTGAAAATGGATAGCAAAGTGTTAGAGGATTTGAAATCATGGGATGACAGTTTGCAAAATTTAGCGGGCAAAAATGTAGACTTGGAGATTATTCGTAAGGGCGTTCCAATTACCGTTTCATTAACACTTAGCAAACTTGATGATCCTAAATAATTTTTATGGATTTAATTGCCTGGAACATCAGGATCACCTGGTTGCTGAAATCAACAGCCTGATTGATACTCAGAAAATGCTGTTTATGTCTCTTAAGAGCTTCCCTAGGATGCTTTTAAACGCACTCAGATCGTCTAGGAGCGATAGTTACATCCAATGGTCTCTCAGTGCCGTTTCACCCTTACACGATTCAAAATAACTTTTAATTTGTTCCCTTGAGGATCATGTAGAAGCAGCCTGGAGGTGCTCAAGCATTTGGTGTCTCAAATGGTCGTCATGTGGCAGGTGGCGATGAGACTAGAACTTCTTGTTGGGCTTCTTTAGGAAGGTCTAGATTGTTGGCCTGAAGCACTAGAAACATCAAACCAGCCAATATCCAGATGCCTCATCATTTCTAGAAACATCAAACCAGCCAATATCCAGATGCCTCATCATTTCTAGAAACATCAAACCAGCCAATATCCAGATGCCTCATCATTTCTAGAAGCATCAAACCAGCCAATATCTAGATGCCTCATTATTTCTAGAAGAAACTAAAGGACTAGATTTCTAGTTGTATCTAGATACCTAATTATTTCTTTTTTATCTTTTACTAGTTACTTGAGAAGCTTTATTACATGATTTATTTGTTACTTAAGTATCTTTTATTACATGTTTTATTAGAGTCTTGATTACCTTTATTACATGATTTATTTGTTACTTAAGTATCTTTTATTACATGTTTTATTAGAGTCTTGATTACCTTTATTACATGATTTATTTGTTACTTAAGTATCTTTTATTAGATTCTTTGTGACCTTTATTGTCTTTATTCATTCTTATATCCCATGCAGGCACGGATGTAATGACCCCTTTGAAATTTAAGGGGGGTCATTGCTTACATCCTTTTATGCATATGCACTGGAGAAGTAATGGCTAAGTCTCAAACCATATTTGCTGGGAAGGACAGCATGCTTCGGACTTGCACGAGCACAATTAGACTGAGTCTGATTGGAACGAGATAGGGTCATGCTCTCGTTTCTTTTATTAGTGGCAGCTTCCAGTAGTAAATTTGTATCTGTTTTTGTCTTGGTCGGTAAACGTCATACCTTTTTGCATGGCCCTGAAGCCTCCAACCACTGCTGAGTCTGATTACTCGTGGGAATCAAGTTGGCTGCACAAGCGAAGCTCATTCGCAATGGCTACTTGTATATATGTAAAATTACGAGTTGATTAGAAAAAAAATTAAAAATAAAAAAAATTTCTCCCTGGAGAGATTTGAGGAGATTTGAATCTCAATTACTGCCTATTTGGCAGTAACCTAATTATGTATTTTTTGGTCAAAAAAAATAAATTTTTTTAGAGTGGGGTACAGAGTTGAAGGGGGTATGGGGTGGCTTCTTTACCTCGACCACATGCGGCTACCTCAGAGGCTCATTAGAAGGATTGTTATTCCCAGATACTGTCTAGACGGCTACCCCACACCCTTCATTAATAAAATTAATTAAATTCAGATTTAGGCTGCTTGGAACTGCAAGTTGAGAGCGTGTTCTGTGGGGGCATTAAATTCATATTTACTGCAAGTTGATAGTTGTATGAATGATCCCCCACACATAAGCAGGCATTGGGGAAGTAAACAAAGATGATCGCAAATTCTGTAAAATTTAATAAAGGATTTATCCTGAAATACCAGTATCAGGTCAGATATGCTGTTGCAGATGAGCAATCCAGGTGAGAGCAAATTTTTGTATTGGATTGATCGGTTTTTGCTCCTCGCAATGTGTGGCGCGTTGGTGGTGTTGGTTCTTGGCGTTCCCGAATATGCTCAAATCTTCATCACCTTAATTGCAGGAGTTGTAATGGCAGTGGCAGTAATTGCAGGGGTTATATTATTTTTGAAAAGCAAGTTTCGTAATAATGCATTTACATGGTTTAAGCTAGTTTTCAAATCACGAATTTCAAAAGTCCTTGGCAGTATCTTTGCAGTTGTCTTTGTATTTGAGTTTTTTCAAAAGGCAAACACAGACTCTTATCACCCCAAAATCTGGGAAGGCATCATGAGTGGTGGATGGCACGGTGGTGTCGCCGTTCTGATGGTGCTTGCATTTGTGGTGCTGTGGAAGTTTGCAAACAAAGATGCCCCTAAAATCTGATTTGTAGCCGTGAATTCAAAATACATAATGGTGGAGGCTTTTTCAGATCGAAACTTCAACCCAGTGCATTAGAATTTTTTAATACTTTTACTGCGAGTAGAATGCCCACATCGTGAATCAGTACCTAAAACCATCTCTTTTTCGAACAGTACTGGCATTCGCCTTATTAGTGTCGTTGGTGTCTTTGGTACTAGTGGAAAGGTCTTGCAAAGATGAAGCCCAGTTTTCGAAAGTGAATGAGGTGGAGACCTCCACACAAATCGATATTGAGGCACTTCGCAGATCGGCAACACAGATGGCACGTCAACTCAGCATAAAACATAATGGTGATGAATATGATCAGGCGTTTCATTACGTTCTTCAATCATTTGTCGCAAGTCATTGGGCAATTTGTGGTGGCGAATGGGACGGAGGCTATTGGTCCAACAAGGACTATTCGAGTCAGCCCCAAATATTAAATCTTTCAGGCGTTTTGGTTTCGAAGGTTTATGATCCAAATGTTTCTTTTACTGTTTATTTTATTCAGATGGGTGAAGTGAGTTGTGAAATAAAGCAAGAAAGCATCACTCCAGCAGATAAACTAAATGGCGTGGAGTGGATTGGCATGGTTGAATTTCATGCAAAAGCAAAAAGGCAGTTCAAAGAGGGAACTGGATGGTTGGCATGGGAAAATCTCGAAGGATATAGCAAAGAATTTATCGTTTATAAAATATTAAAAATTAATGGTAAATGGGAAACAGCTAAGTTCGAGAGAATGGATTTCAGCCATGACAAGTCCATTTTGAATTTCTATCCTGGCACTGCTCCCGATTGTGCGCAAATCCCTCCTGATAAGACTGTGGTTGTTCCACCAGTTGTGGATCCAAAACCTAATCTTGACAATTCGTCTGTTCCACCGACGTTGGATCCAAATCAAAATCTTAGTCCCAAGACTCCATTTACTTCACAAGCCACTGGTCAAAAATCTAATAATGCGATTCCTTCTCCTTCACCAAACGCAGATCCAAAGCCTGAAAGCAAATCTGCCGACACAAGTATTGTGGATGTTCCTGAATCCAAATGGCGCAATGCTCTTCCAATTTCAAGCAAAGGCTTGAATGTTCGCACACAGCGACCAGTCTTTGACGAGTTAACAACGATCCCTTCGGGATTAACGAATCTAATTTGCGAGATTGAATTTGAGAAAAATGGGTTGCCCATAAACTGCATGATTCTTCAGAGTTCTGGAACGCAATTAATAGATCAACCCATTCTCGACTGTATGTATCGCTGGCGTGCCGCTGGCAGTCAATTGATGGACTTGCCAGATGGCAAGACGCTGAAGTATCGCATTCGTATGTTGCTGAAATAATTGTTGCGGAATTTACAAGTTGATAGTTGTCGTGGGAATAACTCCACATGAACAGTCGGAAGGAAAGCAAATTGTTATTGCTGCTTTGTGTCCTGAGTAGTTAGAATCTTGTATCAATAGCAAATATGGCGAAGGGTTAATGAATGAAGCAATACAAACCAGGGGATCAAATTGGTGGCGAATACGAGGTACTGAAGGTATTTGGGGGTGAGAATCAGTCTGGAATGGGGGTTGTCTATCTTGTTAAAAATCGTGAGATACCCATGCCTTTCGTTATGAAGACATTTCAGCGGTCATTAAGTTTGATTGCTAAGAAGCAGTTCTTGTCGGAGTGCAACTCCTGGATTAATGCAGGTGCTCATCAAAATATAGTTCAAGCAATATGGGTCAGAGAAATTGCTGATCAAATATTTATTGCTGCCGAGTATGTGGCTCCTGATGAAGAAGGCAGAAGCAACCTTTCACATTTTTTAAAGGCTGGGCTGCTTCGTATTGAAGTTGTTCTTCTCTGGGCCACGCAGTTTTGTGATGGGATGAGTTATGCAAAGTCCAAGGGGGTTCTCGCCCATCGTGATATCAAGCCAGACAACTTAATGATTGATCAAACAGCCACATTAAAAGTGATTGACTTTGGCTTAGCAAAGTCTATGGAGTCGAATATTGAAAAAATCAAAAAAAATAGATGGTGGTCATTTAGAAAGCATAAAATTACTGAGACGCATTCGTGGATGAAAACTGGTAGTGCAATGGGGACGATTTTTTATATGGCACCAGAGCAGTTTATAAATGCAAAAGGGGTAGATCACCGCGCTGATATTTACAGCTTTGGGATAGTTCTCTTTCAGATGGTGACTGGAAACAAATACCCATATCGAATCAACTTCGACAGAAAAGATAATCAAGGAGAATTTTTTAAGGCGCACTCTGTGCAACCCCCGTTGCTTGTGGATTCACCCCTGATGCCAATTATTCAGAGATGTTTAGCGAAAAAAGCTTCTAATCGATATTCGACATATGAAGAGCTCCGTAAAGATCTTGAAGCAGTTGCCAGGCAACTCAATATCAAAGTGCCTTCCGTTAGCCATGTTGCCAAAGAAGACGTGGAACTATTTGCACAAGCCCAGAGTTATTTTGCGCTTGGCGAAAGTGGCCGCGCACTGGATGCAATCAATGAATACACATCAAAATATAATAAAAACTTTTGTGGTTGGACTGAGAAGGGGAAAATTCATTTACAGCGTGGAGAGAATTCAGAAAGTCTGTCCGCAACTAAAAAGTCTATCGAAATTAATCCCTATAACTCGCATGCATGGAATAACCTTGGAATTGCGCTTAACCGTACACAGCATCCTTTTTCAGAGATCAAGATTGCCTATACCAACGCAATTTTCTATGACCCATGTAACACAGTGGCAATGATGAATCTGATTGGTCCGCTTGTAATACAAAAGGACTATCTGTTGGCTGCAGAACTCGTAGCAAAGGCCATGAAATTATCTCCAGAAAAGCCAATCATTCGACAAAAAGCTGAAGCCTTAGTTAGGGAGTTTACTGAAGCGAAAAATTTCATTGCGCTAAAAATACTTTTATCTGGTTGGACAGAAGCGAGACCTAACGACGTAGATCCATTGCACAATCTTGGTTTGATAGTTCTTGAATTGGGCGATCTTGAATTTGCCACAAAATGCTTTAAGCGAGTGCATGAATTATGCCCACAAGACAACTTCTCTGTCGTGCAACTTGCGAATCTTTGCTTTAAACAGCAGAAAGGAAGGGAGTGCTTAGATTATTGTGACGAGTTGCTGAAGCGGCAATACGATGATCCAAATGTGGTTGCTATGAAAGCGCGAGTAATGAACTGGATGGGTGCGTATGAACTTGCACTTAATTTTCTCCAGGCTTACATAGATAAATATCAAACTATTGATTTATTTTTAGTTGTACGAGCAGAACTTTATGAATATCAAGAGAAATATGATCTTGCAATTTCTTCGCTGCAGCACGCCAAAAGACTATTGGAATCTACTGTGGAGAAACACACTTCAGACAATTTACAGTTCATAGATGAAAAAATTCAACGACTATCTTTGCTTAAATAACTAATGGCTAAATTCGACGAGTTCTACGCCTCAATGGATCCCGACAAAAATGTCCGTGGGGATCAGTTTGAAAAGAGCTTTGTGCCTTGGTTTCTAAAAACAGACCCAAATTGGAAGTCATTGGTAGACCAAGACAAAATTTGGTTGTGGGACGATTACCCAAAGCGTTGGGGCCGTGACTGTGGAATTGATTTGGTTTTCCAAGACAAGAATGGGAAACATTGGGCTGTCCAATCCAAATGCTTTCACCCTGATAACTCGATTCCTAAAAATGAAATTAATAAATTTTTCAGTGAGTCCAATGACAAACGCATTTACGGCAGAGTCTTAATAGCAACCACAGACCGAATCAGTGATAACGCTAAACAGATGATTGAACGCCAGGAGAAGCAGGTGGTCTGTTTCCTCTTGGACAATTTCCGCAAGTCTGAAGTTGAGTTCCCTGCATCTTTGAAAGAACTAAACAAAGGGAAACGCAAAAAAATACGAACACCAAATCCACATCAAACTCTTGCCATACAGGATGTGGTGAGTGGATTGCAGAAAGCTCGTATGGGTCAACTCATAATGGCTTGCGGCACTGGCAAGACCCTGACTTCCCTCTGGATCAAGGAGGAGCTGGATGCCCAGCAAGTATTGGTTCTGGTGCCATCTTTGAGTTTGCTGTCACAAACCTTGAGGGAATGGACGGCTACTGCAAAGACGCAATTTAAGTGGCTCTGCGTCTGTTCAGACGAATCTGTGGCAAAGCAGGATCGCACAGACGACTCCTGGTTTACACATGTAGCTGATATTGGTGTGCCTGTCACGGGTGATGTGAAAGAAATTAAATCATTTTTACGAAGTGATGGTGCAAAGGTGGTGTTCTCCACCTATCAATCCTCACCATTGATTGCAGCCGCACAGCAGGATCGCAAGATTCCAGCATTCGATATTGCCTTTGCTGATGAAGCACACAGATGTGCAGGAAATGTTTCAGAAGCATTTAGTTGCGTATTAGATTCCAAACGAATCCGCAGTGACAAAGTTTTGTTTATGACTGCGACTCCACGCATTCTGAGCAAACAAACCAAGAGCAAGGCAGAAGGACGGGACACGGAAATTGTCTCAATGGATGATCCACAGGTGTTTGGAGAAGTTCTACACCAACTGAAATTCTCACAAGCAATTGATCAAGATTTACTGTCTGATTACAGAGTAGTAATTGTTGGTGTAGATCATCCAACAGTTCAAGAAAGAATTCAGAATCGGAAACTACTTCGAACCAGTAATGGCGTGAAGTTGGATGCGGAAACACTTGCAACTCATGTGGCATTGGCTAAAGCAGTGAAAGATTACAACTTGCATCGTGTGATTTCCTTTCATAGCAGGGTTGCGGGGGCAAAGTCATTTGCCCAAGACCATACGGAAGTGTTGGAGTGGATGCTTTCAAAAGATAGACCCAATGGCACCACGATTACTGACTTTGTTTCAGGTGACATGAACTCTGGTGACCGCAACACCAAGATCAACCGACTACGACACCTTGGTGAAGGAGAACGAGGAATTCTTGCTAATGCACGATGTCTGTCAGAAGGTGTGGATGTTCCTTCACTAGATGGTGTTGCATTCATTGATCCACGAAAAAGCCAGGTGGATATTGTTCAGGCAGTTGGTCGAGCTATTCGCAAGAGTGATGGAAAGACACACGGAACCATATTGATCCCTGTGTTCATTGATGAGCATGAGGATGAAAAAGAGGCACTAGAGTCCAGCAGATTCAAACCGATTTGGGATGTGGTGAACGCACTGCGGTCCCATGACGATGATCTGGCACATGAACTGGATTCTCTTCGCACCGAATTGGGTAAGAGAAAATCAATTGGTGCGAGTAGCCGTGGCTTAGAAAAGATTGTGTTTGACTTGCCAGAGATGTGTGAGCAATCGTTTGTGGATGGATTACGCACACGACTGGTTGAACAAACTACTGCGTCATGGATGTTTTGGTATGGATTGTTGCAGGAATATGTTGAGGAACACGGGGATGCGAGTCCCATAGCAGTTTATAAAACAATTGATGGTTATTTACTGGGGACATGGGTTGGCAATCAACGAGCTAGAAAATACGCATTAAACCCTGATCAAATTGCTCTTCTTGAATCAATCAAAGGTTGGAGTTGGAATACATTCATTGATAAGTGGAATGACGGGTTTGGAAGACTCAAGGCATTCACTAAACAGACGGGTTCTGCAAGACTTCCATCTGACTACAAAAGAACACACGATGGATTTCCTCTTGGAACGTGGATTAGCAAACAAAGAACCAATAAAGATTCCCTAAAACCTAAACACATAAAACTTCTTGAGAGTCTGAAGGGATGGTCGTGGGACCTGCAAGCAGGCCAGTGGAATGACGGGTTTGAAAGACTCAAGGCATTCACAAAACAGAAAGGTTTTGCAAGACCTCCAAGCGATTTAAAATCACAAGATGGATTTCTGCTCGGATCATGGGTTAGCAATCAACGAAGCAATAAAGCTTCCTTAACACCTGAACGCAAACAACTCCTTGAGAGTCTGAAAGGTTGGTCTTGGAATTTAATTACAGGCCAGTGGAATGACGGGTTTGAAAGACTCAAGGCATATGCGGAGGAGAATGGTCATGCGAGACCTGCAAAAGGTGTCAAAACAAATGATGATTTTTTTCTTGAAAAATGGGTTAGGACTCAACGAAGATTTAAAGACTTGCGGACACCCCAACAAATTCAGCTTCTTGAGAGTCTGAGGGGCTGGTCGTGGGACCCACTTACGGACAATTGGAATGAAGGATTTGAACGACTCAAGGCATTCACTAAACAGACAGGTTCTGCCAGGCCTTCTAATGTATTCAAATCACAAGATGGATATTGTCTTGGAGCATGGGTTAGCAAACAACGAAAAAATAAAGATTTGCGGACACCCCAACAAATTCAGCTTCTTGAGAGTCTGAAGGGATGGTCGTGGGACCTGCAAGCAGGCCAGTGGAATGACGGGTTTGAAAGACTCAAGGCATATGCAACAGAGAATGACCATGCGAGGCCACCAATTGATTTTAAAACAGATGGATTAAATCTAGGATTATGGTCAAGGACTCAACGATACAAAAAGAAATCTCTATCCCCTGAACGCCGACAACTTCTTGAATCGCTGCCTGGCTGGGTATGGGATGCCAGAACAAAAAAGAAATAATTAATTTCTTCAGTTCAACTGAGCCACAGCAGATTGCGTTTGTTTGATCGGTTTTTTCGCTGGCCTTGGAGCAATTTCAAAGTCTTCTTGCACAGTATGGGCAGGCTCTTGCATTGCGCCATCCTCCCAGCAAAATCCAGCAGACTCTGAAAACAGGAACTAATTCTTGAAAATTATTTATTGCAAGCGACGTAGGGCACAGAAATCGCTGCCATAGCGAGTTTTCTTGCCTCTTCGGGTCTTCGGTCATAGCGAGCAGTCGTTGTTGGTGAACTGTGTCCCATGAGATGTTGCACAGTAACGATGTCAACGCCTGAATTGAGGCATTCACCAGCAAAGGTTCTTCGCAGGTCGTGAGGAGAGCAAAGAACTCCAGATTCGGCTGATCTTTTCAATAGGGCTGAGTAAACACTTTGGGCTGTGATGCCAGCATCAATAATTTTTCCGCCTTTATTTACTTGCAACAGAAGTGCATTTGATTTTCCTTGGCCCCGAATTCGAATCCAGTCATCTATCGCGCTCTTGGCACCGTTGGTTAGAAATACAGCTCGCTCCTTGTTGCCTTTGCCGTGGACGACAAGGCGACCTGACTCCATTTGGTAATCCTTCATGCTTACAGAAGCAACTTCTGCACGACGTAAGCCAATGCACAGTAATGCCAACAATGCCGCATCTCTAGCAGCTGCTGGATTCTCAGTCTTGGCTATTGCTCGGAACATCTTTGCTAATTCCATCTTCGTTAGGTGCCGTCCTTTTTGAACGGTTGTGCCTTTCACTACTGTTAGGGATGCTTTGGCACGTGCCAGGGTTTCCCCATCAACGAGTTGACTCTTCCAGCATTGATAGAGGACGCCTTTTACGGCGGCTAAGACCTTATTGATGGTAGAAGTTGATGAGCCAGAGCGAAGGAGCTCAGCACGGAGCTCTGCTAGTCGATCAGTTCTGAGTTGATGAAAGGGTAGTTGGCAGGTCTTGGCGAATCGTTCTGATCCGTTCCCATTACGACCTGGTCCCTTTGAAGGTGGGAGGAAGCCTGGAGCCAGGATCTCTGCGGCGATAGTTAGTGCTTGTTGAGTTGAAGACCTGGATGAATTCGTTGTTAGAGACCGAACATAGGCTGCAACGGATGAAGAGATCGCCAGAGTGGCGAGGTCTGAATCTTGTATTGATTTGGAGGCAGTGATGGCTGTTGAGGCTTGATTTGCGAGCATGGAATGAGTGTAGCCTATTGCCATTAAGAAGGCTAATTCTAATATGCTATTTTATTAAATTAATTTACTATTTCATGTCTTGTAATTTGGTCCAGCAACCCATGATTTTCACCAATTATCATTCTTTTTTTAAAAATATCGATTGTTTTACTTGACAAGTCCTATAACCTGTTGTACAATTATGGCATGAATATAAAACATATTAAAAATGGTGCGTTAGCAAAGAATGCCGTTGAAACACAGACTCAAGAATTGATGGTATTGCCTTCTCCAGGCAGGGCTTATTCATCCTCGCAAGGTCCCGTCAAGAATGAATCATTCACAGCACAATGTGAACAGTCAGCCCTAAATTGTGAAGAAGCTGCAAAATTCCTGGGGATAAAAGAAGGCAAACTGAACAAGCTCGCCAGAAGTGGTGAAGTTCTCTCGTACAAGATTGGAAGTCGCAGGATTTACCGTCGTGAGGATTTGGTTCAATATCAACAAGAGCTTGTTGATAAGGAATCACGATCTCATTTACGCACAAAGAAAATTAGGTCCAACTTTTGTCTTGTCTTTACTCGTGCTGCATAAGAAGGGGAATCATGGCCAAAATTAAAATTAAAATTCAAGTGCGAAAGACAAAGCAACGTGGAAATGGCGAAGGTTGTTTATATCTAAGAGGTGGTAAAGGCAATTTGAGATTCGCATACACCGATGCATTTGGTAAGTCGCAAGATTTTTCAACTGGAGTCAAAGATAAATCGCTTGCAGAGCAAATTCGCAAAAAACTCTTGAATGAGCGACAGTTAATAAAGCACGGGATCAAAACCCCAGCGAGTATTAAAGTTTCCCAGCATGGTCAAAAACCAATTCTAGAACATGTTGATGATTACATTGAGTGGTGTACTAATGGAAAAGAAGACCCAGAAAGTAAGCGTGGAGTTTCGCAAAAGAAGATTCATATCATCCAATGGATTAAGCACTGTAATTTGAAGTTTCTCTCAGAAGTTTCTGATCAAGGACTGAACGACTTCTTAAAATTTCGCCAATTAAATACCAAGGGTCGTTTATCTCATAAAAATACAGGCGCAAGAGTCTGGAATCTTGTTCGTCAACATGTAATAGTATTTTTGAATTGGTGCTTTAAAGATGGCCGACTGCTCGAAATGCCCATTCGAAGTGTTATAAGAAAGAATGAAGAAAAGGATCAACGTCGACCAAGAAGAGCATTAACCAATGACGAGCTTGTTAAGCTTCTAAAAGTCGCAAAAAAGTTTAAACGAGAAGTTTGGTGGATGCTGGGTCTGAATGCGGGACTTCGCAAAAGTGACAACCAAAGATTAGTGTGGAGTAATGTAAAGTTCCTTCCAAGTGGAATTGCAGAGCTTCATATTCCAATACAGAAAACTAAAAATAGAAAAGATATTATTCCTTGCGATAAGAAACTATCTGCATTACTGAAAAAGAGATTTCTGGACCAGGGGTCAAATCTCAAGGGGAAAGTATTTCCGAAGACCGTTATGGACCGAACCCGTGATAAGGACTTGATCAGAGCAGGAATTGAAAAATTTGATAGTGATGGAAAGGTTGTGGACTTTCATTCTTGCCGAATGACGTTAGGTACAAATCTTGTCAGTCAGGGAGTGACAGAAGGTGTATTGAAGTCAATCTTGCGCCATCAGGACCATCGAACAACACTGACTTACTACAACGACTCCAATAGTGAAGTTTCAAAGAAAGCTAGAAGTGATGCAATCAATAAAATGATTAAGAGCAGGGGTTGATTTTAGCAGGCCGTATTTTGGATGTTGTTTAAAATATTAAATTTCATAAATGAACTGGTTTTGGTGCCAGTTCATTTATTTTTTAGATGCTGGCTTTGGTTGTTGTTCACTCATTGGAATGCGAACTGGTTCTACTAGTTCAGTTGCGGCAGCGGATTCTGAACTGCAATTGCCGAACTCTAAAAGTAAATATCCAAGGTCGGCTGAGTCAACAACATTGTTGTTATCAAGGTCTGCGCCACATGTTGGGCGATAGTAGAAAGCCGTAGAACTTCCTAGATTCACCGTCACCACTGCGGGACCAGGAAAGCCTGCAGGTGTTGTGGCGGTGATTTCCGTATCTGAAACAAACACAACATTAGTTGCTGGTGTTCCACCAATGGTCACCGTTGCAGGGCTTTCAAAGTTTGTTCCTGTAATTGTGATATTGGTATTGCCACTTGATGGACCAGAGATTGGAAGGACACCAGTGATTGTTGCAAGATTGCGAATAGCCAATGTGTGCTGTTGCCCTCCCGCAATTGCTTTAATTGCATGTAATGCATTGGAAGGCATGTCACATTGCTGTTCCGTATTGCGTCCCCAAGCGATAACTTCACCGTTTTTAAGAGCAATGGTGTGCGTTTGTCCTGCAGCAATTGCAGAGACGCCAGAAAGAGCAGATACAGGGATATTGCATTCACCATCACCGTTATAACCCCAAGCCATTACCTCACCATTTTTAAGAGCAACTGTATGCCAACCTCCGCAAGCAATTGCAATAACTCCATTCAGGGCATTTGAAGGTGCTGTGCATTGTCCATGGTCAGGTTCACCCCAAAGCAATACTTCACCACTTTTAAGGGCAGCTGTGAATTGACCACCTCCTGCAATTGCTGTAACTCCATTTTTTGCATTTGCAGGTACGGTGCATTGTCCATACTGATTGCTTCCCCAAGTTAACACACCACCATCTTTCAGAGCTATTGAATGCTCGCTTCCTGCCGCGATAGCAGTCACGCCTGAGGAAGCAATAGGTGGGATAGAGCACACGTTGTAGCCGTTGTTACCCCAAGCCAATACCTCGCCATTTTTAAGAGCTAGGCTGAAACCAAAACCACCTGCTATTGCAGAAACGCCTGATTTGGCAGCATCAGGAACGGTAAATTGGCCGTAAGTGTTGTCACCCCACGCAAGTACTCTGCCATCCTTAATACCGAGATTATGTTTGTATCCGCTGGCAATAGCTGAAACACCAGATTGAGCATCAGCAGGAATGGTGCACTGACCATTCGTGTTTAAACCCCAAGCAAGAACTGAGGCTTGACCCCAAGCCACGCCATTCAGCGCCATAGCACCAGCCGCCACCAGTAAAGCACCGAAACGATTACGAATAGATTTCATTGGGGGTTCCTTTGTGTACGAAAGTTTCTCTGTCAGAATTTAATTATTTTTTATTCAGAACAGGGTTTGGAGTTTCGAGGGATTGCAGGATCAGTGGTTCTGGTTGTGGTGTTGTCAGAGATTCGGAACAGTTTCCAAAATCTAAAAGAACGATGCCCAAGTCTGCACTATCTACTACTCCATTGTTATCAATATCTGAACCGCATGTGGGGCGGTAGTAAAAGGCTTCAGCACTTGACCATTCGGTAGCAACAATAGCCATGCCTGGTGTACCAGCTGGTGTTACTGCTGTGATCTTTGTTGGAGACACGATCACGATATCTGTTGCTGGTGAGCCTCCAATTGTAATTGTTGTTGAACTTTTAAAATTAGTTCCATTTATAGTGATAAGCGTACCGCCAGTTGATGGACCAGAAACAGGTAATACCCCCGTGATGGTGATCGGTGGTTCTTGAATTGCTACCACTGTGTACTGGCCTTGAGAAATGGCTATACATGATCCCTGCAGTTCTGTTGGTGTCGTAGTTTGACCAAATGTGTTGTCGCCCCAACTAACAACAGTTCCGTTTTCTTTAAGTGCTGCAACGCCATACCAACCCGCCGCAATTGCCTTGCATGGACCAAGATTTGTGGGAATATTTTGTTGTCCGAAATCGTTTCGGCCCCATGTTACGACTGTTCCATTCACTTTTAAAGTAACCATGAAATCTATGCCCATCGAAATTGCTTTGCAGATTCCAATGTTTGTAGGCACATTGAGTACGCCATAATTGGCGCTTCCCCAAACAGCAATAGTTCCATCTTCTTTTAATGCTGCGGAATTTCCGATACCACCCAAGGCACCCATACCAGCTGCGGCAACAGCTAAGCATGGCCCTAGATTCACAGGAACATTACATTGACGATATTCATTTTGACCCCACGCCACAACAGTTCCATTTGTTTGTATAGCCACAGTGTGTTGATACCCCAGAGCGATTGCTTTGCAGGGTCCTAACGATGCAGGCACAACGGCTTGACCATAATTGTTATAGCCACCGATAACAACGGTTCCATCTGTTTGGATAGCGGCTGAGGAATAACCACCCGCAGCAATAAATTTGCAATTAGCAATATTATTTATTTGACCAAAGCCGCTTCGTCCCCAAACGATAACGGTTCCATTTTCCTGTAGAGCCATGCTGAAATCGATACCTGCGGCAACTTGGGTACATGCAGTTAAGGTAGAGGGTCTATCGCATTGACCTTGGTAGTTGAGGCCCCAACCGATGAATTTGCCACTCTGTGCAACAGCAACAGAAGTTGTTGTTAGAAAAACGAGCACAATTAAATTAATAAATATTTTGGAAGGTAAATTTGCCTGTTGCACCGTTGTCTCCCGAAAAAGGTAGAGGCTGAAACAGTTCAGCCCTGCATAGTCAGTATGCCACGATAAACGCCTGGGAACAAATAAAATATTAAATTTATGGCTAGCAATTCAGTGATTTGAACGGTTGGGCTTGTTTATGAGCTATTTAGCTTGATTCCACTGACATAAAAAACGTCAGTCATAGCGTCGGTAGTAGCAGTGCTCTTTGGTGCCTTTCAGTACGCTTTGGTGCCCCAGGCAAAAGAAAACACGGCAGTTTATGCCGTGTTTTGCAATGCGGGTGAGGAGGATCGAACTCCTGCATCCAGCTTGGGAAGCTGACGCTCTACCAACTGAGCTACGCCCGCGAGAATAAATAAGTGTAACGCCGGAATTACATTTCGAAAACCGCGCCATGCATTCGCGGCGCGGATATCACAGTCGCATAGGCCTTGTGTTTCTTTCGATTTGAATGAGAAGCGGAAAGAACAGGAAGACTAGTAAATTTGCCACGGCACCTGCGGCGGCATAGACCGCCCATTGTTGCATGGCTTGTCGGCGCGCATTTTCTAAAGCGGCCGCAATCGCCGCCGCCTTCTCTTGCTGCTCTCT
>Ga0209086_10002067_pt1 | contig 15935 bp, 13 predicted proteins | sample M_130207_XF_Meta_FD_187312 | JGI IMG/M metagenome (GOLD analysis project Ga0209086, IMG submission 187312) | Freshwater microbial communities from Lake Montjoie, Canada to study carbon cycling - M_130207_XF_MetaG (SPAdes) (version 2) | ecosystem: Environmental > Aquatic > Freshwater > Lake... | reverse complement strand
ACATATTTATCATAATCATTATTATTAGAGTCAAGTTTATATGAGAAATCTTCGTGTATATATTTTTTAATCATGTCGATTAACTTTTGAGAATTTTCTTTATTCAACATCAAGTAATAACTCAACTCACACCTTTCAATAATACACGTGATGTCAAATTTGGATTTAAAAGTTCCCGCCATCATAACATGAGAATCATAACTGAAACCATGCGTATGAAATCGCACGTACATCGTTTCACCACTTTTATTTTGTTTCACAAATGCATCATCCATAAACCAAATTGCTATCCCTCTTTCATCTATTCTTTGTAAAATTTCATGACATGTTTCGTGTTTATGTGTACAATTTAAATTAAAATCCAAATCAAATACTCGTGTCACACAAACATCTCCATCTTTATCTTCATATTCGCCGTTATTTAGATTTTTTACTCCAAACATATTGGCTTTCCACTGAAAATAATTTCGCTGTTTTTCCCCATGAGTCCATCTTATTCTATACCTTTTCAACGCAGTTTTATTAACGTTACCATCCCCCAAATAAGAACCATATACGATTTGCAACTGATCTTCATTTAATGCGGGCACAATACTACAATCTGTATATACAGTACGTTTGCGTACATCATGATCATCATACTTGCATAACAATAAATCCCCGCATTTTAATTTGCTTGCTTCCACGTAGCCGCCGCCAACAGTTAGAATTTTATGTTCTGGCGTGCATCGAATAACTCTTTTAGATGCCTTGATCCTTAATAAATCTTCCCTCTCTTTTTTCCACGCATGCGTTAATTTTTTATATTCGAATATTTTTTTATCTTGATTATAACTCATAATCTCATGTAACTGTGCTTCTCCTTCTCTTTCTCTTTCTTTATCTCCTTCTCTTTCTTTAGCATTATTATTATTATTATTATTATTATTATTATTATTATTATTCCACATCTCATATAATTTACCAATAAGCAGCGGTCCACAAGATGTGTGAACATGAGTTTTATATGGGAAACACTCGTCAAAAACAGTGAGTCCAAACGACTCAAACGCATTTTGAGGGTATTCCTTCATCGACAGCGACTGCACCATTCCAATAACGATGTCTTTACCCTCAATATCAAACACCTGTCCTTGAATTGTGCCTACTTTAGCACCAGGCAAAAACTGCTCAATTCGTTCCTTCCATTGGTTGGTCAGAAAACTTTTGTGTACGACCACCAGCGTTTTTACCGCAAGCTGTTCTATGATTTTCAAAGCCATCACCGTTTTCCCTTTTCCCGGATCAACATCCAGCAATCCGCCTCCGCCGTTCGCCGGCGTCTTGGTAGCCGTATTCAAATACTTTTCCACAATGACTTGTTGATACTCCCTCAAATCTCCTGCAAATTTTAGTTTTATTTGTTTACCGGGTACTAATTTGTTTTCAATATTTGGCCCCCAACGTTCCAACCCGAAATAGCGCGGAACGTATAATTTGAGTTGTGATTCGCGATACACAGGAAAGGGTGCGGGTTGGATTGGCGATTTGGGAATGTGAGCATGAACCATTAGCTCTTTCCTTATTGCATGCTGATCTTCTACTGGAAGCGTGTCTTTAAATATGGAATATCCCTGATACCCCAAATACGCTTTGACTGATTTTACTTTGGCGATTTCTTGTTCTTTTTGTACCGATGGTTCAGGTGGTCCACACGGTTTCTGTTTTTGTTGATTTGATTTCTTCATATGATTTTATAATGCAATGCGGTTTACATGATCTTATATTTATAAAAAATGTTTCAATTTTTTATAAATAATAATAAATGCGCATAAATGCCAAGTAGTCAATCTAATCTGTCTTAATATTATTAAAATTCTTGTTGTTGTTACATAATGGCGAAAATGTTAATGGTGAAAATGTTAATGGCGAAAATGTCTTTTAGAATGTCTTTTAGAATGTCTTTTAGAATGTCTTTTAGAATGTCTTTTAGAATGTCTTTTAGAATGTCTTTTAGAATGTCTTTTACCCCCTTTAGGAGCAGGACCGGCAGCAGGACCAGTAGCAGCAGCACCGTGGTAATCTTTAGCAAGTTGTCTCCGATTATCTACCATTTCTTGATAGATAGCGTGAAATTGTGCCGGTTGTAACACAATGCCTAGCTTTTGCGATTCTGTATTAACTTTATCAAATATTCTTTTTAAATAAGCGGTATCTTCCAAATTTCCCTTCTTAAATTCATAATCAGCGTCAAGTATTAATTCAAGTATTGTATCTAAATCATCTGAATGGGGCGTCGGGGTTAACATATCAGGCGAAGGTTCTTTTGGCCGCGGCGGCGGGGGTCTAAGAGTTGAAGAAGTATCTACGAATGTAGCACTTCCCCATCTATCCTCCACATGCGGTGTTCCTTTTAATGCCAAAAATAGCGCATCAGATTTTTCTTTCAGTGCTTGGCTTAACGTTGCTTGGTCGGGAAGATGTCTCTTAACTAATTGTTGTTGCATAAACTCTTGTACACGGCTGCATATCTCACTACTATTTTTATGATTTATTACTAATTCTTTCACTACCATATCTAAAAACCTCTTTCTAAGTTCACTAATTTGTGGACTATCTTCTAAAAAAAGATACATTATATAATATTTACGTAATACGCTCATATAAGCATTTGCACCCGCTTCTTCTAAATTTCCTCTACGAATTCCCCGTATAGACAGTTTTCTGGGAAATTCAATATACCACATTATAATTTCAACAATTTCATTTTCAGCAGCACGTCTATACGTTGGATGATTATCCCGATCAAATTCTTCAATAAATTTTTTAACTTCATGGAAAATTTTATCACCTTCGACGACGCCAAATTCTTCCTCTAGAGTTTTACGACTATCGGCGTCCTCCATTCTAAGTTGAATTTATTTATAATATAATATAATATTATTTTTTATTAATATTAATTATATTAATATAATAATAATAATAATAATAATAATATTATATTTTACTATATTATATTTAAGAATTTAAGAAAGAATTTAATCCAGAAAATATGGAAACATTTAGAACATTATCGCGTAAAGAGAATCAAAGTGAACTTCTTTTACTCATTTTATTTATTATTTACATTCTATTCAATATTCGAACACCTTATTTTCTTGCATCCCTTGTTGATACTATAGGTGGTTACATTGTTGTCGGCGGTCTATTCATTCTTTTATGCAAATCTGTAAAAATTTGGCCGGTAGCTGCACTTGGAGCTGTAGCATTAATTATTTTCATTCAGCGTTCTCGTGTTAGCACCGGTACGGCGGGAATGAGCATGTTCTTACCCAGCGAAAGTCAAAAATCAACTTTTTTTTCCAACCTGAATGACATGCCCGTTACTTTAGAGGAAGAAATGGTAAAAAAAATGGCTCCATTTCAAGGACACGTCTCCGATGACGGATCTTATAAACCCGTTCTTGATGACACTCATGATGCATCAAAGGTTCAATAAAATGATTAAGAAAATAATAAAAAAATAATTGAAAAAATAAAAATTGAAAAACTTTATTTTTATTTTTTAATATTCAGCTATCGGTTCTTCCACATTTTCCAAATTCTTTCAATGTCTTTGATCGCTTATGTTTCTTCGCATTCTTCGGCTGCTCCATCTTTATCTGTTGCAAGTTGCATTGCTGTTTACTTCAACTTTGGCTTTTCAGGCGTCAATCTTGCATTCAAAAACATTTCATCATTTGCTTTGACGGACCTTCATTCTCACCTCAAGCGTTCAATTACGATTCAAGCTTACAACAAGGAATTGTCGGCATCGGCAAAAGACAAGAAGAACCTTGAAATATACGGATTGGTGTTTGATGGACTCAGATCCGTTGTTACTCAAATTGACGGCACTGACTACAATTTCAAAGTCACTTTCTGGGTCTACCACAATGACGCGTCAGAATTTGAAGAGATTGATGAAACTGTCACCAAAATGTTTGAAAAAATCACAAAGGTTGCATTTACGCCCGAATTTGAAATATTTCCACATTACATCAAGAATCCGTTTTATGAAAGATGTACACACCAAATACACTACAATTACTTTTCAAAATGAATGAATGAGTGAACAATGAATGAGTGAATGAATGAGAGTGAACAGACGAACAAAATTTAAACCAAGAAAAATAAAAATGAAAAAAAGTAAAAAAAGAAAAACAAAATTTTTTTAATTTTAACTTAGTATCTTACCAACTAATTTTAGCGCCATATAAGATAGTCCAACTCCGATCATTACATTCAAGTACGGATTATGCATTAAATTGTCCATACTCAACATACTCATATCTGCATTCATTGTCGGCGGCGGCGTTTGATACAAAATTTCTCCATCTTCTCCCGCCGGATTGCATTCAATATAAATTTCATCTTTTTTACCTCCACCGGATCCCGGTTTCACATTTGGCCCCGATGAGTTATAATAATAATCGCTTCTAGATACCGCTTTAATTCCGCTTGGCTGTATCAATCCTGTAAGCGTTTTTAAAGTGTCTGCATGAATTGTAACCGGACTTTTTGTTCGATCAAATACAACAAAATTGTACTGTCCGTCACATGGAGAAAATGGTGCACCACCCATATAAAAATAATAAGGGGAACTCGGAATAAAATTTTCCATATTATAATTTTGAACATTAATGAGCTGACTATCGTTTGTTTTTGTTTTGTCAACCGTTGAGGAAAATTTTCCGATAATATCATCCAATATTTTAGCCGATGATGCAGTGTTATTTGACTGAACTAGCGGAATTGATACAATTAATTTTTTACCCGCTCCGTCATGAATAATAAGCATTTCTGCATCCGCTGATGAACCATTGTACATGTGAATGGATGGTGCATAAATATTAATTTCTCTCACATTATATCCCTCATTGTTAAATGTTACAGCGGCACTAGTGGTTGCATCATAACTTAGTTTGACGTGATCTGGATAATACGTTGCCGTGCACGCACTGTCTTTATATTGGTGCATATAAGAACAAAACACTTCGCAACTCAACACATTCGCGGTGGTTGATATATTAATTGGAGAATCGGAATTTGGACAACTCATTATGGTGATTAATGACTTTTATAATTAAATCTTATGAATAAATTTATATATACTAATAATATAATATTCTTATAATATATAATTAAATTTAAATTAATATATTAATTATTTTTATCATTTTATTATTTTTATCATTTTATTATTTTTATCATTTTTTTGTATAAATGTCTTCGATATCATTTACATCTACATCTGCACCCGAATTATTAAAAAAAACAAACGATATACTTGAAAACTTGAAAAAACTAGAATCGAATGTAAATTTATTCAATCAGTTGCAAGTGTTAGAACAAAATTTAAACAAGACAAAACAAGATTTTGATTCATTTAAAGATAACATTGACACTACTAAATGTAACGCGCAATGTAAAGCAATAAACAAAGAAGATGAACAAAATACCGTTGATGTTTTCTTGAATAGCTTACAGCCAACCCACTTTGGCTCTACACCTTCTTATCTTGAATTGCAAGAAGCGTTGAAACCAGTTGGTTACTCAAAACTCAAACGATATTTAATATTGCATAATGTGGACGTTGGAAAAATGCTCACCAAAGATAAGCTTGTCGATGCCGCAATCAACCATCGCGACCAAATTGATTTTTCTCCTCTCGTCGCCGAAATATCAAATGTGTTTTTACAAACCCCAAAATAAATTTTTTAAATTCATATTATTATTATTATATATCATATATATCATATTATATATCAATTTAGTTGTATCGTTATTTTTTATATATTTTTTTAATTTAGTAATTGATTAGATAAATATATTATATTATTCATGGATATTTTAGAGCAAAGTTTATTAAAACCTGAACCACAAATAGAACAAGAACAAGAACAAGAACAAGAACAAGAACAAAAACAAGAACAAGAACAAAAACAAGAACAAGATGTAGAGGAGTTTTTTGTTAATACAACCGCAACTATTGAAATTTACAACAACGATACACAAAAACAAATACCCAAAATAATTTTTATTTGTCATAAAAATATCAAATGTTTAAGCATGACATACAAATTTTGGAAAAGATTAAATCCAAAATATCAAATTAAATTATTTAGCGATACAATGTGTGAAAAATTCTTATTACACAAATTTTCAGATTTACATTATAATATTTTTAAATTTATACCGGATGGTCCAATTAAATCGGATTTTTGGAGATTGTGCATCCTTTACACATATGGAGGAATCTATGTTGATGCAGACATTCATCCGCTCGTATCTTTAGACAAGTATTTTTTACATTCTTCCGATTTTGTTACTTGCATCACGTCAACAAATGGAAATTTTAATCCGCATTTTATCGCCTCAAAAAAAAATGATCCCATTTTAAAACAATGCATCGAAGAATACGTTAAGCTTTACACTCATAATAAACACGCATATGCATACTGGGACTGGTCGATTGTTCACGTTTTTAATAAGGTTTTATCAAATGTAAAAAATCATCTCAATAAAACGCATTTACAACTATTTATACTCAATGGCAGAAAACATCAAATATTTATTGAAACTTTAAATTCGCCTAAAAATGCGAATGATATTATGAGCTCTTTGAAACCGCGCAGTTTACACGATTACTATTGCACATTCCGAAATAAAAAAATTTTTAATACGCGTTATATTAACTATGATCCCGATGAACATAAATTTAAAAACCATGTCGTTAAAAATCGAAACCAAAATCATAACATTGTCGGATTAAATCTCAATGTAAATCTTTCAAAATTAAAAAATATGAAAAAAATATGAAAGAAATATTTTTAGAAATTATAATTATTTTTTTGAAATATATAATTATATCTTATAAATTATATAAGTTATATAAAATGTCCAGAAGTTTTGATTTCGTTGTAAAAGCGGAGAAAGTTGTTATTAAAAAACAAGGTCATCATAAATACAAAGTCAAATTGGACGGTATTAGAGATTTCTTGAAATACCAAGTATGGTCTAAAAACAATATAAATGGGGACCGTGGCGTATCTTTAGTAAGTGCAAAAGATTGGGTGCAAAATAATTTTAATTCATCCGTTAATTTTGCTCCAACTGCTGTTATGGATGTCGATAATACAAAATACATTTTTGTCATTGAAAATGCATCTTATAATAAAAATAAAAATTATACAATTTTTGATATTTCAACAAATGAAATTATAAAAAATAAAATTTCAAAACCTCTAGTAAAACTTCCAATAAATGAAAAATTACATAATGTGCGTTTTGATATTGATTCTAATACGTATAACAATAACAATACTATTGATTTAACTAGTATTGCGAAACAAAGTAATGAAAATAGTAATATTTGGAATATGGATGGTGATCAAACAATTTCATCTACTGATACACTAATCATTAAAGAAACACAAACTCTGTTAACCGGTTCATACACACTTACCAACAACGGCACTATTAACAACTCTGGAACAATTAACAATAATTTTGCCATTACTAACAATGGATACGTTACTAACAATAGCAGCGGCACCATTAATAATAACGGCGTCAGTAACAACACCAACATCACATTTACTAACAGCGGCACATTAACTAACAATGGCACTATTACTTTCAACAATAGTGCGAACGTTAGTAACAGTGGCACCATTATCAATAATAGTAAATTTACTATGAACACATCTTACATTACCAATGTACGTGGAAACATTACTAACAACAACAATAGCACATTAACTATGAACGCCGCATCCGTTATTTACAACAACAGCACAGTTACCAACAGCGGAACAATTACCATTGTCAGCAGCACAATTAGTAACCAAAGCTATGGCAATCCTGCCATCATTAACAACAATAGCGGCGGCGTTATTAACATCAATAGCGGCGGCGCCATTGGCAACTATAGCTACTCCATCATTAACAACAATACCGGAGGTACCATTAACAACAATAGCGACGGTACCGTTGACAGTGGCATTAACAATAGCGGCGGTACCATTAACAACAATAACGGTGGAATCATTACAAACTTGTCCGGAAGTAACTATAATAATAAAGGCAAATATAATGGTGACCCCCCCAGACAAATTAACCAGCAATAACCCAGCAAGGGGTCAAAGGGGACAGCATGCCTACCCCCTACGAAAAACAAAAATAGTTGCACTTGCATTTCGTAATTGGCAAAACGCTGATTCTTATCAGTTTCATGGATGCATCCAGCATTAATACTGCGCCACGTTCCTCCATTCCGTCTAGCGTTAAAACCAGAATACTTTTAACAATGAAATATAAAAATTGTAAAATACACTCTGATGTAAGCGACACCTTGAAATTTTGATTCGTGGTATATTCGTTGAACAAGTTTATAATTTCATGAATAAATGTCATAAAATGCACAGAATCATTCATGTCGATTTTACCGTCTTCCATAATATTCGCAAACGCTTTGGTAAATATATTGTTCATTTCATTCACGCAACTCGTTATCGAAATCACCGAAACCAAATTCTCAATGTCGCTCTGGCTAAAGCTCATATTTGATTCCTTGATTTCCTCGTACACTTTGAATATTTCTGCATAAATTACATCAGGTTGGTTGAGAATCGGCTCCAGCTTTACTCGCAGCTGTTTAATCGAAAGAATCAGATTAATAACAATGCTCTTTAAAAATTCAAATATAAGTTTTTCTTTTTCTGAATATGATTCCATTGCATTTTTTACGTCAACTTCAATGTGTTGAACTTGTTGAACTTGTTGCTGTTGTCTATTTTGCTGTTGCTGTTGTAAATGTTGCATCTGTTGCATCTGTTGCATCTGTTGCATCTGTTGCATCTGTTGATTTTGCATTCTTTCTTTATTTACAATTATATTTTTATATATACATGCTATAAAAATATAATATAATTTAGTTAATTCATTTTTATTTTTTAAATGAATTACCTTTTTTTTTGTATTTGGTTTTTATTTGTTTTTTTTTCATAGTTTTTTTTATGCTCCTTGTTCCTCTTATTAATTTGCCTCCTCCAACTCTACACTTCGCCCCTCTTGGACTTTGACACGGCGGACCGTCTTTGTTTCGACACGTCCTACACCCGACATATACAACTGCCGTATTCCCTTGTGGATATTTTTCATGCAATAATTCAAGTAGCACACCACTTTCAATCTCGCGAAATCTTGATGGAACTAATCGAAAATCTTTTCCGAAACATCCATACATTTCCCTTCGCTTTTTCATTTGATTCATTTGATTCATCGTCGACTCACTCAAAAACATTATATATTTTCTGATATTTTCTTCCGTGACCCCACCCAACTCTTCTAATTCTAATTCCACAAACATCCTTTCAGATTCGTCGCTACGAATAAATTCTTCTATGTTTTCAAACACAAACTTTTGATTTGTTTTTTCCCACCTCAAAATACTTTTTCGCATTTGTTCTAAATAATAAATGGGAAGATCCATTTTATTTTTTTCTACATAATCGGCGGCTTGGCTTCTATTAAATCCTATCGACTCCAAGTATTTTATCCGATTTTCATTCAGTATCTTATATTCATTATAAAATTTTTGTGCATCTTCAACAACAACGCCAACACCACTTTGTTTTTTTTTTTCGTCTCTAACTGTCATAAAAGAACTGCGTAGATCGGATGGGTCTCTAATAACACCCGTGCGCTCCAATTTCATAATTTCCATTTGCAATGGAGTCAAAAGGGGAAGTCCTTTATTTTCAGTTAATAAATCTAACGAAATATCCGTCATACCACCGCCGAGATCCCAGCAAAAAATACCTTCATTTGGTAATTGTACATTCGGCCGTCCTTCAAAAAAAAATTGTGGGGTTCCTTGTTCTCCGCTATAAGCTACCCCTATTGATCCAAATGATGTTTCTGTTTCCGGACCTATAATTCGAAGTTTTCTTTTCTCTTTAAACAAATCAACCACGCCTCCAAGTGTAACGGTAACACCGGGATTTGACATGAGATTTTCCAACCCACGAAATGGAGCATTATCTTCTATTGAAAGTACGTCATTTAAACTGCACAGTGTGATTACATTTATACCACTAGGTATTGGCAACATCGGTACATCTTCATATTCGGTAAACATGCACGAACTATGACCACTCACAACTACCACACGAGTGATTGGCATAATAAATCCCTTGCTTTCCATATATTGCTTTATATCGCTTTTGACAACGTATAAATATAAATTTATTTAATATAATATTTTTATTATATTAATATTTTGTTTTATTTTATTTTGTTTTGTTTTGTTTTATTTTATTTTATTTTGTTTTGTTTTGTTTTGTTTTGTTTTGTTTTGTTTTGTTTTGTTTTATTTTGTTTTGTTTTATTTTATTTTATTTTGTTTTGTTTATATTTTTATAATAAATATTTATAATAATGCTAACAATTGTTTTTCCCCCTCTTCCCTCGAATTTATATTGTTAAAACAAATCTTATTCAGTTCCGATGGGGACAACCGATCTTCAAGTCCCTTGAATCGATCCAACTCTTCTTTTGAATACTCGCGTTCTTCGTTCACGCATCCATTATAAAATAGATCCATCAGCTGATTCATCATGAGCGAATCGCATTTCGAAAAATGGATAATTTCATCCATCCTGCCAGGACGTTTAAATGTGGAATCAATTTTGGAAGTATCGTTTGCCGTGCATATAATGAACCGCCCCTTTGATTCTAATATACCATCCATAATGCTCAATATCTGCCCCCTCGTCAAGTTGTTCGACTTTTTCGCATTGCTGCAACTACTGATTGCGGCGGTGGTCGAGCCCGATTTTTTAAACTTATCGTCTCCCCCCCCTCCACCTTCTTTGACAATTACAATATTTGAATTCAATTCATTGACTGCCGTTTTTTCCCTCTCTTCCTTTTCATCCAACAATTCAAAAAATTTATCTATTTCGTCAATCATGAATATGCGCTTGTTCGTAGGTATGTACTTTCCATTAATATATGTACCATAGAATATATTCTCGAGTTCGCACACGGTTTGTATACTGCTCAAATCAACATCCACCATGTGTCGATTGGTATATGTGGCAACACCCTTTGCCGTAGAGGTTTTTCCGCAACCTGGCGACCCCTCAAATACTAAAGTAAGCTGGTAAGGAATTCCGCGATCATTGTACCATTTTTCATTTTGTATGAAAAAATCAATTCGTTTTATAAGCGCATCCCTCTGCGTAAAAAAACAATTGCGAAGCAAATGCTTGTTTGTTACCAGCGGATATTCTTGACATTTGATTCCGCGCTCTATTTTACTATTCCCATCATCGTCATAACTGCCGCCGTCACTATTGTTTTTACATTTATTGTATTTGAATATGTACTTTTGTTTCGACAACTGTTCGTTTATGGAATTCTCAAATTTTATTTCGCACATTTTTATGAATTCGTGAATGTATGAGATACCGTGCTCGTACGTTCTGATGTGGCAATACGTCGTTGAAAAATCCAAAAAATCATTTCCTCGATCTTTATTTGTTGGTGCACCTTTATCGCTCGATAACTCAATGTAAATATCCGGGTACAATTCAAACGACACCTTCTCATCCGACGGAATAAATGTTTTCACTTTGGCGTCAGTTCCCACATCAATCATTTCGCAGTACTTGATATTGTACGTGTTTTCAACTCGGTACACATTGTTATGCATGTAATCAAATACGTGAATCATCGGCTGCGGATAATCTATGTATGTATTAATCGTTCGATACCCGCTACTGTATACATATCCCGTGTACATGATTGATTTTTTTTTAAACTTATTTGTAAGATAATGCCAGTTCTTTTTTATCGACTGATTTTTTATTACTTCTATTTTTTTGTATGCACTTTTTGCATTCGTTAGGATAGTTCCTTGATACAGGGTAAATATAAAAAATCCAAAAATGATTGCATCCATCCACAATATTCCCGTTTTAATTTGTTGTATCATAAACAACTCTGTTACCGCCGTTCGTATATCAAATGTCATTCTAGTTTTGTTTTTTTTTAATAGTTTTACAATTATAACACGATTATAGTACATAGTTTACAATCTTTAATATATTTGTGAAATGTATATAATTAAATTAATTATATTTTTAAAAATATTCAGCAACAGCATTATCATATATCGTTGCTTGAAAAGCATCCTTGTATCCTTCCACGTAGACGGTGTCACCATTATAAATATTATCACACCCATATTCACTGGTGCAACTTTTTTTCTTAAATGATATGGGCAGTTTTACTGAATTGTTTTTATCACTCATCGTGTAAAACTGCCACTTGTCTCGATTTTTTAGTAACGGTCGACCCATTAGCGGCAAAATTGTTTCTTTGCCGTTGATCCGCGTCAACAGTCCCACTTGTCGATAATTCGTATTGATCGGCGGTCCCTGAGTTCTAACGTTGATGGGCATTATTGGCATTACCGGCGGTATCATTATTCCGCCGCCACTGCTTATTCCGCCGCCACTGCTTATTCCGCCGCCACCGCTTATTCCGCCGTAATAACTGTCATCGCGCAATGGTGGAGCATACATGTTTTCAAGAATATCATTTCTTGCAGCGGACGAAGACATATTTTGTGAAAAAGCGAATAGTGATGGAAATAATAATGATGATGACGATTCAATCTTAGAAATCTTATTCATATTAGGAATATTTTGTTCAATAGACGCATATTTAGAATAAACAAAATAAATACCAACGATACTTAATATTACAATTAACAATATTGTTGTATTTTTTATACAAAACATATTTGGCAAACATTGATAAACTGCTTTGGACGTTTTTACTTTCATTTTATATTTTTTCTTCTAATTTACATATATTTTACATATATTTTAATTATTTTAATTATTTTTAATTTGAATAAATTTAAAAAATAACCCTTAATTGATTATTGCGGAGTTATAAAACAAAAAATATGTCACTTCAAAAAATTGCTTTTAGGTATATGATTATTAGATTATTAATAAATATATAAATATAATTTTTATTAATAATATTTTATAATATTATATTATAGTATTGTATTATAGTATTGTACTAGTATTTTTATTCACGATAAATTAATAAATTTTCATGGCAAATACAAAAAAAAAATACAACAGAAATAATAAAACAAAAAAACGGTTACAAAAAAACAGTAATGCAAATGTTAGAAATTCAAAAATGATAGAACTATTCAAGATGAATAGAAAACGAAACAAAATGATTCGTAATATTAGAATGGGTCGATCAACATTTAACAGAATTGGTGGCGGTGGTCAAACCGGTGGAAGCAATTTTATTTCACAATTTATTGGTAAACCTTGGAATGCGTTCAGTGAAAAATCGAATTATTTTGCTCAAAGTCCCAACGGAGTTGGAACAGGCGTTGTTCCCATAAATTTGGACGGTCAACCTCTAGGAAGTGCAAGATTTCCAACTCAGCACGGTCCACAACTTGCTAAACTCGGCCACATTCGTGGAGGAGGAGGTGGAGTAAGTCAAAAAATAAACAGAAGAAGAACTTATTTTAACAAAAGAAATAAAATAGGCGGCGGTCTTATTGGCGACTTAAATAACGTGGTTTCAAATGTAAGTTATAAAATGGGTGAATTTTATTCCAAATTAGATGGACAAAACCCTCCTCCCAACCCAAACCCGTATGACCAACCCATTCAACAAAAAATATAAACTTAATTATAATATATAATATGAATTAATAATATTTAGTAAAAATGTGAAATTATAAAATATTTTTTATAATTAATATTTTTTACAATTAATATTTTTTACAATTAATATTTTTTACAATTAATATTTTTTACAATTAATATTTTTTACAATTAATATTTTTTACAATTAATATTTTAAAGTATTATATTTTAAAATATTTATATATGTTATAATCCAAATCTATTTATTACGAAATCAAAATGAAATTGTGCACTCCGGCTTATGTTTACCTCGTTTTTTCCGCAATCGGAATAATAATTATTGCATATCAAAATTATGGCATGTCCCCAAATATATATTGTGTAGGAAATGTTAAATGTCCCGTACAAACAACAACTCCTATTTTTATTATGAAAATTTTATATGTTGTTTTCTGGACATTTTTTCTAAATATGCTTTGCAGTTACGGATATTATCAACTATCGTGGTTCTTACTTCTTCTTCCAGTTATTTTATTCTTCATCATGGTTTTCATACTTGGAGAATTTTTAAGCAAGCGAACTGCTTCTGACCCTTCTTCTAATAATCAACAACAACAACAAGAGCACCCTTTTTATCAACAACAGGTGCAAGCACAAACTCAGGGTCGATCGCGTGATAAAAAAGGCACTCAACAATCACAATGGTTTCCTGAAAACTGGTACCAAACCAACAACGACCAAAATCAAAATGGTGGGGGGGGGAGTGGGTATTATTCTTCATACAGCGACTATGATCACGCATTAGACCAAAAAACGAATCAAGTATATAATGAATCTCACGAAAAAAAATAATAAATTTACTTGATAATGGGTTAATGCCAGTTTACGGTATAAAAATGAATAAGAAACACAATTTAAATATATAATATATATTTAATTAAAGTTATATCATCAATTAAATATATATATCATTTGATAATATAAAAATATTTTATAATTAAATAATAAGATTGATTTTTATTATATGTCAGAAGAACATAAAAAAAAAATTGTAATTCAAGAATCGGCTCTCGTGCCAGAAAAAGAAAAACGAAAAGATCAAGAGGAGGAGGCAGAAAAAGAAGAAAGAGATGAACAAAGAAAAGAGGGATCGGAAGAAGAAGGGGAAGGTAAGAAAAATAAGGAAAGTGAGGCAACTCGGGAAAGTGAAGCAACTCGGGAAAGTGAAGCAACTCAGGAAAGCGAGGGAGATAAAAAAAAAGAAAAGAAAAATAAAAAAGAAGAAAAGGGTGCAAGAGACATTTCTAAACGCCACGATGACGATGATGGCGACGATGACGATGATGGCGACCACGATATGAGCCAACTATTGAATGAAACAATTCCATGGAATATTATTGATAAATTCTTCAACGATAATCCCAATGTTTTAGTAGCTCATCAGCTGGATTCGTATAATGAATTCATAACAAACGGTATAAGCCAAATATTCAAAGAGCACAATCCTATCGTTTTTCAAAAAGAAAAAAATCAACAAACTGACACATTTAAACATGTTTCACGATTTTATTTGGGAGGAAAAAATGGTGATAAAATATATTACGGAAAACCGGTTATATATGATGAAACCGGTACAACGTCTAGAGTTCATTACATGTATCCAAATGAAGCCCGCCTTCGCAACATGACGTATGGTGTAACTATTCACTATGATGTCGATGTCGAATTTGATAATATCATTACAACCATTGAAGAAGAAGAAGAAAATAAAGGTGGAATGGAAGAAGGTAAAAGTAGTGGTAAAAAAGCAGAAGCCCCATCGATTTCAAAAGAAAAAACGATTACGATTACACTTCCGCAAATATTATTAGGAAAGTTTCCAATCATGGTTCATTCCAATTTGTGCATTTTGAGCGGTCTTCCAAAAGACGTCATTTACAATCTCGGAGAAGACAAGAATGATCACGGCGGATACTTTATCATCGACGGTAAGGAAAAAATTATTGTGAGCCAGGAAATTTTCGCAGATAATATGCTATACGTTCAAACACGAAGTCCTGATGATAAATATAGCCATTCGGTTGAAATACGCACCGTTTCAGAAGACACTTCAAAACCTGAACGCAAGCTCAGAGTTTATATGGTGGCACCCACCCCCCGATACACCAATAATCAGATTGTTGTGGAAATTCCCAACGTCAAACGCCCGATTCC
>Ga0209086_10002061_pt1 | contig 15963 bp, 18 predicted proteins | sample M_130207_XF_Meta_FD_187312 | JGI IMG/M metagenome (GOLD analysis project Ga0209086, IMG submission 187312) | Freshwater microbial communities from Lake Montjoie, Canada to study carbon cycling - M_130207_XF_MetaG (SPAdes) (version 2) | ecosystem: Environmental > Aquatic > Freshwater > Lake... | reverse complement strand
AAAAAAAGAAAAAAAAATAAATAAAAAAAAAAATAGTATTTCAATTTTCTATGAATTTAAAAAAATTGAAATAAAATATTTTTTTTTGGACAAGTTTTATAAAAAAATAAAATAAAACAGTAAAATGAGCTATTTATTGACTACTCTCAAAAATAAATGTGAAAATTTAAAATTAATAGATATAGATATTAATTTTAAAAAATGTGTAAAGGGGTATCATTTAATTAATTCATCTGCCATTAATGAGACCATGTGGGAAGACATAAATGCACTTGTATTTACGTATTCAGGAATTGAAGTATATTCTAAAAGTGATGGAAGCCATTCACCAGGAATGGATATCAATTGTTCCTTGGGAAGAATTAGTAATAAATCAGCAAAGTATTCAAACAACAAAAAAAGTATTGATATTAGTTCTTATAGATTAACTACGGTTTGTAGTGAAAAAAAATGTGGAAATCCAATTGAAATTATAGAAGAAATCAATAAAAGAAAAAATTTTGACTACTATTCATTTATTGTAAGAGATGAAACAAGTAATAGTGAAAATATTAATTATGATTGGTTGTTAATCCCAAGTAATTATCTAGTTTTAGATCCTTCTTCTTATACTTGGGAACCAACAATAGGTAAAAGAGGTAAAAATAAAGATACACAAGTTGGTTGGCATACAAATGAGATTGATGGATGTAAAATGTCTATTACATTCAGTATGTCCTCACAATTATGGATACATATTGAAATGAGAGAAGAAATAAAAAAATTTATTATAGCTAGTGTAGAAGTAAGTAATAAACCTATTTATAATTATATTGATATTTTAGAAAAATTAACAAAATAAATAAACTTTATATATCGTCAATAATATTAATAGTAGTATCAATATTCGCTAATCTTTCATTCGCAATAATAATATAATCATTATTTATTTCAAAACCAATAAAATGTACTTTGTTTTTTTTTGCTGAAACACATTCTGATCCAGAACCTACAAATGGAACAACTAACAAAGTATCAGAGTTTTTATTTAAAGATGCTTTAATGAGTGTATCACATAAATTTAATGGTTTTTGCGTAGGATGATCAACTCGTTCTTTTTTTCCTGCTCCTCCTGCAAGTGCGGCAATCTTAATGACATCTCTCGGTAAAGCACCTCCTTCATGAGCGGTGTATACAGTTTCTTTATCACCATTACTAAATCTACCTATGGTTGATTTTCTAATCTTTCCTGCAGCATTTTTCAGAAATGATTCCGTATAAGGTTCTCTTACATCATCACGATTAAATACAGGTTTATTTTTATAACAACATAAGATACTTTCATGGGTTCGTTGCCAAAAGTTAAGTGATGGAGTTACTTTATTTGTATAATGCCAAACTAACCACTTAACATTACAAGATATACGTGTTCTTATAAATGCAAGAGTTTCACTGAATCCATAAATATATAATGTTCCTTGTGGTTTTAGAATTCTCAAACACTCAGAAATCCAATCATCACACCATGATAAATATTCATCCATTTTTTGTTTATCACTTTCGTTCCCAAAGTCTTTTCCAATATTATACGGTGGATCACAAATAATAATATCAACCGTTTCGCTTTTAATTTTTTTCATTCCTGATAGACAATCTTCATTATGTATTTTATTAATTTCTAACTCTTCCAAATGTTTTGAATCAAAAGTTAAATTAGATGTTTTATTATTTTCATCTTGAATAATAAGTTTCGTTTTGATTTTCGTTTTTTTCTCTTTTAATTTCATATCCTTTTATTAGTAGTTTATTCTAATATTTTTAATCAATTTTTTATTGATTTTATAAAAAATTTAATTTAATAATAATTCCATTTTTTTATTAAATGCAATATGATTAAAATTTTCTAAAATAGGATTGTAATATTCTTCATTATACGATATTATTTTATTTTCAATAATGATTTCTTTTAATATATTATAAAATTGTTCTTCATTATCAAATAAATAACCATTTCCTTCTTTAATATAATAAGGAGGATACCCTCCATTAATAGAAATTGGAATACATTTAAAATATATTGCTTCAATCATAGAAATTCCAAAATGTTCATAGGCATAACATTCTTCATCAATATCTCTGTTTATTCCAACCATATTAATTACATATTGACATTGTGATATGATCTTATATTTTTCATCATTACTAATATTAGTATGAAACTGTATATTGTTAATTTTATAACTTTTTAATTTAGTTAACATTTTTTCAGAATAAACTTCACCAATAATATGTACAGAAAATTTAGTGATACTATTTACATTTAATTCTTCAAAATAGTTTAAAACAATATCAAAATTTTTATTATTTGCATAATTATTAAAATCAAATATTCTTCCGATTAGCACAAATGAATTTTTATCTTTATGACCATCTTTTTTATAGTGTTTTAATTCTAAATCATTAAAACAACTGGGGTTAATGACGTGTATTTTTTTATTCATCGTATTTTCTGACGTAAATTGAATGTATTTTTCTTTTGTAAAATCTGAATTAAGAATAATATTTTCATAAAAACATAAGTTTGTAAAACATGAATCTTTATTTGTGTCAAAAGGAAATTGACAATGAAAAAAATTGTGTTTTGTATTATTAGCACAACCTTTTATAACTGGATACTTAGAATTAGACATATCTATATGAAAGGTTACTTTTCCTGTAAAATGACTTATTTGTTTGTATTCAAAAAAAACAAAATAGTTAATATAGTTTGAACTTAAAATTTCTTTAATTGTTTTTTTAGATATTTCATGATTTTCATGAGTAAATAAATAAATAATACAATTTTTATAATTAATAAAATATTTTGCTATGTTTAATAAATAAATTTCACCTCCTCCCATTCTAAATCCATAAGGTGTTGAAATTGCACAAATATTAAAAAGTTTTGGGTTACAATACAAAATATGTTTATATAAATAATGTTTCCAACAACTATTATTTGCAAGCCAAAAATTATGTCCTCCAAAAGAATTTTCATTATAAATTAATTCTGTTGAAAAATTTGACGCAGTTTTTTTATTAGCAACTTTTCCAATTCCATATTTTAACATATTAATTGTAAAGTAAACATCTTCTGGAATTATTTTTTGTCCTGTACTTTTCATGTAATTTAGTGTTGAAGAATTTATTTCTGTTTTTGTAATATCAATTTTATTTATAACATCAATCATACATTTTTTACTTCTTAAACTAAGACCTCCATTTCCTACTTTATATTTATTATCGTTTTGATATTCGGGCCACGGAGCACCTATATAGTCGCATTCTAAAAAGTCATCTATATTTGATTTAAATATTAACGAATCTTCTTGATAAATTAAAATTTTTTCACCATGGAATAAATTCCAAAAATATTCTGATGCTAATAATTTACTATATTCTGATTGAAATAAATTATCATAATTTATTTTGATAACCTTTATATTTTCAGAAATATTGTTGGATATATTTTTTATAAATTCATAATTTAAATTACCACAAACAATTGAAAAAGACCAAGTTTTTCCTAGTTTTAAAATGTTATTTCTAATAATAAACTCCAAATGAGGTAATGATCTAAATTCTACTAACACAGCTTCAAAATTACTATTTGTTATAATATCATCTATTTTAAAATTTCTTATATAATCCAAATATTTAAAACAAAAATATCTGAATTCAATTTTTGGATTGCTTAAAACTTGATGTTTTGTAACATTATAAAGTTTCATAAACTCATCTAATAAATCCAAATAAGTATTTAAAATAAACCGATTATTAAAAAAGATGTTTTTTTTATTGTTAGATGTTTGTTTAAATCCGATGGAGTTCCAATGTTCCCATACTTTTTCTTTACTGTTAATTCCTATTTCAGATAAATCATCATTATTATATAAGTATAATTCCCAATCAAAATTATCATAATTTATTTTGTAATAATTATTATTTTTATTAAATCCATAATTTACATAATGATGATAACAAGAACTATGATCAGTTAATAATTTATTATCTTTTAAACTTTCATTTAAAAATAAATAAGATTTCCAATCAAAATTATGATAATCAATCATAGAATTATCATTTTGTTTAACATGTTGTTTATCATATTCTTTAGCATCTTGTTTAACATCTTCTTTAACATATTGTTTAACATCTTCTTTAACATCTTCTTTAGCATCTTCTTTAGCATCTTGTCTAAAATCTGGTTTATTATGTTTTTTATTATTCAAATGTTTAAAAGAATAAAACCTTTTTTCATTTTTACCATATATTAAATAATGTTTTTTTGCTTGTATTTCGTCATTAATATTTAAATTTTTATTTATTAAAATATATTCATTATAGTTAAAGTCTTTGGGAATAAGATTATTTATTTCGTTTATAGATGTAAATCTTTTTTCATTTTTTCCATGCGTTAAATAATGTTTTTTTGCTTGTATTTCGTTACAATTTTTTAAATCCTGATTAATTAAAATATATTCATTATAATTAAAATCTTTTGGAATAAGGTTATCTATTTCATCAATCAATTCAACATTATTCATAACACATGTTAAATTATTATTAACTATATTAGGTTTTGTCTCAATATTTTTTTTTATATTCATATTATGTTTTATTAAAATATAAAAAAAATCTTTTTTTTTCTTAAAGTTTGTGGATTATTACTCTTTATTCTTTTTAATTTATTTTGTTAAATTAACAAATTTTTCTTTTTTAACCATACCTTGTAACATCTGTTTTACAAGTCCGTTTATTTCTTCCACACTTGTTTCAAGACACCAAATACGATCATTTAATTTATCTACCTCACTGCCTTCATTTACTAATGTAGTAATTTTGTTAGTTTCTAGTTGTAAACTACTTTTTACATTATTTACTTTTGCATTATACCCTCTTGCATTATTCCAACTTGAAATAAACCCTTCCGATTCAAGCTTATGTAAAATTGCTTCTACCGTTCTTTTATGTTTGGATGAAATTTCATACACATCCATTTCTAATAATTCATATTCTCTTTGAAGACTTAATAATTCATTTACAGACCATTTATTTCCAGAGCGTTTATAATTAGACATTATATTATAAATGTTATGATAAGATGTCTTATATTATTTTTAAATAAATTATTTATAATTTTAAAATTCTAAACATTTTCTTGTGACATATTACGTGTAAAAAATAATAGATTAGAAGACAACCATGTGCCAATAATTACCCACATATTATTAATTGTATTTGCTCCATTATATATAATCCATCGTAGACTTTGACAATGTGGTGTACTAGTTAAAAATGGGGAAACAATAAATCCTAGAAAAGAAGCTGGAACACAAAATTTAACATATAAATGAGACGCAATAAAATGTAAGGTGATCCATACCAAGTATATTCCATACAATGAGATAGTTATTCGTACTATTTTAATGACAAAATTACCTATGTATATGACAAATAGATGTGTTTTATTTAAAAAATAAATATAATAGTATCTTTCACTCTTTTTAATTTCTTGTTGTTCAACTTTTATATTATCTTCTTCTTGTTCCAAATTTTCTTTTGATTCATTAGTAGAGAGATTAATTTTATTTCGTGTCATCATTAATTAATATACAAGAATACTCTTTATATTTTTCATATAATTAAATATGAAATATCTATAAATATAATAAATTATGAGCTTAAATAAATAACCATAATAATAATTATTGTAGAATCATGAATATAGAAAAATTTAAAAACAAAGGGCTTAGTGGATTAGTAAATTTGGGAAATACGTGTTTTGTGAATTCATGCATACAAATATTATCACATACCTATGAATTACATGAATTTCTAGATAAAGAAACATATAAAAAAAAAATAAATAACAAACCTGATTCATTATTGTTATTAGAATGGGATAATTTAAGAAAAATGTTATGGGAAAATAATTGTGTCATATCTCCTGGAAAATTTATTAAAACGATTCAAAAAATTGCGGAAATTAAAAACGCGAATTTATTTACTGGATATTCACAAAATGATCTTCCAGAATTTTTTTTATTTTTAATTGATTGTTTTCATAATTCAATTGCGAGAGAAATCAATGTTAATATTACTGGAGAAGTAGAAAATGATAAAGATAAATTAGCCGTAAAATGTTTTGAGATGATTAAAAATATGTATTCCAAAGAATATTCCGAATTTTGGTGTTTATTTTCAGCCGTTCATGTATCAAAAATTACTTCTGTCAACTCTGGAAAAGATTTAGTATTAACCCCAGAACCTTATTATATGTTAGATTTACCAATTCCAATGAATAAAAAATCCCCCACATTAATGGATTGTTTTGATTTATATGTAGAAGTAGAAACATTAGATGGTGAAAATGCATGGTACAATGAAAAAACAAAAGAAAAAGAAATGATTCAAAAAAGGATTCAGTTTTGGTCTTTTCCGACTATTTTAGTAATTGATTTTAAAAGATTTAATAATAATAATAAAAAAAATCAAATATTAATTACATTTCCCTTGGATGATTTAGATTTATCAAAATATGTTATTGGATATAATAAAAAAAATTATATTTATGAATTATATGGTGTTTGTAATCATAGTGGTGGAGTTTTAGGAGGTCATTATACAGCATACGTTAGAAATGCGAATAATAAATGGTATCATTTTAATGACAATCAAGTTTCCGAAGTCGGAACCAAAGAAACGATTATTTCACCAAAAGCATATTGTTTATTTTATAGAAAAAAAGGTCTTTACAAATAAAATACAAATAAAATATAAATAAAATAATTATTATACTTTATCTATTTCATCATGAATATTTAGTTTTTCATTAATATCTATTTTTATATCATTTTTAACGTTATCACCATCATTTATTAGTACGTTATTTTCTGTTAATAAATGTGACATATTATTGGTTGCACGAAACACTTCACTAGCTAAACTTGAAGGAATATTATAAATAGATTGCAAAGAATTTATTTTAATTGGAACCATTTCATCATTTATTTTTTTTTGTAAAATACTTGATTTTTGCACTAAAACTGAATAAGTTTTAAAACTATGATTTAAAAATTCAATACCATCATCTCCTCTATTGGAACGAGATAATGATAATGTTTTATAAATATCAACTGATAAAGTATAAAATTCTTTACTGGTTGTTAATTCAAGTTCCATTTGACTTTGAATAGATAAGTATAATTTAATTGAAACAATAATTCCACAAATAGCACTTAATATACAGTTCGTAATAGAAATAGTTGATTGAATTAAAAAAGATTGAACACCTACTGAAATAATCGTATTTATTGCAGAAATAATAATAACTGGAATATCAAAATAATTTGAAAAGTTTTTTAAAGATAAAAAACGTTTACGATGAACTTCACTCATAGTGTAAGAATTTAAACGAATATCATCTAATACTTTTTCAATGTCATCACTCCATACAACATGTACCTTTGTCAAAGAATTTACTTTTTCTTCTAAATTAGGAGAACTCATTTATAAATAAAATTTTTATTTTTTTTATTACAAAAATTTTAACTCTTTTTTTATTTCTTTTAACTAAATTTCTTTTAACCATTATATATAATATATACAATGGTAGTTGCAATTAATACATCATCAACCGTAGAACCAGTAAACATGTATGATAATTTAAATTCTTTTATATTAAGTCCTGGTATACTAATTATTATTTTTTTAATTATTGTTGCTTACTTCATACTATTTTCTTCTTTAGGAAATAACGAAAATACTAGTTCTGATGATAAAACGGGAAACATAATAGGTATAGTCATTGTTGTAATATTAGTTATATTAATCATCATCAATGCATTTCAATATTTTTTTGACATTAGTATTACTGCATATTTTAACGATATGTTAACACCTCATAAAAAAATAGATATTGTTGTAGACCAAAATACGTATCATCCCTCACCTGCTGTGCAAGTTCAAAAACAAGTATTTAACATTCCTGGAAATCATTATAATTATGAAAATGCAAAGGCTATATGTAATGCATACAACGCCGATTTAGCGACTTATCAACAAGTAGAAAAATCTTACGAAAATGGCGGTGAATGGTGTAACTATGGATGGTCAGAAGGTCAAATGGCATTATTTCCTACCCAACAAGCAACCTACGATCATTTACAAAACATAAAAGGTCATGAACATGATTGTGGACGTCCAGGAGTAAATGGTGGATACATTGCAAATCCACAAGTAAAATTTGGTGTAAATTGTTACGGAAATAAACCTAGAATGACCGAAGAAGAAGAAGACCTAATGAATGTATCCACACCTTATGCAGAAACCAATGAAGAAATTAATTTCAAAAAACGTGTTGACTATTGGAAAGAAAATGTAAATGATATACTTGTATCACCATTTAATTATAATAGTTGGGCTCAAGCCTAGCTACTCTATAGCTCCAAGTAATAATAATAAACATTAGAAAGTAAAAACTAGAAAATACAAAAAAAAGAAGAGAAAATAATAAATAATAAATCGTATAATAATAAATAGAATACATAAAAGAAGACATACATAACAAACAAATTCCTGATTTTATCATTACTATAAAAATATTATTACTGTGATGATTATTAATAAGATAATATTCTACAAAAAATATGAAATGGTCTAAATAGCTTACGGAATTAGAAGGTAAAACAACTACCTCTACCATAAATTTTCTACATATCGGACAAACTGGTTTCATATGATACCATTTAGCTAAGCATTCATTATGAATCCATCCATCACAAAGACAATTTTTTATGAATATTGTTTGATCTTTTAATTTTGTTAATGGAGATTTATTTTCTAATTCATTTTCAAAACATATAAAACACATATTTATTTCTTTTACTTTATCTTTTTCTTCATTTTCTTCATTTTTTTCGTCTTCATCATCAAAGTAATAATTTGTAGTTATAAAAATCATTGTTATATTACAATATAATTATAATATAACAAATACATTAATTTTTATGTTTTTTTGTAGAGGTTTTATTATTATTTAATTTTTTTATTCTTTGGGTTCCACCCTTTTTTCTCTCTTTATTACTTTTTCCATTTTTATTTTTATTATTCTTATCATAATGTTTAACTAAATCTAATAATCTATCATGAACATCATCGTTAATTGTATCATCATCATCATGATTATCATGAATATTATCATATTTATTATCTTTTTCTAAATTCCCTCCTCCATTATACATATTATGATATGAAAGAGTCCAATTGGGAACAACTAAATCATTAAAAATATCAGATACATTATTCATTTCTTCTTTCATTCCTCCTTTCATTTCTCCTTTCATTTGTCCTTTCATTTGTTCTTTCATTACTCCATTGTTTAATGTTATAATCGGCGACATTCCTCCTTTTAACATAATTGAATTTACACTAAAACCACCGCTATAAATTCCATTTTCTTTATCATTATTAAAAACTAGTTCATTTGCATCAATATAGTTCATATAAAATATATGTATTTTAATTTAATTAAAAGAAATCCGCTTTAATCATCTGAATATCGTTTTAAATCTCTGAATAACGCTTAATTTCTGGAATTATTTTACTAGTTCTTTTATTTTTTAGATGTTCCATAATATATTTCAATTGTGTTTCATTCACTATAATTTCTGCTAAAGTATTTTCAATATATTTAAAAGTTAAGGGTTCGGTAACTTTTGTATTTGCAAATTTTAATTTTCCATCAGTAATTTTTATGGTGGAATTTGTTATTTTTTTTTCATTTGCGTAATTTATAATATTTTCGGATAATTGGTTACGACTATCTCTTAATAACTTAATTTTTTCATTTAAATTTTTAATTTCATTATCAATGGAAACCCATTTTTGTATTTGATTTTCAAAGCTCATAGTTTATTTTAAAATATTTTAATATTTTATTATTTTAAATTAATGTTAAATATAAAAAATGAAGTTTCAAAAAATTTAATTTTGGGTGATATAAATATACAAAAAAAATATGGCAAAACAGAAAAAGTTGTATTATTTGCAAATGCTAGAGATGAAAAACATATAAGAGAATGGGCAGCTCATCATTTATTATTAGGATTTGATAAAATAATTATTTATGATCATAAATCAATTATTCCGTTGAAAGAAGTATTTAAAAATTTTGATAAAAGAGTATTTATTATAGATGCATCAAAACATGAAGGACCTGTTAAAATTTTTCTCATGAATTATTCAGTAGGTATAGCAAAAAAGCTTAAAGTGGATTGGATGATTTACTTAGATGCTGATGAATTTATAATTTTTAATGATGCAAATATGAATGTAAAATCATTTTTAGATAATTACAATCATGCGCATTCATTAGCGATTAATTGGTTAATGTTTGGTTCAAATTATTTGATTAATGATCCAGATGGGCTTATCTTAGAAAATTATACAAAGTCCGAATTATTAATGAATGAACATGTTAAATCATTTGTAAGACCTAATGAAATTATTCAGGCAAGTAATCCTCATTTTTATCACATTAAAAAAAATGTACACATGTATGATATATTAAGTAGAAGAATTAAAGAGCCTTATGCTAAAAATAGTATGAATTTAAATTTTTATCAAATTACAGCATATATTGCTCATTATATTACACAATGTGAGGAATCATTTATACAAAGAAAATGTAGACCTACTGATGATACAGGAGGTATAAAAAATACGATAGATAATAATTTTAATGATCTTCATAATAAGCATAACAGTTATGATAATTACCATCCAAAAAATACATACACAAATAAAATAAAAGATTTTTTAGAAAAATATAATCACCAATATTAATTATTTTAAATTTTATATATTTTAAATTTTATATATTTAAAAAAATATAAAATTTAATGTCTAATGTTTAATGTCTACGTGTTCTTCTACCTCCTTTTAACCCACGTTTTCTTCTATATGTTTGTTGCATTCCTAAAATACTAAATGGTACGATTGCCTGGTTAAATATTTGAGACCAATATCCTCCTTTTCTCTTTCTAGTTCCAGCTTTTTGTCCTTGAAGTCCTACAATAGCATTAGAGTTACTGTTACTACTTTTAGATGAATCAAAAACATTGTCATATTGTTGATTTGGTGTTCCAACCGTAGCTCTCATATAAGTAGAAGCAGAGTCGTAGGATGAAGGATTAGCCGCCCCTTCACCTCCTCTTTTATATCTTCTACGATTACTTCGTTTTCTATAATTCATACGTGGCATTATATATTTTAACAAGATTAAAAAATATAATATATATTAAATTTCGCATTTACTTAATTTTTTATTTTTATTTTTATTTTTAAAAAAAGATCTTTTTGTAAAGCAAGAATATTTTTTCAAACAATGAAAGCATTTATTTAATTTATGAAACTTCCTAAAAACCCATTTTTTCATATATGTTTAAACAATTTATAGTATATTCTTATATTTATTTTACAAATTACAAATTAAAAAATTTATTGGTTAATTGTTTATTACGCAATATAATAATTAAAATAACCAAAATTGCTAAAATCATAATAAAAATCATAAAAACAAGAGTAACCGTAATGTAAATATAAGGATTAATTTCATATAAAATAAAATCTATAATTGGTTTTAAAATTAATTTAAATTCATTTTTTATTTCATCTCTTTTTAAAATATTTAAAAAATCTTTTACTAAGGAGTCTTTCATAATTATTATAAATAGTTTTTAATTTGTATAAATATATAATTGTATTTATATATTTATTTACTATATAATACATTTTATAAAATATATGCGTGTTTATAAAATTAAATTTTTCTATCTATCCAGTAATGGAAAATATTGTAGAACCCAATCAATCTTTTGATTTTTCAAAATTGTCTTTAGCACATCCATCAGGAATTCAAGGAGGAGCTTACTTTACAAGGATTGAGTATAATAAAAAACCATTATATATACAAACTGAAAAAAGTCTTACAAGACAAGGAATTGTTAAGTCAGGAAAAAAGTTTCATTGTGATTTAATGTTTGATAAAAATTCAGAATCCTTGATTCATTGGTTTGAAAACCTTGAAGAAAAATGTCAAAAATTAATCTATGATAAAAAAGATAGTTGGTTTCAAACTCCTTTAGAAGAAAGTGATATTGAAACCGCATTTAACTCCTTAATTCGTATTTATAAATCTGGAAAGTATTATTTAGTACGAACTAATATTAAAAACAATCAACTAAGTGAAGCAGTGATTAAAATTTACAATGAAAAACAAATACCATTGAATGTAGAAGATATCAAAGCGGAAACCGAAATTATTTCAATTTTAGAAATACAAGGAATTAAATTTACATCTAGAAATTTTCAAATTGAAATAGAATTAAAACAGATTATGGTTTTAGATAATGAACCAATGTTTGACACATGTTTAATTAAATCATTTAAAAATGCAAACATGCTTGAATCTTCTATACAAGTAGATAGGGAAGAACCTTTAGAAGAAAATCCTATTATTAATGATAATATAACAAAATTAAATGAATTTAAAAATGACAATTTTTCTTTGTTAAAAGGAGAAGAATTAGAATTAAAGATAGATACTGAAGAGAAAGATTCTGAAGAGAAAGATAATCATTCTTTTGATTCTTTAGAAAATATAAATATTATTGAGGATAAAGATTCTACTATTGGAATAGAGAATAATAATAATCATACTCATGATAATAATAATCATGATAACAATGATAACAATGAATCCATTGATTTTGAAATTGAAGATTTAAATAATATTAATAACGATGTAGTTCAGGAAAATATAGAAGAAATAAAAGAAATAGAAATGGATTTAGAAAATTTAGAACCGATCAAACTTAAAAAACCCAATGAAGTATACTTTGACTTATACAAGGAAGCAAGAAATAAAGCAAAATTAGCAAAAAAAAATGCAATACTTGCTTATTTAGAAGTTAAGAATATTAAGAAAACATTTATGTTGGACAATTTGATTGATAGTGATAGTGATTTTGACAATGAAGTAGATGAAATATCTGAAAGTGAATTAGAAGGTTTATAAATTTCAATTACTATTAATGTTTAGAATAATTAATATGTATTCTAAAAATTATTTTATCATTAATTTTATATAATGAGCGTATCTTTAAAAAAGCTATGGAATGACTATGGAATTGGAGCTATCATCGTTTTGTTAATTGTAGCTTACGGAGCCACTTTATTTGCCAACTACTTATCCAATAAAGGAATGTCTGGTTATGAATCAAATCAAACGATGCCACAACAATACAAAAACACCAATGAAAGAATGTCTTCTGGAGTTGTCCCTGCAGAACCTTTAGGTCAAAATGAAGTATTTGCATCTGCGAATGGAACAAAAACAAGTATGCCTGGAATTCCATCATCCTGTTCTACTCCAAATGTTCAAAATCCTGCTGAGCTCTTACCAAAAGACAGTAATAGTCAATGGGCACAATTGAATCCTTCAGGCAAAGGTGAGTTATCTAATATCAACTTGTTAAAAGCTGGTTATCATATCGGTATTGACACCATTGGTCAGACGCTAAGAAACGCCAATTTACAAATCCGTTCAGAACCACCAAATCCTCAATTGAGTGTGGGACCTTGGAACCAGAGCACAATTGAACCAGACTTCATGAGACCACCACTTGAAATTGGTGCTGGTGTTCAATAAATTTAAATACATTTTTGTTACCATAATTTTCTAAATATCAAAATCTTTATATTCATTATTTTTACACATATAAATATTTTGAACTCTATTATCCTTTGTAATTTTCTCAATATTAGAAATTAATTCGGATAACCAATGATAATTATCTTTATATACATCATTTTGTAAAATTCTTATCATAGAAAATCCATTTTCATTTGCACATGTTTCTTTAAATTTATCGGTTTTTTCTTGTTCTTGTGGTGTCTTCCAATTCATTATTTGTGTAAAATGTTGTGGTCCATCTAATTCAATAATAATTTTTAGATTTGGAATACAAAAATCATAAGGTAAATAACTAATATTTTTACACCATTCTTCTCTTAATTGATAAATTAAAGATGGATATATTTCTTTCATAATTTTATAAAATTTTCCTTCTGTTTTATTATTACAAAACGGACACCAATTCCCATTCTTTACACAATAAAGGATACTATCAAAATCTAAATCACATTTATTACAATTAAACCAATATTTATTGCTATCTCCTTGAAATAAATGTCTTGGATTTTCTATATTTTTAGAACACCAATATTTTACTTTTTCATGAGAAGCAAATGATTTATTATAACAATCTATACAATCATTTTCATAACACATTTTTTTATTTACACAATATGGACACCAACCATCTTTTTCACTTGTTATATCTCTTAATGTTTTTTCAAAATCATGATTACATTTATAACAATCAAACCAATATTTATTTCCGCTTCCTTTAACTATTTGTCGTGGTGAGTTATCATTTTTATTTGACCAATATTTTGATTTTTCGTGTGAAGCAAATGACCGATTGAAACAAGACATACAATCTACATTTTCGCATAATTTAAAACTATTACAATATGGACACCAACCATCTTTTGAAACATATTTTATTTGTTTTTCAAAATTATGACTACATTTATCACAATCAAACAATACTCTTTTATCACCATTTTTCAAAACAAATTCGGGTTTCAAAACATTTTTATTACTCCAATATTTTGCTTTTTCATGTGAAGCAAATGATTTATTGTAACAATCTATACATTCTTTAATACCACATAATTGTTTTTGAGGAATACAACAATAAGGACACCATCTTCCGTTAGATACATGAGATGGATTATTTATAAACTCGTGATTACATATTTCACACTTAAATAAATATTTTTTAGCACTAACTTTAAATACTTGTCTTGGTGTTAAATCATTTTTATTACTCCAAAATGCCGATTTTTCATGAGAAGCAAATGATTTATCAAAACATATAATACACTTATTATCATTACATAAATTTGTATTAGAACAAAAATTACACCAACCTCCACGTGTTACTACATTTATTTGCATTAAAAATTCATGATTACATTTAACACAATTAAAATAAAACTTTTTAGAACTTCCTTTTGTTATTTGATTAGGTTTTATCAAATTTCTCTCACTCCAAAATTTAGCTTTAGGGTCTTCAGAAAACATTGAATGTATAAATAAGAATAAGAATAAGATTTAATTCATTTTTATTACATAAAAGAATCTACTTTATTTATTTTACTACATTAATATAGTAACTAATTATATGAGTAAACATAGTATCTTTTTTTACATATTTTTAGCATTTATATTATTATTTTGTTTACGAATATACTACGAATCGGATGCTTTCAATTTAAAATGCATTATTGCTTCCAAAGATGGTAATCGTTACTGTGTGAGAGAAAGAGTAAAGCTAGAATTGGCCGCCAATTTGTTAGCAACAGTGACCGAAAAATGTAAAAAAATGGTTGCCTATATGAAAGAAAAACATCCCGAGGATGATCGTGTGAAAAGATTAGTAGAAGGTTTTAATCCTAAACGAGTAAGTGAAACCTTACCAACAAGTGAATTAACTGCTTATAGTGAAAATAAAGGAGAAAAATTGGCGTTTTGTTTAAATACAACCAAAGACGGGGATAAATTAATAGACATTAATACACTAACTTTTGTGGCTTTACATGAATTATCGCATATTATGACGACTTCCATTGGACACAAACAAGAATTCTGGCAAAACTTTAAATTTTTATTAGAAAATGCAAAAGAAGCAGGAATTTATCATCCAGAAGATTATAAAAAAAAACCACAAGAGTATTGTGGAATGAAAATTAATGATAATCCATATTTTGATTTAATTTAATTTACTGCGTTATTTTTTTATTTGCTGCGTT
>Ga0209086_10002060_pt1 | contig 15966 bp, 15 predicted proteins | sample M_130207_XF_Meta_FD_187312 | JGI IMG/M metagenome (GOLD analysis project Ga0209086, IMG submission 187312) | Freshwater microbial communities from Lake Montjoie, Canada to study carbon cycling - M_130207_XF_MetaG (SPAdes) (version 2) | ecosystem: Environmental > Aquatic > Freshwater > Lake... | reverse complement strand
TCCATCGGCTTTCACAAATGTTTCATCAACGGGTCGACCAATCGAGTCCGCTTCGGATTGCGAGCGATAGTGGTACTCGGTGCGTTCCGTGGCGCATCCAATTTGAAATAATGCAACTCCGCAGACGCTGATGAAACTCAATGAAAACAAGGCAGTTTTCATATTTATGCCTTGTTCATATGCGCGGCCGCCACTACCCCACGCGCCTTCCAGTCACACTCTTCGCGCTTGATATTCCATGTGAAATGTCCCTCAAGTTCGACATCCGTCGTGGGTCGATCAAGTCGGGTGTGTGTGCCACGGCTTTCGTTGCGAGCCAGCGCGGCAAGCACCATCAATCGCGCGCTGGTCAACATGTTTTGCGTTTCCCAACCCATGGGCTCATCAAACACAGAGTCGAATGCGTAGCGCCCCCAAAAGGCGAACATCTCAAGCATGTCACTTAATTTGGTGGAACTGCGTTCAATGCCAACATTGCGCCACATGGCGCTGCGCAAACTACTACGGACATCCGCCAAGTCCAACTCGCCGCGCTCTGGGCGCTCCACTTCATGCGTCAACGGTACAGGCATGGCTGCGGCAAGCGCGTCCAGATCAATCGCTTGCGCCACGCGCCGACCAAAGACAAGTCCCTCCAACAAACTATTGCTGGCCAATCGATTGGCTCCATGCACGCCTGTCGCCGCGCACTCGCCGCAGGCATACAACGCCGGCACATTGGTGCGTCCGTATAGATCAGTTTCAACACCGCCAATGGAATAATGCGCGGCTGGATGAACCGGAATAAGATTGCGTCCGCCGTCTAGACCAAACCCCGCCAACATGCGGGAAAGCCCTGGAAAACGCTTGGAAAAACCATTGGAACCCATGCAACGCGAGTCCAACCACACATGGGATTCACCGCTCTTTGCCAAATGTTTCACGATGGCGCGACTGACCACATCGCGCGGCGCTAGATCCGCCAGCTCATGTAAATCACGCATGATCGAGAGGCCATCTCGATCCACCAACTTCGCTCCTTCGCCGCGCACTGCCTCGCTGATCAAGTGACGCGGCGCGCCAGCGACATACAACGTTGTTGGATGAAATTGCATGAACTCCAAGTCAGTCACGGTTGCACCAGCACGCCATGCCATGGACACTCCATCACCAGTGGCGACTTTTGGATTGCTAGTCTCGCGGAAAATTTGGCCGCAGCCCCCGCTTGCCAACACAGTGGCCTTAGCCCAAATTATTTGCAAGCCATGTCGCGGATGCCATGTCAACACACCCGCGGCGCGTCGTTGCCCTTTGCGTTGATCCACTAAAATGTCGATTGCAAAACATCGATCAAAAACGCGAACGCGTGGTTGCTGGCGAACTTTCTCAACCAAACAGCGCGCCAACTCCACGCCAGTGGCGTCGCCATCGCTATGAATAATTCGATGACAATGATGACCGCCTTCAAGACCAAGAGCGGGCTGACCGCTTTCATCGCGGTCCACGCGCATTCCCCATTTCAAAAGTTGCGCAATTTCCTGCGGGCCTTCCTCAACCAACGCCCGCACCGCGTTGGCTTCGCACAAGCCCGCGCCCGCTTCCAATGTGTCTTGAATATGGGCGTTTACGCTGTCTTTTGCATTCATCACGGCGGCAATTCCGCCTTGCGCCCAAGACGTGTTTGAAAGATCGATCGACTCCTTGGCCAACACAATCACATCATTCTGATGCGAGGCTTCAATGGCGGCGCGCAAACCCGCAACGCCCGTGCCAATGATCACAACATCGGTGAAGATTTGCGGCAGCAACGCCGAACGAAATGGAATCAACATTTCTCGTTCGTGATAGGAATTCATTTGGGTGGCGTAGTGGAGGTTGTCGGGACTGGAATTACTTTTGCATTTGTGGTTGGAACGGGCGTCGAAGCGGATTCGCTGACAGGCGGAACAATGTCGCCAGACAATAAATCATTCTGCGACATGTTTGCCAACCACAGTTGACTTGAATGATCCGTTCCCCGCTGACTTGTCCACATCAATAATGTTCCAGCAGGACTGATGGCGGGTAAAAGATCAGCACCCGCCGCATTTGTAACTCGGCGTGGTTGAGCAAGTGGCGCAGCGCGATCAGTTGGTACTGGAACGGCGAGCAGTTCATAATTGTCATGTCCCACGCGGCTCGACGCGTAGACAATCACCTTGCCATCGGGAGAAAAATACGGCGCCCAATTCACGGCGCCATCATTGGTCACGGCCAAGGGTTCGCCAATTCCAACCACCGCCCCCGCGGAATCAAACACCACATCCGCAATGAAAATTTGAAGCAAATTGTCGGCATTTCTGTCGGCTCGCCAAACAATTTTCTTTCCATCCGGACTAAAAAAAGCGCCGCCGTCATAGCCAGTCAACGCGGTCAATCGAGTGATCTTTTTGGTTGCAAGATCCATGGCGTATAGATCACCATCGCCACTCTCCAGACTTGTATAAAGCAGCGTGCGACCATCTGGACTGGTTGAACACTCGGCGGTGTACGCCTTGCCATCACCCACAAGGGTTTTCAAACTTTCAGCGGTGATCTCTTTGGCGCTTAAATCCAATTCCACCACGCGCATCTCAGGCGGAAAACTCCAACGGTAATTTCGTGTGCCGCGTTGATAGCCCGGCGTCTCTTGCTTTGCAGGCGCAGTGATGGTGCTGGCAAAAATCAACTTGTTGGGATCGGTCGGATGAAACCAACCGCATGTGTTGGCGCTCCCAATTGGACTGACACGGCGAATATGTTTCAAGCGATAGCGTCGTTGATCCGGACCGAACGATTGCCCCTTGCCCTCATCGCGCAATTGCGCCACATACATGCTGTAATACTCGCTTTCAGGATTGCCCTGCGCGTCATGTTCTATGGCTTGAAAAACAATTTGCGTTGCGTCCGCGTTGAAATAAGCCTCACCCGCTTTCACAAATCGCTCCGACAAAGTGAGTTGCATTTGATGCGACAATAAACCCTCAAACTTGCGCCAATCGGCTGGTTCTTTGCGAGAAGTGTCCTGACTTTGTGAAACCGCCGCCATGGGCGCAACTGACTGAGCACTTTCAACTGCGATATTGCCCGTTGGAACTGTTTGCACACACGCGAACATGATGAGAATGAACAATGTCATACTGTGCGAGTGTACGCCTTGCTTCTTCCACTATCTCAACCCGTTTTCATTTCATCAATCCGAAGTATTCGGCGCATCTGCGACAAATCACCATGATTCAACCAAGTATTTCACACGATGGATTTCGCGTGGTCCATGCCCAGCACGATTTCGTCGTGGTTGAAAAAGCCTCTGGATTATTGTCGGTTCCAGGCATAGGCGCCCACAATTCGGATTGTTTGGCTACACGCGTTGCCACGGTTTTTCCTGGCGCGCGCAACGTGCATCGATTGGATCAACACACCAGTGGCCTGATTGTCATGGCGCTCAACGCGCAAAGCCATCGCGAGCTCAGCATGTTGTTTGAGGCGCGGCGCGTCACCAAGTCCTACCACGCCATCGCGTTTGGACATGCAACCTCTGAAACTGGTGAAATCAATGCGCCGCTACGCAAAGAGGCGCTGGGCAGCGCGCGTCAAATTGTCTGCAATGAACTTGGCAAAGCCAGCGTGACGCGTTGGAAAGTTGAAGCGCTGCTTGATCACGTTCCCACTTCCGTTGCGACCTCAAACTTTCCATGTGCCTGCACACGATTTCGCTTGGAACCCTTGACTGGCCGTAGTCATCAATTACGGGTTCATTTGCTGACGCTTGGCCAACCAATTCTTGGCGATGATTTGTACGCGCCAGAAGAAGCGAAGCGCGTTGCGACACGCTTGTGTTTGCATGCCAGTGAACTTGCGTGGGGAAATTTTTCATTTCGCGCGCCGCACCCGTTTCACTGACTCAATTTCAAATCACTCGCCAAGCGAAGTTGCGCTGGCATGCGTCTTGGATAAGCCAACTCCATGCGCTTGTAAATATCTACCAAGCGCCATCAGTGGAAAATAAAGCCGATACAAGTGATAGCGCAAATAAAATACTTTCGGAAATCCAGTGCCGGTGAATTCTGTTTCACACCATGATCCGGCGGGATCTCCATCAGGGTTTTTGAGCAGATTTTGCACGTCTTTTTCGCTTAATTGCGTTTGCGCCAACCAAGCCAGCGCACGCGCCAAATCAGCGTCATCAGCGCCATAGACTTCCTGCAAAATCATGGCGGCCCACGCCGTTTGACTGGCGGTGCTTACACCGCGACCTTTCAATGAGGGATCAAGATAACTATTGGCGCTTTCACCAAAACTTCCATCTGGCTTTTGCACCGACTTGATCCACGCACCTGCTTTGGCAATCCACGGTTCATGGCGCGACACGCCGCAGCGAATTGGACCAATCACCGCTTGCCATGTTCCGTAAATATAATTCACGCCCCAGCGACCAAAGAAACATCCCTCAGGTTCTTGCTTTGACTTGATGTACTCCACCGCGCTTCGCACAGCGGGATTGTCAATTTGAATTCCGTGCCAACTGAAACATTCAAGCACGCGCCCCGTGATGTCAGGACAACTTGGATCTTGAATGGCGTTGTGATCGGCGAACGGAACGTACTCATAAATTTTTCTATCTTGCGTGCGATCAAATGCCGCCCAACCGCCATCATCATTTTGCATGGCCAACATCCATTGCACGCCTCGCATAGCCGCAGATTCATTGGCTGGTCCACCAATACGCTTCAAGGACATGGCCACCATGGCGGTGTCATCCACATCTGGATACCACGCGTTGGCGTACTCAAAAAACCATCCCGCTGGCGCAGTGGCTGGCTTTGTATTTTCAGCCCAATCGCCCCTAAATCTGCACTCTTTGGCGCGCAACCAATCGCCCGCGTTCTCAGCGGCCGAATCGGACACGGCGAAGCCGCAATCAGCGAGGGCGTACAACGCAATGCCAGTGTCCCACACCGGACTAAAGCAAGGTTGAATTCGAATGCAATCTCCCTGCTCAATAAAAAATTCATCCAGTTCTTTTTCCGCACGAACCACCATGGCGTCGCCGCGACGAATTCCCAAAGCTTGAAAAACAATTTGGATGTACACCATTGGTGGAAAGATTGCGCCGAGACCGCTTGTGGGAGCAGGCAAATCTTGCCCACAGCGAACAGCGCTCCAACGAAACGCCGCAGAAATAGCGCGCTTGCGCCAGTTGGTTCCAAACACTGCGTGCGCCAATTTCATAGCGCGATCAGTGGTGTGAAAAAATACGCGCCACCCCAGCGGAACATCTTGGCGCATTTTTAATCGATGCCGTGCGCCCTCATCCACGAAGAGTTCGTCAATGCCTTGGTCGGCGCGAAGTTTGCGTGTCGGCCGCAACGTGGCCACAATTGCAAGTGGCAACAGCATGGTGCGACTCCATGCGCTCATTTTGCTGAGGTGAAAATAAAACCACTTCGGAGCCCACACTATTTCCGGCGGAATCGCGGGCACCGCATTCCAAGAAATCTGCCCCAGGCATGCCAGATAAAAATTGGAAAAACTATTGCAACATTCAGCGCCACCCAAAGCGTGGACCACATCGCGGGCTTTTTTCATATGCGGCGCGTCTGGCGAATCTCCAAACAATTTCAGGCAAAAATAGCCTTTGACCGTGGCGCTGAGATCAATATCAGAGCCCGGATATTGTCCCCAACCACCGTTATCACGTTGTTGCGCGCGAAGTTGACGGACCATTTTCAGCAACGTGTCCGCGGGGCGGCCGTCCACCATTGGCGAGTCCTCTTGCGACAAAATCCATTTCATCAGCAAGTATTCACTTTGCAAAATGGAATCGCCTTCAAGTTCCGCACACCAATGTCCATCTGATTTCTGTAGCGAACGAAGCGCGCGGTTCGCGGCTTGGGCGCAGGCGCGCAAATTTTGCATGCCTGCAGAATCAGTAAGTGCGGCTGGCTTTGATGCTGTTTGTGAATTCATACGAATGAAAAAGTATACCGACCGCCGCTACTCGCTCCAACTTCCTAGATTGTGTCGGTTCGTATCCAGCATTGCTCGCGCGCGCTGATGATTGCGGCTTCGAGCACTTGTTGCGTTCTATACGCGTCCACAAAATCGGCAAGTGGCTGCTCCGGTTCACCCCCCGCCAACACCGCGCATATATCAGCGGCCATGCTAATGAATGCATGCTCATACCCAAGCACATGCCCTGGCGGCCAAAAGTGTCCGGCATACGGATGCGATGGATCGGTGCACAAAATGCGGCTCCAACCCTGCTCGCGAGCGGGCAATGTGTCATCCCACCATTGCAATTCATTCATGCGCTCAAAATCAAATTTGACGCTGCCAAATTCACCATTCACCTCCATGCGATTCGCGTTTTTATTTCCTGTCGCCATGCGACTGGCCTCAAAACTAGCGACCGCGCCATTATGCATGCGCGCAAGAAATAAGAACGCATCATCCACCGTGCTTGCTTGTTGTTGAGCGCCGCGTTTACTTTTTTGCGCGCCCAATCCTAAATTTTTCGAACTCGCCGTCACCGCCGCACGCTCTTGAATAAATTGCGCCTCCATGGCGCCGCACACTTGATCTATTTCATCGCCCGTTACAAATCTGGCCATGTCAACAATGTGCGCGTTCAAATCACCGTGGGCACCGCTGCCCGCAAGCGCGCCATCAAAGCGCCATGAATGCGGTGTGCTGGCCCGCCCCCAATCTTGCAAATACTGCGCGCGAATATGGCGAATGCGACCCAAGCGTCCTTGATGAATGAGCTCGCGCATAAGCGAGACCGCGGGACATCTGCGATAGTTGAACCACACAAAAGTGCGCACGCCTTTCTTGGCGCCAAGCGCGGCCAACGCCATGTCGCGCGCCTGCGTGATTGTGTTGGCAAGAGGTTTTTCACAAGCGACATGCTTGCCCGCCTTCAAGGCCGCGATGGAAACCGCCGCGTGCAAATAATTTGGAACGCAAACATCAACCAAGGCAACTTTGGGGTCCTTGATCAAGCGCTCCCAACTTGGGGACGCTTTGGAAACGCCCCATTTTGCAGCAAATTCATTTGATTCCTTGGCATGCCCGCTGGCCACCGCAGTCAACGTTGGCGGGCTCTTCAGATTAAAAAAAAGTGGAGCCTGTCGCCACGCATTGGCGTGTATTCGCCCCATGAATCCCGCTCCAACAAGACCAATTCCCACTTCGCGCGGAGCTTTAGCTTGCGCACTTTTTCTAGAATTTATTTTTTTCATTGTGCCACAATCATCTTGACGTTGAATCATTGAATCATGACTTCGCACACTGCGATCCATGCCCGCCGTATGCTAACGGCAACCTTTAGGAGCCTCTATGACCACAGTCGAAACCCGTCTTGAACAACTCGAACAACAACTTCAACTGATCAAAGATCAAAGCCGCCGTGAACGTCGAATTGGCTTGTCGTGCGCCGTGGTTCTTGGCGCCGCCGCGCTTGTTGGCTTCACGCGCGCTCCCGTGCTCGATGTGATTCAAGCAAGTCGTCTGGAAATTTTAGACGCCGAAGGAAAAATTTCCTGCTTGCTTTCAAGCACGCCCACTGGCGGCCAACTGGATATGTGGGCCAAGGGCGGCGCCAATATCGCGCGACTTTCTTCCAGCGAATCTGGCGGAGACCTGGCGCTGTGGAATTCAGCCGGCAAGCCCGTGGCTGGACTTTTTGCCAACAGCACTGGCGGCCGTGTTGAAGTGACTCGCGGAGACGGACAAATTGCCGCGTACTTAGAAGCCACAAAAGATGGATCTGACTTTGTGTTGACGCGCAGTGGCAGTGAGGAAACATCCATGCAATTCAGCGTGAATGCCGCGCGATCCGAAGGAATTATCAATCATGCCAACGGCAAGCAAGCGCTTCGATTTGGAATGAGCGACAAGGGCGCGGCCTTCAGCGTGCTTGGCGACTCTGAAAAAGAAATCGCGTATGTAGGTTCGGACGCCAAACAAGCGGGCATGTTCCGCATTGCTGGAAGCGATGGCGCAACCATGATCGAGGGCGGAATGTCGGAAGGCGGCGGCGAACTCTTTGTGCATGAAACCAACGGTGCTGGAGGTTGTGTGTTTGGAAATACAGCCGCGCGCGGAGGCTTTAGCGAAATTCGAAATCATGATGGAAAGCCCGCGGTCTCTTTTGAAGTTCAAGAAAATCAAGGCGGTCGCGTGGCTGTCCGTACCGCTACTGGACAATTCGCGGCGATTATGGATCAAGGCAAAGAAGAAAGTGGAACGGTGCAAATTTACGCCGGCGCCACACGTGTCGCCGCGCTTGGCGGCGGTCCCACTGGCGGGCTGTTGAATCTATTCAATATGAAAGGCAAAGCCGTGGTTGTCACGGGAGCGGCATCTGATGCGGATGGTGGCTTATTCAGTTTGCGCAATAACAGCGGCCAGCAAACTGTGCGCGCCGTGGCGGAACCCAATGGTGAAGTTGCGAGTTATTCCAGCGACGGCACACGAAAACGTGTTTTAATGGCTCCGTAATTGCGAAATCAATACATACTCACTCAAAGTTGTTACACATTTTGCGGCCAAGACCGCGTGCGAACTAAATTGATCTCATTGTCAATGCGGGCTTGAAATGCCAGGCTCTTACGCAACTGGCGTGAATGTGGCGCCGGATTGCGCGTAGAAATTCACCATGTCGCCCACATTGAAATCCGAAGCGCTTTGGCCATCAAATGGTTCGACCCACATTGGAACAACCACTTCGCACAACAATTTATTTTGCGCCAAATCAATCGCAACCACGCGGCCCTGCACAACTCGCGGATGTCCATAAATTGGTTCAATGAATGATCCGCCAGCGCTTGCCTTATGCATACGCAACGCCTTCACATAAATCACGCCCTGAATTCTTTTACCAACATGAACCGCGGTCTGTCCATTGCACACAAAGTGCATTTGATAATCAGTGGCGGGAATTGCCAGGATGATTTTATCGCCGTCCATGTGTTGAAGAACGGCGCGGGTGATGTCGCTTGCTGTGCTTTGCATTGAAATAGTTTACCGCCCCGCCGTTGACATGGCTAAAAAATTCGACAACAACTTGGGTCCATCGGGAGTTAAAAAACTTTCTGGATGAAATTGCACTCCTTCAAGCGGAGCTTGGTTTTCCTTGGTTTTCAAGCGAATCCCCATGATGATTCCATCATCGGTTTTGGCGCTGACCTCAAATTCCTGCGACAGCGTATCCGGATCAATCACCAAAGAGTGATAGCGCGTGGCCTGAAATGGCTGGGGCAATCCCAGAAAAACTCCGCGCCCATCGTGATGAATCAGGCTGGTCTTTCCATGCATCGGTTTGTCGGCGCGGCGAACGGTCATGCCGTGGCAATCACCGATAGTCTGATGACCAAGACACACGCCAAGAATTGGAATGCGCCCACGAAAATATTGAATCAACTCCGCGCTCACGCCAGCTTCTTTGGGAGTGCATGGCCCGGGCGAAATCACAAGATGCGTTGGCTTCATGGCCTCTGCGCGCGCGCAATCAATCGCGTCGTTGCGAACAACCTCCACGCGCAAACCCGGACGCACCTCTTGCATGCGGTGCACCAAGTTCCAAGTGAATGAATCATAATTATCGATGAGCAAAACCACGCCACGATCCTAGCGGCGCGCGAAAATTCAGGCGGCTTCCTCCGCGGTTCCAGCCACGCCATCGCGTGTCACCAGAAAAAGCGAACTGGTGATTGGATACGGAAGTCGTTGATAATCCCTGCCAATTCGCTGTGAAATGCGTTCAACGAACTTGGGCGGATTGCACGTCATGGCCACAAACATGTCTCGCGCCGGCGTGGCCACAAAAAAATCGCCGCCAAGTTGCGGCGCAAGTTTCAAATGCAACGAATCCAGCAACAAGCGCGCCGCGTCATAGCCATCTTGCAACGCCACAATCGCCGCCTTGCCGCCGTCCTCGGCTTCAACAATGCGCACCTTCAACTCTGGCGCATAGCGCGCCAAATTTTCCCGCGCCAATGTTTCCAAATCATCCAATTGAACACTCCATCGCACCATTTGCTCCACGGTCACGCTCACCGTGACATGCGGCATGTCAATCACAAAAACAATCACAGTTCCATTTACAAATGGAATGTGCGCCACTTGCTCACGGTCCAAGTGCGTAAAAATACTTTCAGGTTGAATACGCGGCATGATGCGATTGCGCACCAATGAAAACGGCATAGGTAATCCGCCGATCGAATCCCCTTCCATTAATTTGTCGATGTAGCTCTCCACAATCTCCTCGGCGCGCATGGGATCCTGCTTGGCAATGCGCCACAGGTTTTCCAAGCCGAGATGGCGGCCATCAATGACCAAATCCATTGGCCCAGCGATTTCAAACTTGTGACTGGACCACTGCCGAAGAAAAAGTTTCTTCACAAAACTGCCGAAATCCTCGGGATTTTTAGGAAATGCTTCCATGCTTCTGCCTCCTCCATTGACCTGCCACCACACGCGGCCGAGACGCTCGGTCCGCACTTTCCATACGGTCTATTACAGTTTTTATTCCGTCGGGTGAAATTCTTAAAAAACCCTAAAATTATCGTCATGGCACAGCAAATCGACGTTCTTGAATCGTTTTTCGCACATCCGCACAAACGCCTGCTTGTCATTGGGGGTCCATGCGTCTTGGAGTCCGACGCAATCAATAAACAGATTGGCGAAACATTGCGCGACACATGCCAAGAATTGGGCCTGAGTTTTGTCTTCAAGGCCAGCTTTGACAAGGCCAATAGATCAAGCGTAAAAAGTCCGCGCGGTCCTGGCATGAAGTCTGGATTGGAACGCTTGGCAAAATTGCGCGACTCACTTGGCGTGCCAGTGACCACGGATATTCATGACGCGAGTCAATGTGACTTGGTGGCAAAGACCGTTGACATGTTGCAAGTGCCAGCGTTCCTTTGTCGACAAACCGATTTGCTATTGGCGGCGGCCGACACTGGCAAGCCGGTGAATGTGAAGAAGGGACAATTCATGAGCCCCGCTGAAATGGGACATGTGTTAGCCAAAGTTCGCGAAGGCGGATGCCGCATGACCATGATCACGGAGCGCGGAACCACATTTGGCTACAACCGTTTGGTCAATGACTTCATGGGCATTGGAGATTTGATGGACTTTGAAGTGCCGATTTGTTTTGACGCGACGCACAGCACGCAACTTCCAGGCGGCGAGGGTGAGCGCACCGGCGGCCGCCCTGAACGCGCGCCACTGTTGGCGAAAGCGGCTGTTGCGGCGGGCGTTTCCGCCATTTTTGTGGAGTGCCACCCAGAACCAGCCAAGGCTCTCAGCGACGCCAGCACCATGTTGCCCTTGAGCAGCGTGCCCGCTCTTTTAAAATCGCTCGACGCCATTCGTAAGGCGGTTGTGAATGGTTGAGACTTTGCAAATCCTGCGCGGCGCGTCGCCCAGTTTTTTAAAAATCTTGCCTATCATGCACCACAGATGAAGTGCGATCAATGCGACAAGCCTGCGGTGGTGCACGAAGTTGTCATTCAAAATGGAAACAAGTTGGAGATGCATTTATGCGCCGATCACGCGGCGGCCAAGGGATATATTTTGCCCACGGTTCCGGTGACGCAAATTTTGCAACAATTCGCGGCCGCTGGAAAATCAATCAAAGCACAGAAGGCGGCGGCGCGCCGTTGTGATGCATGCGGTCTCACCTTCGCGGAGTTCCGTCAAACGGGAAGATTTGGTTGCGCCTCGTGCTACGACGCGTTCATGCCTTCCGTCGCGGCGATTATTGAACGCGCGCAATCTGGCGCCGTGAGCCATCGCGGTCGCACGCCAAAACGAATCGAAGGACAAGCCGATCGCGCCGCTATTCGTCGACAATTGATCAAGGAAATTGAAGCCGCCGTGGCCGCGGAACAATACGAGCGCGCTGCATCGTTGCAAGGACGATTGCAACAACTTGGCTTTGGCAAAAAACCACCAACGGAACCAACGGCGTGAACATGGATCCACAAAGCGAAACCCAGTCACACAATGACTCCGATGTGGTGGTGAGCGTTCGCATTCGCGTGGCGCGAAATCTTGCGGGATTTCCATTCACCGGGCGCGCTTCAGATGCGCAACGCCAGGAAGTTTTACAAATGGTCACACGCGCGCCGTTAGGTGGCGCCTTCCCCGACGGCCTGGCGTGGGTGAACATGAATCAAGCCTCTTTGCAAGAGCGGCAACTCTTGGTTGAGCGCCATTTGGTTTCAAAACATTTCGCGGAAAGCGCGTTGCCGCGCGCGCTTGGTCTTGGTCACAATGAAGAGCTTGGCGTGATGGTGAATGAAGAAGATCACCTGCGCATTCAAAGTATTTTGCCCGGATTCCGCTTGAACGAGGCGTTCGCACTGGCGCGCTCATTTGATCAAGCGCTGGAAGAGACCGTCGACTTCGCATTTCATCAACGTTGGGGCTACCTCACCGCGTGTCCCACCAATGTTGGATGCGGAATTCGACTGGGCGCCATGTTGCATTTACCGGCGTTGCGTTACTCCGGCGAAATTGAACGCGTGAAGCGCGCGGCCAAAGATTTGCACCTTGCGGTGCGCGGGTACTACGGCGAAGGCACCGACGCGATTGGAAACTTTTATCAAGTCAGCAACCAAGTCACGCTGGGCACGTCCGAAGAGGAATTGTTGCAGCATTTCCGCGACGAAGTGATTCCCAAATTGGTGGATTATGAGCGCACAGCGCGGCACATGTTGCTGGACAAGAATCGCCCACTGGTCGAGGACAAGGTCTATCGCGCCCGCGCCACGCTGAAAGTTGCGCGCCTGCTAGGCGCGGAGGAGGCGACAAAATTACTTTCCACATTGCGCTTTGGAATTGCCACGGGTCTGCTGCACAATCTCAGCCTGGAGCGCGTGGAGCAATTGTTGTTGCAAGTGCAGCCGGCGCATTTGGCGCAACTGGATCCATTTGCCGCCGAGGAAGAAATGGGCCGCTTAAGCCGCGCAAACTTGGTGCGCAGATCACTGGGCGATTACGCCGAGGGCAGCCCCGAGATTTGATCGGCGTTGGCCGCGAAAGTCATGTCCTTCTCGGTGATTCCGCCGGCGTCATGTGTGGACAGCGTCAGCGTGACCTTGTTCCATCGAACTAAAATATCTGGATGATGCTGCACACGTTCCGCCGCGTCAGCGACGCCATTTAAAAATCGCATGCTGCATACGAAATTTTCAAATTGAAAGGTGCGTTGAATCGCGTCGCCATTTTGGCTCCACTGAGGAAGCTTGGCCAGGCGGGTATCCACTTGACGCTGAGAAAGTTTTTTCATGCCGTGGTTATTTTACTCATTCTGAAGGCACGCATGTGCAATGAAACAAGCCAAAATAAATCGCCGATAGACTTGCAGGCCATGCTTGTTCAAGATGAAGCCCCTGCCGCGCACATCCCAGTTCGGGTTCTTTTTGTCGTTTCGGATTCCAGTAGCGCCAGCACCAAAGCGCTTACGATTTCGCTTGTCGAACTTCTCAATCACCGCGCGAGTTTTGAGAGTGTTTCTATCCGCGACGCTTCCACTCTGCTGGACTCGCATCCGCACGCGGTGGTTCTTTGTTTCACCCGCCACGACGATTCATCCGGTCTCGCGGATTTACTTGACGCAGTTGAGAAGCGCAATATTCCAATTTTAATTTTAACCGATGATCAATCGGCGACCGCCTCGCAGCGCATCTCATGGAACTCGTTGCCGTTGAGCGAGTCACCAGAGATTATTGCCGCAACCTTGCGCGGATTATTGTCACGGCAAATTGAAATTGACACCCTTCGAAAAGCGACGCATGGCGCGGAGAAAAAAACAGATCAGTTGCTGGGGCAAGTCACGCGTATGCAAGATGAATTGCATTTGGCAGGACAAGTGCAGCGGGAGTTTTTGCCAAAGAAACTCCCGACGTTTTCTGGTGGCGCGGTTGCCGCGCTATGGCGACCCATGAACTATGTCAGCGGTGACATTTATGATGTGCGCCGCTTGGATGAACATCATGTGGGCTTGTTCATCGCCGACGCGGTTGGTCACGGCGTGCCCGCCGCGTTGCTGACCATGGTCATTGCCCGTGGTCTTCCAACCAAGGAAATCACTGGAAATACATATCGAATTATCCAACCCAGCGAGGCTTTGGCTTGCGTGAATCGTGAACTCTTGGCGCGTCAAGGCAACACCACACGCTTTGCAACCGCAATCTACGGCATTATTGATTTGCGCACGCGCATCATGCGCTTGTCCATTGCGGGACATCCCGCCGCCATCATCATGCGTGGAACCGAATCCATGGAAATGGTCCACTCCGCTGGCGGCCTGATTGGAGTTTTTGATGGAGTGGAATGGTCCGAACAAGAAATTCAACTGCAGGTTGGTGACCGCGTGCTTTTGTATTCAGATGGATTCGAGTTCGCGTTTCCAAATCCGCCTGAAACACAAAGTTCGCCACATGAAATTCCACCACGCTATATGCAAGAGTTCCGCGCGCTTCTGTCCATCACTGAACCCGCGATGATGATTGAACACATGGAACGCCGGCTCGATCAACAACTACTGATCTCACAGAATGCGAACGCGCCCGCCGATGACTTGACCATGATCGCGTTCAAATTGTCCTAGCAGCGCCTACGTCCAACAATGCTCGCGATGAGCATTGTGCAATCACAGCGTTTTCTGCATTGAATGGGCTGATATTCCCAGCCTTTGCATTTGCCGCGCAACTTCTGCGGCGACCGCTTTGGCCATGGAATCCGCTTCCACATTCACGCGCGCGCCTTGTAGTCGTAGCGCCAACGTTGTCCTTGCCAGCGTCTCTGGAATGAGCGCGACTTCAAACCAGCCTTGGGATTTCGTGGCAATGGTCAAGCTCACGCCATCCACTGCCACGCTGCCACGCTCATGTAAAAGATGGTCTATCTCACGCGGCGACTCGATGCGCGTGCGCCATTGTCCATTGGAGCGATCAACTTCAAGAATCTTGGCGGTGGTGTCCACATGACCTTGCACAAAATGTCCACCCACCAAAGAGTCCGCGCGCATGGCTCTTTCCACATTCACCATGTCGCCAATGCGCATTTCACCAATTGTGGTGTGTTGCAATGTTTGCGCCACCACATCAAATGAAAGTTCGCCATGGGCAATGTCCACCACCGTTAAACAACATCCATTCACGCAAATACTTTCGCCAATGATTGGATTCACTGGCCACTCACCGGCGCTCAGCACCAATCTTTTTCCATGGTCGCTGGTCTCCAATGATTGCACCGCCACCATATTTTGAACAAGTCCTGTGAACACGGTTGAATCCTTGGGGTGCGTTTATGGTTTGGGCGAACTCACCAACGCCGCGCTGGTTGTGCTGTCGCTGGAAATTTCCGGCATGGTGACAATGGTGGCGCCAGGGTAGTAGCGCTCTAAAATAGAGCGCGCAGATTTACCAGATTTTGCCATGAATTCCGCGCCATATTGGCACATTCCAGCGCCGTGCCCGTAGCCGCGGCCATCCAAAATCAAGCGACCATTGTCAATGCGTGGCTCAAGCGCCGAAGATTTTAAAGAGTCACGGGAACTCTCGGCGCCGGCATTCATGGCCACGCGAAAGTCACCGGTGTCCCAGGTGAACCGCTTTCCATTTCGATCAGTGATGAAAAATGTCATTGAACGTCCCACTGAATTTCGATCGCCCACAACAAAACTTTTGATGCCATTCATCGGACCCAAATCTTTGCGACCAGCTTGTTTGGACCACTCGTTCATGCGATCCACTATTTCTGCAATTGAAAATGACGCCTGCCACTTCGCGGCGGGCGACTTCTCACAACATTGCGTACGGCGGCCCTTCTCGGTCACATTCAACGGAGCAATCTGCGTCCATGTTCCATCGCGAATGGAATCAACCGCCGACGCAGGCAACCCACCACAACTACTGGAGTAGTACGCGGGCACCACGCGTCCATCAAACA
>Ga0209086_10002056_pt1 | contig 15979 bp, 14 predicted proteins | sample M_130207_XF_Meta_FD_187312 | JGI IMG/M metagenome (GOLD analysis project Ga0209086, IMG submission 187312) | Freshwater microbial communities from Lake Montjoie, Canada to study carbon cycling - M_130207_XF_MetaG (SPAdes) (version 2) | ecosystem: Environmental > Aquatic > Freshwater > Lake... | reverse complement strand
CCCTCGTGGGTTATTGGGAGAGCGAATTGACAGATTCGAATAAAAACAAATGAATACTAAGAACTTTCAACTTTCCATCGCGACGATTGCTTTAGTTCTCCTTCCCTTTTTTTTCAAGGCAATAGGGTTGACCTATGACGCGGCAACCGTAGTTGTCATTCTTGCCTTAGCAACCATGAGTTTGAACTTGTTAGTAGGGTATTCGGGTTTAGTGTCTTTTGGCCATAGTGCATGGTTTGGTATTGGGGGATATGCAGCTGCATTGGCTCAACTATGGTGGTTTCGAGATCAAATGCTTTTGCCATTTTTATTCTCAATTATTTTTACGGCTAGTTTGTCTTGTTGTGTTGGCTTTTTGATACTTCGCAGGAAGGGCGTGTATTTTTCATTGCTGACATTAGCGCTTTGTGCGCTTACATTTGCAATTTCTTTCCGTTGGACAAGCCTAACAGGTGGCGAAGGTGGGCTCGGTGGGATCGAAAGAGTTGCGTTCGGGGCGATTGATTTAAATCAGCACGCAAGCTACTACATATTCACTGCAGTGTTGGCATGGTGTGTTATTTATTTTTTAGTACGCGTAGTGCGATCGCCATTTGGACACGTTTTAGTGGCTATCAGAGAGAATCAACAACGCGCGATATTTCAAGGCTATCAGATAGATCTGTATAAGTTGATTGCTTTTGTGATCTCTGCTACTTTAACGGGTTTAGCAGGTGCGTTGATGGTTTTTTTGCACCACCTCGCCGCCGCAGAGTCAACGACTGTTTCATTTTCCGGAGAGTTACTGGCCATGGTGGTCATTGGCGGAATGCATCAGTTTCTAGGTCCTGCATTGGGCGCCTTGTTTTATGTGCTTTTTCGTGAACTCTTCTCTATATATACCGACAACTGGTTGCTGTGGTTTGGATTGGTATTTGTTGGGTTTGTAATTTTTTCTCCTTCAGGCTTAACAGGTGTTTGGGGGAAAATACTTTCCAAATTTCGCACGCCATTGACGGATGGCGCAGCGATGAGTAAGCGCCGTATTTACGAAGGATTAGCGCTGCCCAGTTTTCTCTCTCCACCCACGCGAAATGGCTGTGTTTTGGAAGTTAAGAATGTTGGACTGAGCTTTGGTGGTATTCGTGCGGTTGATGGTGCTAGCCTTTCCATTGAAGCTAGTCAGGTGCACGCACTCATTGGCCCTAACGGCGCCGGCAAAACAACTACCTTTAATCTTATTTCAGGTATGTTTGCCCCTGACGCTGGTGAGGTGTTGCTTCTCGGAAAAAAGATTTCGCATTTAAGCGCGAATCAAATTTGTCAACACGGACTTGCTCGATCATTTCAAATTACCAATCTTTTTAAAGGATTGACCATTTATGAAAATATAAGATTGTCTCTTCAAGCAAGGCATGCAGGTCGTTTCAATATATGGCGGGACGTAGATAGTTTTCAAGATATCTATGCCGATACGCATGAACTAATGAAATTTTTAGGTCTTGAGGGCATGGAAAAAGTATTGGGAGCAGATCTTTCCTACGGTGGTCAGCGCTTGGTGGATTTAGGTATAGCGCTTGGATCCAAGCCCTTGGTGTTATTGATGGACGAACCTTTGGCGGGTCTTGCTGCTGCTGAGCGAGAGCGCATTGCTCACCTTATCAAAACCATTTCGCGTTGTATTCCTGTTTTGATTGTTGAACATGATATTGATCGCGTGCTCGCTTTGTCACAACAGGTGACAGTAATGAATCAAGGTTTAGTGCTGATGTCTGGAAGTCCCGACGAAGTCCGCTATGACAGCAGAGTACAAGAAGTCTATACAGGAAAGGGCGTACCGTTAGTGACAGGTAGAACGTCAATACCTATGTCTGAGCGTCAAATGGTTTTAGATATTCGCGCCATCAATACCTTTTATGGCAAGAGTCATATTTTGAATCAAGCTAGCTTGCAGGTGAGGACTGGCGAAATCGTCGCCTTGTTAGGTAGAAATGGAGCAGGAAAGACTACATTGCTCAAATCATTAGTGGGTTTAGTACCGCCGATATCGGGTGATATTTTCTTCAATGATGTCAATTTATGCGGAATGTCTGCACCAGATATTGCACGATTGGGAATTGGATATGTTCCGCAGGGTCGCGGAATGTTCGCGGGAATGACCGTGGCACAAAATTTAAAATTGGGAAGACTTGCTCGTCCAACTGACGGAAAAAACGGCGTTGTTTGGGATGAATCAAAAATTTTGGAATTTTTTCCAAAGTTAAAAGCAAGAATGCACGTGGCTGCAGATTATTTGTCTGGAGGTGAGCAACAAATGGTAGCTGTTGCCCGCGCTTTATCAGGAAATGTGAAATTACTTTTGCTAGATGAACCGTTTGAAGGTTTAGCTCCTACTGTGGTCCAAGAGTTATTTGCAGTTTTTGATAAGTTACGCGGGCAAATTTCAATCATTATTGTGGAACACAATTTAGATCTCGTCCTAGCGCTCGCTGATCGAGTCTATGCTTTGGAACGCGGTTCTGTTTTTCATGAAGGTCCAGCTGATGACTTGCTCACTGACTTGACATATAGAAAAAAAATATTATGGCTGTAATGTTCAATTTAGTTAATCAAGGGGTATTCCTATGAAATCTGGCACAAAAAAACAAGCTTTGGTCGAATCGATGGCCAATATCCTTTGGAAAGAATATCCTGGTCATTTTGGTGGCGCGTTGTCAAAACCATTGGTGGATTCAGCCAATGTAGGTACAAAAAATCTTGACTTTCGAATTTCTCGCTATGCGCCTGCTGCGTATGTACAAGAGCATGCGCATAAATTTCAAGAACAAATTTACTATGTATTGGAAGGCGAAGGTGTCCTGACTCTGGATGATGAAAAGCGTTTGATGCGACCCCATGATTATGTTTATGTACCACCAGGCATAAAACATAGTTTTACCAACACGGGGATTGATGGTTTGGTTTTCTTTGTCATTACTACGCCTGTTGAAGATGAGGAGACTGCGCGATGAATTCGAATGCCTTGGACCCACTTCAGCAGGTAATTGATACGGAGGGAAAACTTCTAATTGCAGGACAGTGGGTCGAGGGTGCGGGTGCTTCGATTCCGGTCATAGATAAATTTAGGCAACACGTACTGTTTTACGCGCATACGCCAGATGCCGCACAAGTGACGCGATGTGTGAATTTTGCCCACCAAGCCTTTCGCTCTAATGTCTTGACGCCTTATGAGAGAGGACAAATTCTTGAGCGGGCTGTAACTTTATTGTCTGAAAAGCATCATCTTTTTGTAAAAACCATGCAAATGGAGGCTGGCTTTACTTTCTCAGACGCAACTGGGGAGGCGAAAAGATGTCTGGAAACGCTGCGTTTATCTGCAGAGGAAGCAAGACGTTTATCTGGTGAAATCATTCCACTTCAAGGCGCGCCTGTTCAGAAGGGGCGGATGGGTTTTACATTACGCATTCCCTTAGGCGTAATTGTGGCGATCACGCCTTTTAACTCGCCCCTTAACACAGTGATGCACAAAATAGCGCCAGCATTTGCAGCAGGTAATGCGGTTATTTTGAAGCCGTCGTCACAAACCCCGCAGACAGCATCGCTTCTAGCAAAAGTTTTAATAGAGGCTGGCATGCCTCCTGGTTTTTTGAGTATTTTGCACGGAAGCGCGAATGTCGTGCGTTGGCTGCAAGAGGATCAGCGGGTTCGTTTTTTTGCTTTCACTGGAAGTACCGAAGTAGGTCGTGTCATACAACAGTCTGCAGGATTGCGAAGAACACAAATGGAGCTTGGTTCCATTGCATGTTGTATTCTTTGCGACGATGCTAATTTAGATATTGCATTACCTAAAGTGGTCAATGCGGGATATCGAAAGGCAGGCCAAGTTTGTACCTCTGTGCAACTCTTGCTAGTCCACAACTCTATCAAGCATCAGGTAGAGGCAAAGATGAAAGATCTTGTAGGGGCTTTAAGTTTTGGTGACCCCCTAAGGCAAGAAACTTTTGTGGGCCCCCTTATTAGTGAGGTATCAGCGGTGCGTGTGGCCCAATGGATTGAACTAGCCATGAGCAAAGGCGCTAAAAGACTCGTCGGTGGTGAAAGGGTCGGTTGCGTAGTTCCTCCTACATTGTTAACGGATGTGAGCGATGATATGGAAATTAGTTGCAAGGAAGTGTTCGGACCTGTGGTTTGTATATTGCCCTTCGACTCTCTTAGCCAAGCGATTGAGCGAGTCAATGCAACACCTTATGGGTTGGCTGCGGGCATCTTTACTAACCGTCTAGCCGATGCATTTGAAGCAGCTCGACAACTAGAAGTCGGTGGCGTACACATCAATGAAACTTCTAGTTCTAGAGTGGATTTGATGCCATACGGCGGGACCAAAGAAAGCGGATTTGGCAGAGAAGGGCCGCACTACGCTGTTCAAGAAATGACCGAAGAACGTGTCGTCACCATCACTACATAAACGCAATAAAGGAAATATCCATGACAAAGATGAAAGGCGGCGAACTTATCGCCGAATATTTAATTCAAGAAAAAGTACCCTACATATTTGGTATTTGTGGCCATGGAAATGTAGGTATATTGGATGCGCTTTATGATGTTAAAGACAAGTTGACTTTGATCTCTCCTCGGCATGAACAGTGTGCGGGGCACATGGCTGATGCTTACTTTCGAGTCAAGCATAAACCCGTGGTGACTTTGACTTCTACAGGGCCGGGTTCTGCCAATATGGTTATGTCGCTGGCAACAGCCTTGTCTGATTCTTCAGCCTTTATGGCTATTACTTCCAATGTGCCAACTTCTCAGCACAATCGCGCACCATTTCAAGAACTCTATAAACACAACCAAGCTGACTTTGCGCAAGTGCTCAGACCTGTTGTTAAAAGGGCATTTCAGCCTACGCGTGTGGATATGTTGCCATTGGCTCTTCGCCAAGGAATGGACACCATGCTCACAGGTCGTCCTGGCCCTGTCAATATAGATATTCCTTACAACGTATATCAAGAGGAGGCCGATTTAGAACTGCCGCCACATGCGCGATCACAAAAAATGCATCGACCCGGAGCCAGTGATATCGATATCTCTCTCACACTAGATATGCTCGCCAAATCTAAGAAGCCTGTATTTTTTATTGGGCACGGTGCCACCCTATCTGAAGCAGGTGACGACATTACTGCGTTGGCAGAGCAGTTGGGAATACCAGTTATTACGTCACCTAATGGAATGGGTTGTATTCGTGGCGATCACCCATTGGCGTTAGGTTTTATCGGTCGTAATGGCGCCTTTCCAGCAAATGAAGCGGGGCGCCATGCTGATTTGGTGATCACATTGGGCACGCGGTTCGATGACCGTAGCTCTTCAAGTTGGCTACCTGGTTACTCTTGGAATTTTCCTAAAACAAGGCTCGTCCATGTAGATATTGATCCACAAGAGCTGGGTCGCAATTACGTCCCAGATTTAGGCTTGATTGCCGACATTCAGGTATTTGTACAGCAATTAACAAAAGGATTGTCAGCAAGAAAAGATATTGATGCGAACCTGTTCGCTGCATGGTTAAGTGAAGTGAAATCTTGGCAATCGCAATGGGAGTCTTTTATTCGTCCCCATTTCAGTAGCTCTACCAATCCTTTGCGTCCAGAATTTGTGGTCGGCACGTTACAAAAGATTTTGCCTGACGACGTCATTCTTGCTTTGGATTCCGGTGTGCATCACAACTGGTTCATGCAATTTTGGAAAGCTAAACGCCCTCAAAGCATGCTTAACAGTTGGGGCTACTCCTCCATGGGTTTTGGTGTGTGTGGTGTGATGGGTGCTCAATTGGCAGCGCCTGATCGCCCATGTGTTGCAGTAGTTGGGGATGGGGGCTTTACCATGGCTCCGTATGTTTTGTGCACTGCGGTCGAATACAAATTACCCGTGATTTGGATTGTTTGGAATAACTTCGCTTGGGGTGCAATCCGAGATATCCAAATTGGGATGTTTGACGGAAGAGAGATTGGAACTGCTTTCTACCATGGTGAAACTGGAAAGAGTTACAACCCAGATTTTGCCGCCTGGGCAAGGGCTTGTGGCGCGGATGGTATGACGGTAACTCAACCGCAGCAATTAGCTGGTGCTGTTGAGCAGGCTTTGAAAAATAAACGCCCATGTCTTATCGACGTGCATGTGGATGCCGAAGTCCGCCCACCTTCAACGGGCACTTGGCAATTGCCGCCAACCGCTTATCGGGAACCTATCTATGGCAAGCCCTGGCGTGCGTAATTCATTTTTAAAGAAAGAAATCATATGAATCGAAAACTCGCTTTAGTGTTCGGAGGTACCAGGGGCATTGGTGAGGCCACCGTAATGAAATTAGCAGAACAAGGCTTTGATGTCGCTTTTACTTATATTAAATCTAAGCCTAAAACGGTGCAGCAAGAAGCTGCTACTTTGCGTAGTTATAAAGTAGATGTGTGCGAATTTGACCAAGTTAAATCCGTATTTGCACAAGTCGCGAAAGACTTTGGACATCCTATTGATTGTGTTGTTGCTAATGCAGGAATTAATGTTCCGCCAGGCCCTGTATCACAATTTGACGCAGAAACATTCAAAAAACTTGTGAACGTCAACCTGTTGGGTGCTTTTCATGTTTTAACTGAAGCCGCTAAGCACACAGCAGACCATGGAACAATTATCGGGTTGACAACCTCTATGGTTCGCATTGGCATCCCTGGAGGTGGTCCTTACACGGCGACCAAGGCGGCAGTTGAGAGTCTTTTACGCTCCATGTCAAAAGAGCTTGCACCCAGAGGCATTCGCGTCAACGGTGTAGCTCCAGGACCTGTGGATACAGATTTGTTTCACTCCGGTAAAACGGATGAGATAAAAGCTCGATCAGCTACTTTAAGCCCCTTTAATAGGATTGGTCGGCCTGACGAAATCGCCGAAGTTATTGCGTTTTTAGCATCAGATAAAGCATCATGGATACATGGACAAATCATTCAACCGAATGGGGGAATGGTTTAATCTTTAAACTCGAACATTTGTATAGCGAGAAGAACTTGTGAAACCAAGTAGTGGTAGTATGAATTTCAAGAGCAGTCCAGATGTTTTGGTAATAGGCGGTGGTAATGCGGCGTTATGCGCAGCACTTGTAGCTAAAGAGGCAGGCGCATCGGTGCGAATACTGGAATCTTCACCAAAGGCTTGGCGTGGCGGCAATTCATCGCATACACGTAATGTGCGATGCATGCACGATGCGCCGCAAGATGTGTTGGTCGATGCCTACTCTGAGGAAGAGTACTGGCAAGATTTGCTCAAAGTCACTGGCGGTCAAACCAACGAGTATTTGGCGCGTTTGGTCATTCGTTCATCCGCCACATTTCGCACGTGGATGCATAAGCACGGGGTTCGCTTTCAGCCATCTCTGTCAGGCGCCTTGCATACTGCGCGCACCAATGCATTTTTCATGGGTGGCGGTAAAGCTCTGGTCAATGCCTACTACCTTAGTGCTGAGCGCCATGGCATTACTGTGGACTACAACTCCCGCGTGAGCGAACTCAAACTCGTCAATGGTCGTTTTGAAGCGGCACGCGTCATACACACCCATGCAAATGGTGAAACCCAAGAAGAGTGGGTGTATGCCAAAACATGCATATTGGCCTGTGGCGGCTTCGAGTCCAACCGCGAATGGTTGCGCGAAGCCTGGGGACAAAATGAACTGGGCGAATGGTCAGCAGATAACTTCTTGATTCGCGGTTCGCGCTACAACCAAGGTGAGATGTTGAAGTTTTTGATGGAGCAGGGCGCAGACATCATCGGTGACCCCACGCAAGCGCATATGGTGGCGATTGATGCCAGAGCCCCTTTGTATGACGGCGGCATTTGTACGAGGCTTGACTCTGTCTCTCTTGGCGTTGTAGTTAATCAAAACGCCGAACGTTTTTATGACGAAGGTGAAGATTTTTGGCCTAAGCGTTATGCGATCTGGGGGCGACTGGTCGCACAACAACCGCAACAAATTGGCTATTCAATTATTGATAGCAAAGCCATTGGACGTTTCATGCCGCCCGTGTTTGAGGCCATCGAGGCCAACACATTGCCAGAATTGGCTGCAAAGTTAGAGCTTAACGTTGAGAAATTTATGCAAACCATGGATGCCTTCAATGCAGCGTGCGTATCTGGCGACTTCAACCACACAGTTTTAGATGACTGCCACACCGAGGGCCTGCAGCCTGCTAAAACCCATTGGGCACGCACCATCGATGTCGCGCCTTTTTATGCCTATCCTTTGCGCCCAGGCGTCACCTTTACCTACCTGGGTCTCAAAACAGATGAAACGACTGCGGTTCATTTTGCTGGAGTACCCAGCCCTAATTTATTTGCTGCTGGTGAAATCATGGCCGGTAATGTATTGGGCAAGGGTTACACAGCGGGGGTTGGTATGACTATCGGCACATTCTTCGGACGACAAGCAGGTACCCACGCTGCCAAAGCTGCACAAGGCGCGGGAGCTTTGGCATGATTAACTTATTGGCACTCACAGAGCAAGCTAAAGCCCTGGGTAGAGGAGAAGGATTGAACGCTGAACAAGAAGTTGCGCGGCAAATGCAAGTGTGCAATGCCTGTCGTTATTGCGAAAGCTTTTGCGCAACGTTTTCAGCCATGACGCGCCGACTAACTTTTGCAGATGCCGACATCCATTACTTAGCCAATCTTTGCCACAACTGTGGTGCTTGTTTGCATGCCTGCCAATACGCGCCTCCGCATGACTTTGGAATCAACGTGCCGCAAGCGATGGCACGCGTTCGTTTGGAGACTTACACGCGGTATGCATGGCCTGCTGCTTTTGGTAAGCTCTATGCTGCCAATGGGCTGTGGGTTGCCTTGTGCTTGGCGTTTGGCTTGACTGTTTTCCTCTGCTTGGCTTTGAACCTCAACGGAACTTTGTTCGGAACCGTTGCAGACAACAATTTTTACAATATATTTCCGCACGGCTTGTTGGTGAATTTGTTTTTGCCAGTATTTGGTTTTATAGTGCTTTCATTGGGGCTTGGTGTTCGAAGCTTTTGGCGCGACGTAACGCCTGCAACAGGGCGACAAGAGCCCAACTTAGACGCTACATCAGGTGCAGTGTGGGACGCTTTACGTTTGAAAAATTTAGACGGTGGTCACGGAGAAGGTTGCCATAACGAAGATGAAAACTGGACCGATGCTCGACGCAAAGCGCACCATCTTACTTTTTACGGCTTCATGCTGTGTTTTTTGGCGACATCGGTCGCCACGCTTTATCACTATGTCTTTGGCTGGGTAGCGCCATACGACCTCAGCAGTCTTCCCAAATTATTTGGCGTCACTGGTGGACTCTTCTTAGGAGTAGGCACTATGTGGTTAGCTTGGTTGCATCTTCACCGTCATCCAGACCATGGCGATAGTGCGCAAAGGCCGATGGATTTGGGATTCATTGCTTTACTGTGGTTGACCGCATGGAGTGGGTTGCTACTGGTAGTGGTTAAAGCTAGTCCTTATTTGCCTTTGGTGCTGGCAGTCCATTTAGGCGTAGTGATGGCACTTTTTCTAACCCTTCCGTATGGAAAGTTTGCCCACGGTATTTTCAGAATGGCGGCCTTGTTGCGCCACCATGTTGAAAAAAGATTACCCAACACGCTGGGACTAGGAAGCGAATAAAGGCGAATTATTGGATTTTGACTCGTAGTTCTTAGTATTGGTTATCAGAGAAAATATGCATATCAATTTTTTCTCTCAACCTGCTGCGTGCATGACATGGGCTGCAAAGACGAACAGGCCAAGGCCCTCCAAGGCGAGACGACGAGTCAACAAAGGAGTAAAAAAAGTATGGTGCTTCATGCCGTGTCTCTTTATGTTGTGTGGGAACGGCTTAAGCCAATTACTCGGCGGTGATCTTGCGTTCGCGAATCACGCGGCCCCAGGTGGCCGTTTCTTTGGCCATGTAAAGGGCCAATTCATTGCGGGTGCCTGGCAGCGGGGTCAGGCCATGGCTGTTGAGTTGCTCCACGACATCGGGGGATTTCAGCACTTTGACCAATTCCACATTCCAGCGGTCCAAAATGGCCGTGGGCACTTTGGATGAGGCCACAAAGGCGTACCAGTTGGTGGCACTGAACCCCGAGTAGCCAGACTCTGCAATGGTGGGAATATTGGGCAAAGAACGTAACCGTTGTGCTCCGGTACTGGCCAAGGGAATCAGCTTGCCGTTTTCAATGTAGGCCTGTGAGGTGGAGTAGGTGGAGAAGTAGGACGCGACGCGACCACCCAGCAAGTCTTGTAAGGCTGGAGCCCCGCCTTTGTAGGGCACGTGGACGGTTTCGATTTTGGCCATATCGTCCAACAGTTCACCCGCTAGGTGTGATGCTGAGCCTGGGCCAGTGGATGCGTAGTCGAGCTTGCCGGGGTTCTTCTTGGCAAAGGCAATGTAGTCGGCCAATGTTTTGATGCCCATGCCAGCGTGGACCACCAGCACGTTGGGAAAGTTCACACCCATGGTGATCGGCGCCAAGTCTTTGACCGGGTCATAAGGCAACTTGACCAAATGCGGTGCAATGGTGAGCGGGCCGACAGAACCAAACAAAATCACGCTGCCATCGGTGGGGCCTGTGGCTGTGTATTGATGGGCTATGTTGCCACCTGCCCCGCCTTTGTTGTCGATGACCACCGAAGCGCTAATGTTCTCGCCTAACTTCTTGGCGATGATGCGAGCGGATGTGTCAGCAGCCCCACCGGCTGCAAAGCCCACCACAATGGTGATAGATTTTTTGGGAGGGAAGTCTTGCGCCGTTGCCGACAAGGCCAGCAGGCTACTGAGAAAGCAAAGACTGAAATGGCGAAGTGCGTTGGTGTTCATAAAAGCTTTCGTGACGGTGTTTCAAAGTGTCATGGGCGGAGAAAGCTTTTGTGACATGCGCAATTACTATTAGCATGAAGGCGTAGAACGCATTCTTGATAAAGTTTAAACACCTTCAATGATTCGAATGTCACGATCCGCGCCATCGCCGAGAGCATTTAATGCTGCCTGGTAAGCGGGGCTGTCGTGGGCTGCTACTGCCTGCTCAACACTATCAAATTCGAGCAATACGGTGCGTTGCTTCAAGCCAAGTTCATAGGTCATAAATGGTTCACCACGTGCTAGGAATTGACCACCTGCTGCTGTTAGCGCAGGCCCAGCGAGCTTGGCATAGGCTGCAACCTTTTGTTCATCCTTTATTGCGCGATATGTGGAAATCCAATAACTTTTAGACATTTGCTCTTCCTCGTGTGCGTGATGGTCTTTATGAGTTGAACATCTTAGATGAAAAACAGGCGTAGTTGGACGCTGGAGGGTAGGGGGCGCCAAGAATCTTGACGCAATAGCTCTGGAACAATCAGGAAACGTTAGGGCCTGAGTTTGTCTGCGGATGAATGGTGCGTCTAGTTCTTGTTATGAAAAGTGTCTAGTGGTTTGGGCTAGAGCCAGTCAGCGTAAATTAACTTAAATACGCTCTATCTCAATCGATGGTGACGCCGCCGTTTTTGATTACTTGACGCCACCGTTCGGTATCTTCTTTCATCCACAGCGTCATTTCTTCTGGTGTGTTTCCAATAGGTTCTGCGCCTACTTCAGCAAATCGACGCGCCATTTCGGGTGTGCGCAAAATTTCGCCGATCAAGCTAGATAAACGGTTGACGATCGCTGCTGGTGTTTTTGGGGGCGCCACCATGGCAAACCAAGCAACTGCCACAACGCCTGGGACAATTTCTTGCATGGCAACAGTGTTGGGCATGCTGCTAATGCGCTTGGCACTGGTCACTGCCAGCACTTTGAGTTTTCCACTGCGCAAATGGGCAGAGGCTTGAGCAACATTACCAAACATTACATTGACATGTCCAGCAAGTAGGTCTGCCACAGCTGGTGCATCGCCTTTGTAGGGGACGTGGACCATTTTGGTACCAGTTTTTTGCTTGAATAATTCAGCTGTCAAGTGGGCTGTGGAGCCGTTGCCTTGGGATGCGTAGCTCAGTTTATCTGGGTTGGCTTTTGCAAAAGCAATTAATTCTTGAACAGAATTGGCGGGAACTGAGGGGTGAACCATCAAAGCATTTGGCACGATGGAGAGGATGGTGATCGGTACAAACTTTGAGGGTTCGTAGTTCAGCTTGGGGTACAAACTGACGTTGATGGAAAGAGGCGGGGGCGGCGCTGCCATGAGGGTGTAGCCGTCTGGCTCAGAGCCATAAACAAATTCAGCTGCAATATTGCCTGCTGCGCCCGGTTTGTTTTCAATCACGATGGTTTGCCCAAGTTTGGCCATCAACGCCTCTGAAATCAAACGTGGGAACAAGTCTGCACTACCACCTGCAGGGTTGGGTACCACAATTTTGATTGTTCTTTGTGGCCATGCTGTGCTGTTTTGAGCGCTTGCCTCGCTAGTCAAAATCGGCATTGATAGTGCCAGTGATGTACTGATAAATTCACGGCGATTTGGGATGTTCATGAGATGTTTCCTATGGTTTAGATGGGGACAACCAACAAAGTTTCGATGATGCGTGAGTCGTAAAGAAATAAGCGTTTCTTAAATTTGGGACCACCCGCTGTCAGAACGATTTGATCTTGACATTGCCCGGTAGAGAAAATTTTCATGTCACCATCCAACGCCATTGTGCGAATCACAAGGTAGTTTGAGCGAACATGAAGGACGCCATCTTCTTCATTCAAGATTTGTATGCCAGACAGGATATGACGGTAATGATGGGGCTCGTAAATGTTGGCAACCCGCATGGATTTGATGCGATCGCGTAGCTGGGCTGCGCTATGGCTGTCAATGATGGCCATGGGTAAATCTCGGTCATGGTTAAACCGTGATTTGACGGTATAGCGCCCATCTTCGAGCATCAAGTCTGTGATGGCTTCTACGTGGTCTTCGTCAATGTGCCTGGCCCACTCATAGATCAGATTTTCAACAGCCCTGATGTGTATGTCATATGTCGTCGTCATGGCAGATCCATATCAATGCGGTAGTTGTGCCAGAAGTTACGAATGGCACGCTCGGATAACTTGGTATTGCCGCCACTTACCAATGTTTTGCCGCCCATTTCAATAAAGGATTCACCACTTTGACCGTCGGCCATGGCGCGTTGCATCATCTCACAGACTGCCGCATCTTCAACAGAAATCATGCCAGCAGACCCAGCCAAATTGCCTTGTATCAAACGAGCTTGAGTGGTTGCCTCGTCGTCGTCAACAAAGCCAAAGTATGTCCATACCAAGTCTGATTCACCCACGCCTCTGGGAATGAGTTGACGTGTCGCCAAACTATTGGCAATTTGGTGAAGCACAAACGAAGGATAGGTGGTTAGCACTTGGACACTGACGCCATCACCAAACTCATCCCTCCACTTCAAAATACTGGGGTCTTCGAGTTTCATGTCGTCGTTAACGGATCTCAAGGTTGGGCTTGTTTTGTCAAATTCCTCTGATTTTTTCTCAGTCCCCGCCTTTGTGTAAAAGTAAACATGCCGTCCGCTTTCGTCAAGGGTCATGCCCGATTCCTGAGATTGACGTGACAAGCCAAATGTGCCGTAAAAGGTATGCAAGATGTTTGCGTGGTAAGAGTCACGCGGGTTTTCATGGTAGGTCTTCCAGTTTGCTTGGATGCGCTGGGTGTCATAGCCCAATACCTTCAATGGCTTATGCAAAACACGGCGGATGCCATGAGCCACGTCGCCAAGCCATTCTTCCAGTGGCGCGACGTCATCAGAGAATGTGGCGAAGACTAACCCACAAAAGCTTGCCACGCGCAACTTATGCAAGCCATGCTCAGAGAGTTGGAAGTCCTTGGGTAATCCACCTTCGCCTCGAAGACCATGGCTGAATGCTGCGTGGGTGAGGTCGCCTTTGAGGTTGTAGTTCCATGCGTGATAAACGCAATATAGCTTTTCGACTTTGCCGAAGGCGTCCCTGCAAAGCATGTTGCCTCGATGAGCGCAACGGTTGACAACGACGTGCAGCGAATAGTCTTCAGCTCGCGTCAGCACCACAGACTGTTCGCCAATATATGTGGTTTTGAAACTGCCGGCCTCCGGAACTTCAGCTTCGAGGCCAACGTAGTTCCAAGTTTTTCCGCGGAAGATGTTGATTTGTTCTTGCGCGTAGATATCAGGGTCCGTATAGGCCCAGTAAGGCGCGCGCGTATATCCCTCAGTCGGCCATGTGTGTTTGGGTACAGATTTCCATGGACTTGGCCCGTGAATCACGGCTTCATCTTGTGGTGAGGATATGGGCTGCATGGCATTGAATAGTTTTAAATGAATCCGGTGATACCTTACTGCGCCAACTTTGCAAGACGTGTCTTCTAAATGACATGACTTTTGTAGTAGGCGTGACTTCCACGTCTTTCGCGGCGGTTAGTTCGAGTGAAGGGCGTTAAATTTGATGAGGCCTTTGTTGCTGAACTCATAGAGGCGTCCAGATTCTGGACGTTTGAGCTACTTTATAAGGGTCAGGGCGTCAAGAATCTGGACGATCAGGTTTTGTTCGGAATTGAAAACCGTGTCATATGTCGTGCGATTGGTTTGCGGTTTGTAGGCTATTGCTCAACCCCTGTCTCAAACCATTTGAAGACGGACACCCACATTATCAAATTAAGCTGTTAAAACATCTCTTAAAAACTTTGAAATATCGGCCAATTCATCAGGATGTACCGAATGGCCCATGACATAGGTCTTCCATTGCACTGAATAACCCAAGGCAATCAGAGCATTTTTAGACTCTTCGCCTCTGTCCATCACCACAACTGGATCTTGCGTTCCATGCGCCATGAATATGGGTGTATTTGCATTGGCTTGGCTGCGCTCATCCGCCAAGGTATCGGCCAAGGGCAAATAACCAGACAGTGCAACGATACCAGCCAATTTTTGCTTGTACCGCAAGCCTGTATGCAAAGCCATTGCACAGCCTTGTGAAAATCCTGCTAGAACAATATTTTGATGCGAGATACCTCGTCCAAGCTCCCGATCAATCAAGGCGGCAATGGCATTTTCCGAACGCTTGATGCCGACTGCGTCTTGTTGATATATCAAGTTGGCCCCCAAAATGTCATACCAAGCGGGCATCACATAGCCACCATTGACGGTGACCGGCATGCTGGGCGCATGAGGAAAGATAAATCGAATGGCTTGGCATCCATTCAATTGGAGCTGCGGTACAACAGCTGCAAAATCATTCCCGTCGGCCCCAAGCCCATGCAACCAAATAACGGCAGCTGTCGGATTCGGGCCAGATTCAATTTCAACATGCGGTAAAAAATTAGGCATAACTCGCATTTTACGGATCCACTTCGTTCAGGATGGATACCTTCTTCTTTGACCACCTGCTCGGCAGAGGCCTTGGGTTGATTGGATTTCAATTTGATCTTCACTCCTGAAGTTGAAAGATGAACCCGAACACTCCTTTAATCAAGTACACATATATGTTTCATACGTGCTGACGTCGGACAATCTGCTTTTCCCATGACAAAATAGGCCGGCCATATGTTTATTTTTAAGAATCCCCGTAAGCAGCAAATAATTTGCTTTCAAAGTTATGAATGCTATTAAAAATAGTTCTCGCTGTGTCATCGGTAGTTTTCTGTGGGCTCGTGCACGCAATTGATGATCGAGCGGATATAGATCCTTCCGACGAAGTGGCCACAGGTAATCAATTCGCATGGAAATTTACGTCAAGCCAATACAGAAGCTCTGTCTCTGGCTTGGCTCATGACATCAACATTCGCGTCAATACCGACAAAAACACCTACTGGTTTGGAATTTACAAAGATAAAGAAGGATTTGAGCAGTCGAGGATAGGCGCTGAAGATAGTTATGAATTTAGCCACGGAAGAATCATTTCATCTTTGCAAATTGCTACACACGGTTTTGCGGGGGGCAGCGTGACTTGGGACGCGAGAGTCAAGGATCAGGAGGGCCTGAAACCCATGATCGGATTGGGTCGAACTAACTTGAAGCC
>Ga0209086_10002055_pt1 | contig 15979 bp, 14 predicted proteins | sample M_130207_XF_Meta_FD_187312 | JGI IMG/M metagenome (GOLD analysis project Ga0209086, IMG submission 187312) | Freshwater microbial communities from Lake Montjoie, Canada to study carbon cycling - M_130207_XF_MetaG (SPAdes) (version 2) | ecosystem: Environmental > Aquatic > Freshwater > Lake... | reverse complement strand
TCTCCTTGCGTATTGAAGAGATGATATTCCGCCGCAGGGAGGCGATGTTGTGAGTGAGCTCATGTGCTGGAGTGTGGAGCGTGAACAGTTGCCCGAAGTGGGGCGACATTTTGAGGGATTAGAAGAGCCGCGTTCTTCGGTGAATTGGCATCATCCGCCGGTCAGTGTGATGGTGTTGTCGTTGATGGGATTTCTGGCGGGGGCGAGTGGTCCGAAGGTGATCGCTGAGTGGGCATACCTCAATCGAGTTCGACTCTTGTTGGTCCTGGATTGGCCGCATGGCGTGCCTTGTAAAAATGTCTTTCGGCGCGTGTTGTCGGCGTTGAATCCCGGTACGTTTCAAGCTTGTTTCGTGAGTTGGTTGCAGACCATCGAGACGCGTGCGGCGGTGGCCACGGGTATGACTCAACCGATCTATGCCATCGACGGCACAACGCTGCGGCGGAGTCATGATCGGTCCAAAGGATTGGGATCGCTGCACTCGGTCAGCCTGTGGGCGGCGGACTTTGGACTGACACTCGGGCAGGTCGCGACGGCGGAGAAACCGAACGCCCTCTTTAGGAACGGGGCCGCAATCACTTCCCGAGTGTGGTTGGGGTCGGCGCTTCGCGGTCCCCAGCGAAGCGGGATTCACCCCAATCTGGGGGCGGCGAAACGCTGACCCCAGCCACACACGTTTGAGTTCGGAAAGTGATTGCGCCCCCGTTCCTGAGCGGCCTGTGGTGCCACCGCCTGATTCGCGCCGACATCAACCTGACGGGCCATGAGATCCAGCCCCATGCGCTGCGACGAAAGGATCCGCTCAACCATCTCCTCCTCGGCAAACATCCCTACGAACCACCCACGAAACGCTGTCACGAGTGACCACCGAACACTGACACTCCCACACCGGGGCGCTCGCGAAACTGACCACCGAACACTGACCGTCACGCGCCCGCCCCCACTACAACTGACCTCGGTTTACTGACTCTTGGCCTGCGATTCCTAACAACGGCGGCTTCCAGTGGCTCGGTCTGGCACGACCTCGTCCCCTCTTTCCCGACTCGATCTGGTCAGAGTCGTAGCGTGTATCACCGAATTGACACCCCGCGCAAGACGAACCTAGAATCCCGCCCTTTCAAACAGGTTCGTTGCCGGAAAACGTGATGTCACAGAACTTTGACGAGGCCGTGCGCAAGGCCGATGTGTTGCTCGAAGCCCTGCCGTGGATTCGCCAGTTCCGGGATCGGCACGTCGTCATCAAACTCGGTGGCAGCGCGCTGGAAGAGACGGCGGCGGTCAAAGCGTTCCTCACCGATGTCATCTTCATGTCGTCGGTCGGGATGAGGCCGATCCTCGTTCACGGCGGCGGGAAGGCGATCAATGCGGCGATGGCCAAGTCGGGGATTCAGCCGCGCTGGGTGCAGGGTCGCCGTTACACCGATGACGAAACTTTGGAGATCGTCGCCCGAACCTTGTGCGGCGAAATCTGTCAGGGTCTCGTCGATGAGATTACTCAGCAGGGTGGCGACGCGCGCGGCCTGCACTATCAGACCGTGAACTGCCTCCTCGGCAAACGCCTGACGCTGCCGGGTGACAACGGCGAACCGATCGACCTCGGCCGAGTCGGTGAAGTGACCGACATCGACCGTGACCTGCTGCTGATGACGTGCCGCGAGGACCAGATTCCCGTCTTGCCCTCCGTCGCGCTCGACGAAGAGGGCGGAAAGCTGAACGTCAACGCCGACACAGCGGCGGCCGCGGTCGCTCGGTGCATTCAAGCCGAGAAACTGGTCTTCCTCAGCGACGTTCCCGGCATCTTCCTCGACCGAAAGGACCCGAGCACGTTGCAGTCGCACCTCAATGCAGCCCGGTGCCGAGAACTGATCAAACAAGGAATCATCGACGCCGGGATGGTCCCCAAAGTCGAAGCGGCCCTCGAAGCGCTCGAGGCAGGTGTCAAAAAGGTCCACATCATCGACGCCCGCATCCCGCACTCGGTGCTGTTGGAGATTTACTCGAACGAGGGGATTGGAACTGAGATTGTGTTGTAGTGGAGAGTGGGTGGTGGAGAGTGGAGAGCCAGAGCGGCGACTTCCAACACCCTCAATTCACAGTGAATTGCGTTCCTATCCACAGCCCACCATCCACTACCCCCTAGGCTTTCCCCATGCACTCCGCCGCCACTCGCACCAGCCAGCAGACCATCGACCAGTTCGGCAAGTATGTCATTCCGAACTACAAGCGTTATCCCGTTTGCATCGTTCACGGCGAAGGAACCGCCGTGTGGGATGCTGAGGGAAAGCGGTATCTCGATCTCTTTCCGGGATGGGGCTGCAACATTCTGGGGCATTGTCCGCCCAAGGTCGTTAAGGCGGTGCAGGATCAGGTCGCGCATCTGATTCACATTCCGAACACGTGGTACACGGAAGCTCAAGGGAACTTTGCCGAGGCGATCTGCACCCGCTCATTCGGCAAGGCGTTCTTCGCCAACAGCGGCACCGAAGCGAACGAGGGCGCGATCAAGCTGGCTCGGCTGCACGCGAGCGGTGCGGGGGGCAAGCCGAATAAATATCGAGTCATCTCGTTCACGAACGGCTTTCATGGACGGACGTATGCGTCGGTGACGGCCACCGCTCAGCCGAAGTATCACGAGGGACTCGGCCCGCTGCTGCCAGGCTTTCGCTACGCGCCGTACAACGATCTCGAAGCCGTGCGCCAACTGGTCGATGACGAAACGTGCGCGATCCTGCTCGAACCGGTTCAGGGCGAGGGAGGCGTCAACATCGCGGACGATTCGTTCCTGAAGGGACTGCGCCAACTGTGCGATGAGCGCGGCATGCTCCTCATTTTCGATGAGGTTCAAACCGGCATGGGCCGCACGGGACATTGGTTCGGCTACCAACATTCGGGAGTCCAGCCCGACATCATGACGCTGGCGAAGGGCCTCGCGGCGGGAGTCGCCTGCGGCGCGTTTGTCTGTCGCGACCACATCGCCCCCAGCCTGCGACCCGGTATGCACGCGAGCACCTTCGGCGGCAACCCACTCGCGATGGCAGCAGGCATTGCGACGATGAAGACCATTGAAGAAGAAGGACTGCTCACCCACTGCCAGAAGATGGCCGAACGCTTCCGAGGCCACTTCGCGAAGCTCAAGGAAGAACTCCCGATCATCAAGGACCTGCGTGTCCGAGGCATGATGATTGGCGTCGAACTCTCGATTCCCGCGACGCCCGCCGTCGCCAAGTGCATGGAGCGAGGAGTCCTCATTAACGCGACCCACGACACGGTGGTGAGACTCCTCCCGCCGCTTAACATCACCGCCGAACAGGTTGATGAAGGCAGCGCGGTGATCAGCACCGTGCTGCGTGAGATGGCGAGTGAAGCGTGAATGCATTCAACACGCGAACAGAGCATGTGGTTGCGGGGTCAGGTGGTTCAAAGTTCATTTTTCGCGGCGAAAAATGAACTTTGAACCACCTGACCCCTGATTGCCGATTAGCGAAGATCAGTGCAGATTAGCGTTCCGTTCGTATTCGTTTGTCATCTTTCCCCGCGTCCAAAATAGACTCGCCAAGTTGTCCGCAATGACCCGGCACGATCTCCGACCGCCGTCTAGCCGGGCCTTCCCGCCGCGAAGTTGCATCTCCGCTTCGCGTGGTGAAGGCCGTTGAACGCGACTCGATTCGAGTCTGCGTGAGTCGTTGTTTTCGTTTGGTTGTTGGGTCTTGATTCTTTCACTTGGTGTCTCATGCGTCATCTCAATTCTTTGCTTGAACTCAAAACGGCCGACGTTGAGGCCATCTTCAATCTGGCTCGCGAACTGAAGGCTCGCCTCGCGAAAGGGGACCGGCCGCAGCTTCTGGCGGGGCGAGTTCTCACGGCCGTCTTCGAGAAGCCCTCGCTCCGCACGCGGCTCAGCTTCGACGCGGCCATGATGCAGCTCGGTGGCAGCAGCATCTTCCTCGAAGCCCGCGAAGCGGGGATCGGCGGGCGCGAGGCGGTCAAAGACATCGCTCGCGTGATCGGCGGCTACAGCGATGTGATCGCCCTCCGCACGTTCTCGCAGAAGCTGATCGACAACTTCATCGAGTTCTCGGGCAAGCCGGTCATTAACGGCCTCTCCGATGAACGACATCCGTGCCAGGCTCTGACCGACATCTTCACGATGCAGGAAGTCTTCGGCGATCTGCGCGGCAAGAAGATCGCGTTCATCGGCGACGGCAACAACGTGGCCAGTTCGCTGGCAATCGCCAGCGCGCACTGCGGCGTCTCGTTCGTCGTGTGCGCTCCCGACGGATACCGGCTCGGCGACAAGTTCATGCAGATTTTGAAGAAGCGAATCCCCGCCGCCGACGTGACGCAGACCGATGATTTCAAGACGGCCCTCAAGGACGCCTCGATCGTCTACACCGATGTCTGGACCAGCATGGGCCAAGAGGCCGAAGACTCCGAACGTCGCGCCGTCTTCCTGCCGTTCCAAGTCAACGCGAAACTGATGAAGCTCGCCCCGAAGTCGGCCCGCTTCATGCACTGCCTCCCCGCCAAACGAGGCCAAGAAGTGACTGACGAAATCATGGACGGCCCGCAATGCATCGCCTTCCAACAAGCCGACAATCGCATGCACCTCGCCAAGGGCCTGATCCTGTGGGTGTTGGGCGTGGCGATTCGCTGAGAGCGGGAAAGTGGGTCCAGTCCAGATAACGCATAACGGCTTTAATGAACCGGCCCCCTTTCCCCTGCCGTTGGCAATATTTCCCTTGTGACCATTCGGCTTGAGGCCCATCGCCGTTTTCAGGGAAGGCGGGGCCATCGCCTTTCAATTTGGGGTGCCACGGTCACGGAGCTTCGACGTGTCCGTGCGTGGAATTGAATGCTGTTTCTCATTCTCACGGCCACGTCGAAACTACGTGACTGTGGTACCCATCTCCCAAATTGAAAGCGGCGATGGCTCTGGGTCCAGCTCAGTTCGAGCGCTGGCTCACCACTGGGAAGACGACGGGGAATTAGAGTGGCCCGGCGCGGCGAAACGCCGCGGGTTCCCTCCAACAGCCTTCGCAGTCCCGAGAAGGCGCTGGCTCTGATTCGGCCTTCGTGTCGATTCCATTTGGGGATTGCCGTCGGCACACTACGCCGCGTCAGACGGAATGCCTCGGCGCGAGTCGCCGGGGTCGCCACTGCTCGACTGAGTTGAAAGGAATGTTCATGACACGCAAGACAGCGGACTCTTTACTCGCGTCGCGATTCACGCGGGGATTGACGGTCGCATGTAAGCGAGGCGTTTTAAAAAAGAGGCTTGTGACTTGGCGTGTTGGACTGGTTTGGGGATGTGCCCTGTTGGCGAGTCTGCTCGGTGGAGCAACGGCCTCGGCCCTCGACATCGTGGACGTGCGGTGGGGCTTCAATGGGAAGGTGGCTCCGAACCGGTTCAATCTGCTGTCGGTGCAGGTTCAGAATCCGACGCCTCAGCCGTGGGATGGTGAGATCACGGCGAGGAAGTCGCTCGGCGGCGCGGGAACGGTCGATGCGCCGGTTGTTGAGCGAGTCACACTCGCGCCGTTCTCGCAGCCGACGTGGGTCCGGTTCTACGTCTACATCACGGGCGACGGCTGGGGAAATTCGACCAGCAACGAGAATTGGAAGCTCTCGTGGAAGGGAGGCAGTTTCGATCAGGTTCCCGTGCCGCGTATCGCCAAGTATCAACGCGTGGTGCTGACTGACACGAGCGGGATGCTGCGCAAAGGGGGGGCAATCAAGCAGATGCCCGAAGAACTTTTTCCCGCGTTCGTCACGGCGACCGATGCCTTGCAAGTGGTCGCCATCGACCATGAGCCTCGGCAATGGAGTCCCGGTCAAAAGGACGCGCTGCTCGATTGGTTGCACTTGGGCGGAACCGTGATGCTCGTCCACGGCATCAATGGGAAGTTTCCCGAGTTCACGGGACCGTTGTCCGTACTCAACTCGCCACTGGACGAAGGCCGTCACGGCGCGGGGCGAGTCATGCGCATCCCGCGCGCGGCCTCCACGATCGACGCAGATGAAGCGCGGCAGATGTTGGCGGGCCTCCCCAAGAATCATGTCGGGCCGAATGAGAAGCCAGAAGATCCGATCGACATGTTGGACCCGACGCTCTCGACCCAGCCCAGCAACGCAAACCTGTACGGTGAGGGAGCGGATCCGTTCCATTCCAGCTCGTTCCTCGGGCAGCTCAAGCAGATGACGAAGCCCGATCACAACTGGGTGCTGCTCCATTTCATGTTCTGGGTCTATATCGCGATGATCTTTCCGGGCTGCTACTTGCTCGGCAAAAAGTACACCGATTTTCGCGTGGTCTACGCGGGCCTGTTGGGGACGGTGCTGCTGTTCAGCATCCTGTTCTCGATCGTCGGGCAGCGCGGTTATGGTGAATCGACCGCCGTGCATTCGGTGGCGATCGCGCGGCCGCTCCCCGATGGCAGCATGGACGTGTCGGCTTGGTCCAACGTCTTCGTCACCGGCGGTGCTCGTTACGACGTGCGACACAACGGCAAGGGAGTTCTGTACTCGACCTGCAATCAGGCCGAGTCGGTCAACGGAACGATCGTCAACGGGGCGGAGGCTCTGTTCAACGTTGATATCCCGCCGTTCTCAAACCGCGAGTTCGCTCACCGCATCAAGCTCCCCGGGCCGGGGCCGAAGCTGACCATTGAGTCGCTCAAGCTAGAAGAGGGCCGACTGACTCAATTGATACTGAAGGTGGACGGACTCAAACCGGAAGACGTGGAGCCGACGCAATACCTCTTGTTCGGCAATCGCTTTTACTCGCTGGCGTGGCGTGATGGCGGACTGACCTTGGTGAGCGACGCAGGCGACGCGACGGCATTGCTCCAACTGCAACAGTCGCAGCAGTGGGCCAACAACTATTCGTATGGCTACGACCCGTACAACCAACGCAACATCCAGACGGCAAAAGAACGTTACTCGCTCATGTTCCGCCCGTTGCTCTCGCGCAGTTTGAACGTCGGGCGCGAACGCGAAGCACAGCAAGTCCAATTGCCGCCCGACATCGTCCGCGTCTACCTCTATGGAAAGATGCCTCCCGAATTCACCGTCCAAAACGCCAAGCTCGGCAAGCAGGAGGGTGAGGTGCTGTACTGCATCGACGTGCCACTGCGAGAGACGCCTGCGAAGTGACTTTCGCTGAGCCGAGCGCGTGGCGTCTTCGGCACACACCCTGAGTGGGAGTCGTTCGCCACTGGTCATTAGGGGAAGACAAACGCGACCGGCTGATCATTCCTAATGACTAATGACTCTCCGCCCAACATTACACCCATCACCAAGCCCCTTTTACCTCCCACTTCACGGACCAACATGACTCCACCATTAAAGTCTGGCGGCTCGGTTCAGCCGGTGATTTCTGTCGATGATGTCGTCCACTCGTTTAAGGGGCGGCGGGCCCTCGATCACGTCACGTTTCAAGTGATGCCGCAGACGCTGCACGGCTTCGTCGGGCCGAACGGAGCCGGGAAGACGACCTCACTGAAAGTCATCTGCACGCTGCTTCGTCCGCAGTTCGGCGTCGTCAAAGTCTTCGGTCATGATGTTGTCGATGAACAAAAACTTGTTCGTCGCAAGATCGGGTTCATGCCCGACCACTTCAGCACCTACCGGCAGATGACCGTCTACGAGTACCTCGACTTCTTCGCCGCCGCGTACGGATTGTCGTTCGGTCAACGGACGCGCGTCATTGACGAAGTCCTCGCGCTGACGGACATGGACGGCCGGAAGAACGATCTCATCAGTGGCCTCTCGCGCGGGATGCAGCAGCGGACGAGTCTCGCCCGCGTCCTCGTCAACGATCCCGATCTGCTGCTGTTGGACGAACCCGCTTCTGGCCTCGATCCGCGCGCCCGCATTGAGCTGATGGAAATCCTGAAGGCCCTCCGCAGCATGGGCAAAACGATCTTCATCAGCTCGCACATTCTGAGTGAACTGGCCGAGCTGTGCGATGCGGTGACGATCATCGACCGGGGCAAGGTCAAGTACACCGGCACGATGTCGGGGCTGCTGCTGACCAGTGAAGAGCATCCCGCATTCCGCCTCACAGTGGCGGGCGACGACGCGACCGCCACGGACTGGAGCGAACCGTTGCGTGGACTGACCGGTGTTCTCAAAGTCGATCCGGTCGAAGCCCGCCCCGAGTACCGGATCGAGTTCGACGAAACCCAACTCGACACCAACCGCCTGCTGCAAGCCATCATCGGCCTCAACATCCCAATCGCCGCCTTCGCCGAAGACCGACGCCATTTGAACGAGGCGTTCATGGACCTGACGGAACGGGGAGTGAAGTAGAAGGTTGATGGTCGAGGGTTGAAAGTTGAGGGCCAGCAGATCCAGGATGCCTTCCACCTTGCGGACCGTTGCTCTCCCGCTCTCGATCGAAGGGAATGATTCCCAAGCATCACGACCAACCACCGCTCCTCCTCCTCCTCCTCCTCACCATCAACCCTCCACCCTAGACCATCCACCCCATGTACTACGGTCTGCTCGCTCTGCTGACTCGATCGTTGCGGCAGGATGCTCGGCAGACGCGGAACCATATTTTTCGGTTGTGTTTCGTCGCGTTCATCTATCTCGCACTGCTTAGCGCCACCGTGACGAGTGGCATGTTCGGTGCGCCTGGCTTGAGGTTCTTCCAGACGATTGCCTGGCTGAACATGTTCTTCATTTCGTGCGCGGGAGTCGGCTATTTCTCGTCGGCGATCACGGAAGAGAAGGAAGAGGACACCATCGGGCTGCTCCAAATGGCGGGGTTGAACCCGCTCGGAATCCTGCTCGGCAAATCGACGAGTCGGTTGATTCAGGCCACGATGTTGCTGGTTGTGCAGTTCCCGTTCTCGCTGTTGGCCGTGACGTTGGGCGGTGTCACGCCCTATCAGATTGTGGCCGCTTACGTGGCGTTGCTCGCGTACATGATTCTGCTCGCCAATGTGGCTCTCGTCTGGTCCACGATCTGCCAGCGCGGTGGTGCGGCAGCGGGGATGACCACGCTCCTGTTTGTTCTCTATTTTCTGATGCCGAATGTGGCACTGCTGGTCACCGCCGAATTGATTGATGTGGGTTGGAGTCCGAATCAACCGTGGCGGGGGACCGTGTTGCTGGCGTTGGAATGGATCGGCCAATCGTCCATTTGGAACCGACTGTTGGAGACCACCCAGACGGGCTTCAAGGATTCGATCATCAGCCGGCAGGTCATCACGAACTCCGTCGGCGGTCTGTTCTGTTTTGTGGTGTCTTGGATCTCGTTCAACACGTTCGCGCACAGCCAGATCTCTCAAAGTGTGACGCGTGGCGTGGTGCTGAAATCGACCAGCCGCGTTCCATTTCTCAGCCCTGGTCGCTGTTGGTCGTGGCCACTCGTGTGGAAGGACTTTCAATTTCTTGGCGGCGGCTACTCGTTCGGCCTCGTGAAGTTGATCGGCTACGTGGTGCTGCACGCCTTCATCGTCTATTTGAACTCCTCAGACGGCATCACGGCGCAGACCATTCGCTGGGGCGAGGTCGGTCAGATGTACTGCTTCCTCATGTTGTGGGCGGTCGGCATCGAAGCCTGTATTCTGGCCTCACGCATCTTTCATGATGAAGTGCGGCTGCAAACGCTGTCGTCACTGTTGATGCTGCCGCACAACGTGGCGTACCTGGGTTACTCCAAGGCCATCGGCTGTCTGATGGGACTGCTGCCCGCACTGCTGTGCCTCGCAATGGGGAGCGTGTTCCTTCCTGAAGCGGATTTGGACATGGCGTTGAAGTTTTTGATCGAGCCGTTCGTGTGGGGCGTCGTGCTGTCGTTGCTGATCTTCCTGCATCTGATCGCCCTACTCAGCCTGTTCGTGAAATGGGGCGCATTGCCGCTGGCGATCATGCTGATGGGACCGATCTCAACGTGTTGCCCTGTTGGCCAGTTGCTCTTCTTCGTCGCTGGTCCACAGGGGATGCGCGAGAACTTTGGCATGTTGGCCGCGACTGCGACCATTTGGATTCTGATGGGCCTCGTCTGCTTTGTGTTCCAAATGATGATCGCCGCCCGATTGCAGGAGTTGGCGTCGAAGTAACTCCATCGAGACACCGCACCATGACTCAACCCGTTTTCGCCGTTCAGCCTTATGCCGGGATCGCCACGTTTGGGCGAGTTCCCTTTGCCACCGATGCCGTCGGTGCAGACGTGGCCATTCTCGGCGTTCCTTACGACGGATCGGTGTCGTATCGCAGCGGGACACGCTTCGGCCCGCGCGCCATCCGCGAGCAGTCGCTGCTGTTGTGGGGCTACAACAACGCGCAGCAAGTCGCGCCGTTCACGAGTCAGAAGGTCGTCGATCTGGGGGATGTCGATGTCGTGCCGCCCGACATCCGGGCCACACACCATCAGATTGAACTGGCCGCCAGTCGCGTTCTCGCTGCGGGAGCGAAACTGCTCACGCTGGGGGGCGATCACTCGATCTCACTCCCCTTGCTCCGGTCCCACGCGCAGAAACATGGGCCGGTGGCCGTCATTCATTTCGATGCTCACCCCGACACTTGGGACAGCGAATACCCCGGCCAGCCCTACAGTCACGGCACGCCTTTCAAGCGGGCGATCGAAGAGGGGCTGATCGACGTGGAGGCTTACGTGCAGTTGGGCATTCGCGGCCCGACCGCCGGTCCGCAAGACTACGCCGATGCGCTGGCTCTCGGGGCGCGGATGATCACGCTCGATGAGTTCCGTCGCCGCAGCTTGGACGACGTGTTGCAAGAGGTTCGGGCGCGAGTCGGTTCGCGTCCGACTTATGTGACGCTCGATATTGATGTCGTCGATCCCGCCTTCGCGCCGGGAACTGGGACGCCGGAAGTGGGCGGCCTGACCAGCTACGAAATGCTGCAACTCGTTCGCGGCCTGCGCGGCCTGAATCTGGTCGGCTTCGACCTAGTCGAGGTCTCGCCGCCGTTCGATCACGCGAACATCACGTCCATTCTCGCCGCGAACCTCGCGTTCGAGTTCTTGTCGCTGTAGTCCCATCGCTCCGCCGACGAGACGCGCGATAACGCCGGTCACCTCACCGCTGTATTGCTAGGGCGGCGAGTGCGATGGCTGCGGTCTCGATACGCAGCACGAGCGAACCCAAGCGAAGCCCCTTCGCGCCGCAGCTCATGGCCCGTGCGACCTCTTCGTCCGTGAAACCGCCTTCGGGGCCGATTACAAACAGGAGTGAGGGCTGTCGGCTGAAGTCGATGATTTCTGGCGCGAGGTCCACCGGGTCGGATGACGGATGCGCGATGAAGGCCGCCCGGTTCGAGAACTCGGTTCGCACGAAGTCCGACCAGGCGGTGACGGCACTGAGTTCGAGCAGATGATTGCGACCACATTGTTTGCAGGCGGCAATGATCGTCTGCCGCAGCTTGTCGAGTTTTCCTTCACGTGGATCGACGCTGCTGCGCGCCGTGACCAGTGGAATGATCCGCGTCACGCCCAGCTCCGTCGCCTTCTCGATCAACCAATCAAAGCGGTCTCCCTTCGGAACGGCCGTCGCCAGAATCACTTCGCGCGCGGGAGCCACCTCGCGCCGCGCGGTCACAACACTCAATTCGACATCCCGTTTGCGAACGGCCATCACTTTCGCGCTGACGACCAATCCCTGGCCGTCAAACAATTCGACGACTTCCCCCGCAGCGATCCGAAGAACGTGCATGAGATGATGCGCCTCGGAACCTTCGAGCAGGCAGGGACCAGACTCAGGCAGATGCGATGCATGAAAACGATCGGGCACGGAAAGGCTCCGGTGAGTTGTGGCTGAAAGTACGTGTTGCAGTGAGTCGGTTTCAGGAGCCGATCCAAGAATCCTCTCGTACTGGCTCACACATACCGGGGAATCGGACAATGAACACCGAACAGCGACTGTACGTAACACCAACCCGCAGCGTGAGCCAGGGCCTCGGGATATTTCGCGTGGGATCGCTCTCGCTCACGCTGCGGGTTACTTTTGACACCGCAACGACAGCTCCCATCGCCCGCCACTGACCACTCTCGAAAGGACCGCACTTTGACCGAATCCTCCCCGCTGACTTTGCGTGACCTGCAATCTCTCATCCGAAAAATGTATGGGGCGAAGGACGAGGCACGCGGAATCGAAGGAACCTTCATGTGGCTCATGGAGGAAGTCGGCGAGCTGGCCGCCGCACTGCGCGAAGGGACTCCACAAGAGCTGGCCCTCGAATTCGCCGATGTTCTCGCTTGGCTGGCCACGATCGCCAACGTCGCGGGCGTGGACCTTGATGCGGCCGTGCGAGAGAAGTACGGCAACGGCTGCCCCGGCTGCGGACAGTTCCTGTGTACCTGCGACATCAGCGCCAAGCCGTGAACGAGTGGGATCGCTCGTGTGGGAATCAGGAGCGGCGATCCACCGCGTTCCCAATTCCGGCTAGATCAACGTTGCGGAAGGTTGTGAATTGACGACCCCAGCCACGCCGCCCGCGACTCAAACACGTCCGACCGTTAACAGCTCGTTGAAAAACGTCGTAGCTCAGGCGGCTCGCCTGCTTGCTTTTCTCGTTGAAAAACCAGGCGAGCCGCCTGAGCTACGACGTTTAAAACCGGCAGCGAGCTTCACGGTGCTATTTGCAGTGACCACCAACGAGCGACAGCACCCGAGATCATCTCGTGGGATGCTCTCGACTTGACTCGACTCGTGAACTGATGAAGACTCTCGAGACAACAGCCGATCTTGATGAGAGATCACACTGTTTGGAGCCGTCCATGATGGACGGCTTGCACGAGTCATCTCACGGGAGTTGTACGATGTCTTCAGTTCACCATTCGCATCCCTCGCCGTTTCGCCCGGCCTTCAGCGATCTCATTCGAGTCGGTGGTCGGCGCTGGTTCTTGCAGACGGGATTGGCCGGTCTCGGTGGACTGTCCTTGCCTTCACTGTTGAAGGCCGAATCGGACCTGAAGACCGGCGCGGCATTGGCGGGAGGCCCGTCCACCGCGAAGAAGTCCGTCATTCTGTTCTGGCTCTCGGGCGGGCCAAGCCACATCGACATGTGGGATCCGAAGCCCGATGCTCCCCATGAAATTCGAGGGCCGTTTGGAACGATCGACACCAAACTGCCCGGCGTCCAGTTGTGCGAGCATCTGCCGAAACAGGCATCGATCCTCGATAAATTGTCCATCATCCGATCGGTCGATTGCCGTTCGAGCAATCACACGCCGATCACACTTCAAGCGGGCAATCCACTCGCGCGGCGCAGCGACAACGGCAAAGATGGCGACGGCTACCCCTCCATGGGTTCGGTCGTGGCCAAGTTCAAGGGAAGCAACGATCCGAACCTCCCCGCGTTCGTCGGACTGGCCGAGAGTTGGGTGGCCGACGTGTGGGAGTCGGGTCAGATGGGCTCCGAGTTCTCGCCCGTGAAAGGGAGTGAACTGGCCGGACGTTTCAAGTTGCCCGACGGGATTCAACTCGACCGTCTACAAGACCGGGATGGTCTGCGCCGCCAGTTCGACAAGTTCCGCCGAGACCTCGACCGAGGCGAAACGCTGGCTCGCACCGACCGCTACACGCAGCAAGCGTTCGAGTACGTCACATCGGGGCGAGCCGAGAAAGCCTTTCAAGTTGATGCCGAATCACCGCAACTCCGCGACGCCTATGGGCGCGACTCGATCGGTGAGAAGGCTCTGCTCGCGCGGCGACTGGTCGAAGCGGGCGTCTCGTACGTCGTCGTCAGCGGCGCGTGGGGCTACTTCGATCATCACGGCGATGAAGTCAAATGGGGCGGCATTGAGAAGGGGTTGAAACCGCTGCTGCCGTCCGTCGATCGAGTCATACACACGCTCGTGACCGATCTCGAATCGCGCGGACTGCTCGACTCGACCCTCGTCCTCATGCTCGGCGAATTCGGTCGCGGCCCCGTGATGACGAAGACCGCCGGTCGCGATCATTGGACCAACTGCATGTCGATGCTCGTCGCGGGCGGTGGCCTGAAACACGGTCAAGTCATCGGTGCGACCGACGCACGCGGCTACGGCATCCAAGAACGACCGGTCACGCCGCAAGACCTCGCCGCCACAGTGTTCAAGTTCATGGGTATTGACCTCAACGCCCACTGGACCAACCCTCAAGGCCGCCCCATTCCCATCGTCACGGAGGGGGGTAAGCCCGTTTACGAATTGTTCGCGTAGTTGGACTGTCTGGCTTTCCGTAGGGTCATCTGCGCAACTCAGACTGTCGAAGTACCAGCTTGCTGAACAACGTGGAGTAGGCGGCTCGCCTGCTCGCCTTTCTAGTTGGAAAACACAGGCGAGCCGCCTGTGCTACATTTTTTTCGACAAGCTGATAGCCGCAATGGGCAACATGGTCGCATCGGGAATCGGAACAAAGGGAGAGTCATGTTTCACTGGGACAGTGATCCGCTGCGGTTGCGGCGAACGATCTCACGGCGAGATTCGTTGCGAGTCGGAATGCTCGGGCTGGGCGGATTGGCTCTTCCTGATTTGCTTCGGTTGCGCTCGAAGTCGGCAATCGCAGGTCCGCAAGGCGCGGTCGCATCCAAAGAGACTTCGGTCATCCTGTTGTTCGTGCATGGCGGGCCGAGTCAGCTCGAAACGTATGACCTCAAGCCGGAAGCACCGACCGAAATTCGCGGTCCGTTCCTGCCGATCACGACTGCCGTGCCGGGCATCGACATCTGTGAGCATCTGCCCAAGCAGGCCAAGCTCGCGAACAAGTTCACGCTCATCCGGTCTTGCTGCCACGATCAGGCCAATCACTTTGAAGGCCACGCACGGTTCCTCAGTGGCTATGGCCAGTTCAAGCCGGGAAGCAGCGAGTCGTACTACCCGCAGGTCGGAGCCGTCGTAAATCGCGTGCTGACGGAACAGCGCGGCGGCTTGGCGGCGGTCGCGATCAACGGCGTGGTCCTGAACGGCCCTGACTACAGTCCCGGCATCGCTCAAGGATTTTGGAGTTCTCAGTACCGCGTTCCCATTTCCAACTTCGCCCTGCGGGACGCCAGTCTGACGGTTGAGAGTCACCGACTGGGCGATCGGTTGGCGATGCTGAAATCTTTCGACCGCTATCAGCGCGAGGCCGATGCGACGGGAGCGATGGCGGGGTTAGATGTCTTCAACCAGCGAGCCATCAACATCCTGACGACGAATCGCGTGCGAGACGCCTTCGACCTGACGAAGGAAGATCCGCGCCTGTGTGACAAATACGGAGACGGCTACGGCCGCGAAGTCCTCGTCGCGCGGCGGCTGGTTGAAGCGGGCGTCGGCTTCGTCTCGGTTCGCATTCCCGGCAGTGGCGAAGGGACGAAAGCCTACGACTGGGACGATCACGCGGTGAACTGGGACATGCTCGGCGCGATGAATGCCCGGTTACCCAAGTACGATCATGTCGTGAGTACGCTCATCGAAGACATCTATGATCGCGGGCTGGATCAGAACGTCCTCATCGTTGTCACGGGCGAGTTCGGTCGCACGCCGCGACTGGAATTCAAGGATGGCAAGATCGGGCGCGATCATCATCCCGGCGCGATGTCGATCCTCGTCTCAGGCGGCGGCAAACCGATGGGCCAAGTGATCGGAGCGACCGATCACCACGCGGCTCGCCCCAGCCAGCGACCGCTCGATCCGCATGACATTCTCGCGACGATCTACCAGCACCTGGGGATCGATCACGAAGCAGAGTTCCCCGACCCGCGCGGCCGCCCGATCCCGCTGACACGCGGCACGCCCATCATGGAGTTGGCGTGAGGCTCACGTAGGCCGGCCCCCTAGGTCCGGCCACCAACAGGCCGCTCGGCCCACTAGATCGCATTTCAAAACTAGCCCGACGCGCAAGCGAGGGCTGCACCGCCATCGAATGTCCAGCCCTCGCTTGCGCGTCGGGCTAGTGGATGGGCCTACGGCAATTCAGGTTCATCCAAGGTTTTGGGGGGCTGTCATATATTCATTTATGTGAGTGTTATCCGATCAGCGAGAACTTGG
>Ga0209086_10002053_pt1 | contig 15985 bp, 18 predicted proteins | sample M_130207_XF_Meta_FD_187312 | JGI IMG/M metagenome (GOLD analysis project Ga0209086, IMG submission 187312) | Freshwater microbial communities from Lake Montjoie, Canada to study carbon cycling - M_130207_XF_MetaG (SPAdes) (version 2) | ecosystem: Environmental > Aquatic > Freshwater > Lake... | reverse complement strand
AAGAAAAAGAAAAAGAAAAAAAAGACTCTGACTACGTAGATGTAGCAAAGGATACTGGTGAAAAAGATATGTCTCTAATAAAAAATTTAAAAATGTTTTGGAAGAATAATTTCTAGAATAGTTATAAATGAGTACAATATAAAAACAATATAAAAAAATTGAACATATATATGTATAATGGTAACTCTGCAACCTACAATGGCAACAGATACAATCCAACAAGAGTTTCACTATTTAGCAGATAAATGGACCATGTGGGCCCATTTACCGCATGATACAGATTGGAGTATAACTAGTTATAAGAAAATTTATACAATTGATACAGTTGAAGGAGCTATTGCAATCGGAGAAACAATGCCAGAGGTGCTTGTTAAAAATTGCATGTTGTTCTTGATGCGCGACGGTATTAAACCAATCTGGGAAGATCCAAAGAATAGGCAAGGCGGATGTTTTTCATACAAGATCTCAAACAAAAATGTGTTTGAGGTTTGGAAAGATCTATGCTATATTCTGACAGGTAATTCTATTAGTACTCAATCCTCGTTTGTTGCCAATGTAACCGGAATTACCATTTCACCTAAAAAAAATTTCTGTATTATTAAAATTTGGATGTCTAATTGCGCCAATCAAAATCCCGCCATTGTCACGAATGATGTAAAAGGACTTACTTCACAAGGATGTTTATTTAAAAGGCATGTTCCGGAGTATTAAATTTTTATAATTAAAATTAAAAATAAAAATTATAAAAATATATTTATATTTATATGACTGATATATATAAAGATAACAATTTATTAAAAAATTCTTTTCAAATAACATATGTATTATTATTGACAACTGCAACAATTACATTTATTGAGGCTCTTCGTACAAATAATGTATTAGTTAGACATATTTTAAACCTTGAAACATGTATATCTCTCGTTGCATGTTATTTTTATTCTATTTTTATCGTTAAAGTTGCTGATTATAATCCCGATTCATTTGATTGGAACGAAATAACAAAAATTCGTTATATTGATTGGTCAATAACGACACCTATTATGTTATTAGTTTTATGTCTTTTTCTTTCAGCAAATACAACAAAGTCTGTAAATATATTTAAATATTTAATTATCGTGATTTTAAATTACACAATGCTCTATTTAGGATATATTGGAGAGATTGGTATAATGAGCCGTATGTTATCGTTTTTTCTAGGATTTATAGTTTTTTTTGCACTATATTATTTTATTTTTATAAATTATCTTAAAAATTCAAAATCTCAATCCAATTATGTTATGTTTATATTTTATATAGTTGTATGGTCTATGTATGGTATTGTTTTCTTATTACCCGAAGAAACTAAAAATACTCTTACAAATTTTTTGGATTTGATAGCAAAATGTTTTGTTGGATTAGGTATATGGGCTTATTATACCGGTATTATAACGATTTAAATATGTAATAATAACTGTTGTAATTATTACACATCAATTAAAAATATGTATAAAAATATTTAAAATAATTTATTACGATGACGGTAATGCAGCCAAACATAAGCGAATGCTTCCCAAACTAGCTACGTCATATTTCACTACAAGCGGTAAATCATTTTCCAAATACATTTCAATCTGTGAGCAAAGATTGGTGCATTTAATAAAATAGCCGAGATTCTTCAAGGAAAATTCACCTTGAATAACCTTAGAAGAGTCCTGTTTCAAAATGAATCCCATACTGCCATCGGACTCTGCTCGGTGAATCTCTGCGGATGCAAACTGTCCCGAACACTTGAAAATTAGTTCATTTCCAACAGATTTGATTTCTAATTTATCGGAAATGCACGACAAATCACGAATAATTTTTTGAAAATCGGTGGAGGGTAAGTTGATAATAGATGAAAACTTTACATTCGGGTACTCTAGCTCTTCTGAGTCGGGTTCAATGAGACGTAGTTTTTGAGTCTTGCATTGCTTAATCTCTCCGTTCTCAAACTTAAGTGCCAAATGACTAACGATCCCGTCCAAATAATCATCATTCTCAATATAAATGGTCAATGTATCGTCGTTATCAATAGAGTTGATCAATTTAAATAGATGAAACATATTTACGCCAATAATAATTTTCTCCTTTTTACATTCATAAAATTCAAAATTTTGTGCAGCTAAATGTAAATGAGCCAAAATGGTGTGTGACTTATCCATATTAATAATACGAATGCCATCCGGTTGAAAGGTAATATTCGTTTCTAATAATATATCCTTAAGTGCAGTCATTAATGTTCTAAAAGGCGCAATTTGAACTGTTTTAATTGTTAAAACATTGGAACTTACTGAACCTGTTCCTGTTCCTGAACCTGAACTATTTCCATTTTTTGACGCGTTTGACATTATTGTTAAATTCTTATGATAATCTTTAAATACTTATGAATTAAAATAATTTGTATTATATAATTATATTTTTCATAAAAATTTATTTAGCCTATAAAAACTAGATATGTTACAATATATATTAAAAAAATATAAAAGGTCTTCCAAATATTAGTGCATGGAAGAAAATATTTTAAAATGTATAAAAAATACTGAATTCCTTTTTTCTAAATACCAAGATGACCAATATATGTTTCAACGACTTCAATATCATTTATTGCATATTTTACCAGTTACCTTGGAAAATGAATCTAAAAACCATAAACAGCGTGTAACCCGCACGCATTTTTTAATGAATGAACAGCAATTTTTTATTCAAGTTTTTTTAAGTAAAAACCAATATTATTATTTACCAAATAACGGATGTTTTTACCACTACGATGGAAAAAATTATTTTACTATAACGGAAGATGATATACAACATGAACTTCTAACTACCATTTCCAAGGACAAAACGTTAATGCAATGGAAGCACAAAACAAAAATAAATATTATTAAACAGATAAAAGAGAGAAATTTATTTACATCTACTCCTGAATCAGAAACCTTTCAGACCGTTTTAAATGTTTTGTGCCCGGCGTTTTTTTTCAATAAACAAGAAGCCAAATACTTTTTAACCGTAATTGGTGATAATATTTTGAAGAAAAACCCGGATTTAATATTTTTGATTCATTCAAAAACAAAAAAATTTATCAATGAATTAGAAAATATTGCCTATTACAATATTGGTATTACAAATATAGTACCCAATTTAATTACGAAATATCACGAGAATTATGATTACGACAAATGCCGATTGCTAAAAATAAATGAAACGGTTTCGCTTGATATTTGGACAGATATTTTAAAAAAAACAGGACTAAATTTGTTATGTGTCGCGGCACATTATTCAAATAGATATACGAGTTCAGACACTTTTGTTTTGAATCACGTGAATGAAGAGTTGCGTAATCATATATTTTATCTTAAAAATAATAAACAGCAAGAAATCATAAACCATTTTTGCGAATATTCTATTGAACAATCCACGACGTCGTCATCTAATTTATCTATTAACTGGAAGAATATGCATTATATATGGAAACAGTTTATTTCAAATTATTCATATCCTAGTATGATTTATTCAAGTTCTCTCAAAACATTGTTAAGAGAAAGATTTTCTTATGATGAAGAACGGGATGCTTTTATAAATATTACAAGTAAATATATGCCATTAACAAGCGATTTTATGTTGTTTTGGGAAAAAACAATTACGGTGATAGAAGAATCAAATATCGGAGATGAGGAGTTTGAAATGGATGAAATATGCTCCCTTTTTAAAAAATGGACGTTGTTGCCAGATAATGCATCATTATGTCTTACATGTGGCAATATACCAGAGCATGAGGCCGTCAAATTAATAACACATTTTTTTCCAAATGTTGAAATTGTTGAAAATAAATATTTGTTAAATGTTCGTTGTTCTATGTGGAATAAATTGACTGATATACAGCAAGCATTAGATGTATTCAAAATGATGAAACAGGGGGAAAAGGCAATAGAAACCGTATCTGAGTTTTCTCTCGTTTCATTAGACCAGGTATATCAGTTTTATTGCACTAATTGCAATAAAAATAAAACAAGAATTGCGAGCAAACGATATTTTGAAAAATATGTATCTACAGTTCTTGCAACACATATTTTGTTTGAAAAATTTATTTCCAATGAGTGGTTCTTATAATAATAATTTATCGTCTTCTGCGAGTACGTCTTTTTCTTCCACCGGTATAAGTAGCACCCATTCTACCAGTACTCATATCATATAAATCAGATGGAACCCCTGCAGGTTCTTGTCCTGCACCAAAAGGCGCAGCATCAAATGCACCATATGGGCTAGAATATCCTCCGCGTTGCTTCTTTGATTTTTTGCCGATTTTCACAAATCCGAATTTACCTTTTTTGGTGCCATAACCTGCTTTCACTAAACGATTATCACGTTTCGCCGTAGAATGCTTCTTCCTACTAACAATACGGCCGTGCTTATTCATAACAAGTTGGTCTTTCTTTAATCCACCAGAGGTTTTAACCGCAGTCCCGTGCCAAACTTGGGCGCGAGAACCTTCTAACATCTCATGTTTTTTCCCATTCACCATATATGCACCGTTCCGTGTTTTTGTGTAGCGAGTCATTATAAATGAACGAGAGAAAAAAATAATTTCTTGTATTATAAAGGAAACTTTTAAACTGCACCGTATAAAACTTATAAAAACTTATAAAACTTCTAAATAAATTGTTTAAAATCGGTTGCGAATTCCTGGTATCCGATTTGGTTGAGTGGAATAATTATTATAATATTGATAAGCAGGACTATTTTGGTCTAAATAAACATATGGCTTATAAATGCCAGGTATTGTTGTATTATTTTGTAAAAACGATTGCACTTCTGCTAATGAACCAAAATTGCCAAATTGTATTCGGCCGGAATTCGCATATAAAATTGCATTTCTTGCACGTTCTACTTGCGTTTTTGTTACGATTACATCCGAATTAGAATTAAATTGTTTATTTGTAATTTCACTATTTGTACAAACAATATTTCCATTATAAACTGTTTGTCCTAATTGTGTTGCATAGGGTGAAGTAGCACATGTTCTTGAATGATTCCCTGGAATAATAGTTATTGGTGGCATACTATCTTAAATTATGATTATCTTTTTATTCTTTTTTACAATAAAAAATGATAAAATTGATAAAATTGATAAAATTGATAAAAATTAATATAAAAATAATGTTACGTATAATTGTATATAATGGAAATAAAACAATACTATTTTGCTTTATACTCTAAAGCATTATTAGAAGAAAATGAACCTAGCAAAAATGAAACTGTTTTTCCTGATAACATAAAATTTTACGAAAAAAGATTTTATTGTGCGCATATAAAACAATCTACATATGAAATATGTGACCCGGAAGAATTATCATTTTTAGCTAAAGATGATGAATCTGATGAAAACGATTATGAAAATGATGATATTACATTAGACGATGGAGAGTGGATTGAAAATTTAAATGAATCAAAGGTTGTATGCACACATCCAGAAACCGGTGAAGAAGTAAATGGTATTCAGTATCTAGAAGATAATAATCTCTATTATTACCTAGCAGAAACCGGTATAACAAAATTTGCAACATGGTGTAACAAAGAAGATATTCAATAAAGTATATTCCATCAAATTATTATTATTTTTATTATTATTATTATTATTCATTTTTATTCATTTTTATTCTTTTTTAATAAAATTGAAACAGTAATAAAGTGATATGATAAATGTATTATACATCTATCATGTCGGCTAAAGATCTATCACAAAAATATCAACAAAAAACGGATAAGCAACATATTCTAGATAACCCAGATACGTATATCGGGGCAGTAGAACAAGTTGATTCCAACGTTTGGCTTCTTAACGAAGCAGGTGATAAAATATTTGAAAAAAATATAAATTATGTTCCGGCTTTATTCAAGTTATTTGATGAAGGAATTGTAAATTGTCGCGACCATGTAGTTCGCATGATGCAATTGGTTGAAGATGGAGCGCCAAATGCTCTTCCTGTTACATATATTGATATCGCCATTCAAGATGACGGAACAATTGTAATGATAAATGATGGAAACGGAATTGACGTAGCAGAACACCCTGAATACAAAATGTGGATTCCAGAACTTATTTTCGGTCACCTTCGCACATCTACGAATTACGACAAAACAGAGAAAAAAATTGTTGGTGGTAAAAATGGTTTCGGGTTTAAATTGGTGTTGATTTGGTCTATATCCGGTTCCATTGAAACGGTAGATCATGTCCGTGGTCTAAAATATACACAAGAATTTAGCAACAATCTAGATATTATCGGTAAGCCATCTATCGTGAAAGCGTCAAAGGTGAAGCCCTATACAAAGATTACATTTAAACCGGATTATGCGCGACTCGGTATTCCCGGACTAGATGCCGACATGATATCGCTTCTAAAAAAGCGCGTCTATGATGTTGCAGCAGTTACGGACAAGACCTTAAAAGTAAAATATAATTCTCAAGTCATTCCAGTAAAAAATTTTGAACAATATATTAACATGTATATTGGCCCAAAAGAAGAAGTCAATCGCGTATATGAAAATCATGGACAACGTTGGGAATATGGTGTTGCATTATCTCCGTCACATGAATTTATGCAGGTGAGTTTTGTGAATGGCATTCATACTGCCAAGGGTGGTAAGCATGTAGAATATATTTTGAATCAAATTACTAGAAAATTATGTTTATTTATTGAAAAAAAGAAAAAGATAACGGTCAATGTAAATAGTATCAAGGAACAGTTGATTTTATTCTTGCGTTGCGATATTGAGAACCCATCCTTTGATAGCCAAACCAAAGATTTCATGAATACACCATCAGCCAAATTTGGTTCTACATGTCACGTGAGTGATAAGTTCATTGAAAAATTGGCCAAGATGGGTGTCATGGATGCCGCGTGCGCTCTGACAGAAGTGAAAGAAAATAAGGCAGCTAAAAAGACAGATGGTTCCAAAACAAAAAATATTCGCGGCATTCCAAAATTGATTGACGCGAACTGGGCTGGAACAGAAAAGTCAAATCAATGTATTATTATCTTTTGCGAGGGTGATTCAGCAAAGGCGGGAATTGTTTCTGGATTATCGTCGGAAGACCGTAACACAATTGGTGTATATCCGATGAAGGGGAAAATTCTGAATGTTCGTGGAGAACAAATTAAAAAAATTGGTGAAAACAAAGAGATTGCGGAGATTAAAAAGATTCTTGGTCTGGAAACAGGAAAAGAATATGCGTCATTAAAAGAAGTAAATTCATTTTTGAGGTACGGTAAGGTGCTTTTTATGACGGACCAAGATTTGGATGGATCTCACATCAAAGGTCTTTGCATCAATTTATTCCAATCCGAATGGCCAACATTGGCTTCCATTCCCGGATTTATTGGATTTATGAATACCCCGATTTTAAAAGCGCGTAAAGGCGTCCAGGAATTGATGTTTTATAATGAGGGCGAATACGAGGCATGGAAGAAAGAAAATGATACAAAAGGATGGAAAATGAAATATTATAAAGGTTTGGGTACAAGTACCGGAAAAGAATTTCGCGAATATTTTGAGAAAAAGAAATTAGTCGGTTTTGAACATAGTGGAACCGTCAGCGACGATGCCATTGATATGGTCTTTAATAAAAAGCGCGCGGATGACCGCAAGGAATGGTTGGAGAATTATTCGCGAGACAGTTACCTAGATACGTCGCATAGTATGGTTCCTTACGAGGATTTTATCCACAAAGAACTGATTCATTTCTCCAAATATGATTGCGACCGAAGCATTCCAAATTTAATGGATGGACTCAAGATTAGTTTGCGTAAGATTTTATTCTCTGCTTTCAAAAAAAATTTGACAACGGAAATTAAAGTTGCTCAATTTACTGGATACGTATCGGAACATTCCGGATATCATCATGGTGAGGCATCTTTGAATGCGGCGATTGTTGGTATGGCGCAGAATTTTGTTGGCAGTAATAATATAAATTTGTTTGTACCGAATGGTCAATTCGGCACCAGATTGCAGGGTGGAAAAGATTCTGCATCGGAAAGATATATTTATACTATGTTGCACAAAATTACGCGCAGCATTTTCCCAGAACAAGATGATGCTATTTTAAAATATTTGAATGATGATGGAACGCCGGTGGAGCCGTTGTTTTATGCACCCATTATTCCGATGGTTCTTGTGAATGGTTCAAAAGGAATTGGAACTGGTTTTAGTACGGAAATTTTGTGTTATAATCCGCTGGATATTATTGCTTACCTTAAAAATAAATTATCGGCGCAGCCAAACAATGAACTTGTTGCCGAGTTCATGCCATATTATGATGGATTTAATGGAACAATTACCACGCTGCATCCAGGTAAATATTTGGTTCGCGGAAAATATGAAAATATCGGACCAGATAAAATCCGCATTACAGAATTGCCGGTTGGAAGCTGGACAGATGATTTCAAGGAATATTTGGAAACATTAACGGATAGCACGGATAAATCCGGTAAAAAAGTGACACCTCTTGTCAAAGATTACGATGACATGAGTAAAGATACTAGTGTGGATTTCGTCATTACGTTGCAAAAAGGTAAGCTGGATGAACTGGAATCACAGCAATTGGATAATGGATGCAATGGTCTTGAGAAAATATTCAAACTTTTCACGACCGCTACCACGACGAATATGCATTTATTTGACGCAGAAGATAAATTGAAAAAATATGAAACAGTTGCTCAGATTATTGATGATTATTATGACACTCGGGCTCAAATGTATTTAATACGAAAAAATTATTTGATTGATATAATTAATCAGGAGTTAGTTCTTCTTACAAATAAGAGTAGATATATTCAAGAAAATTTGACTGGAACGATTGATTTGCGTAAGAAAAAGAAAGACGAAGTTACTGCGATGCTTCAACAAAAAGGTTACGCGATAATTGGAGAAGACCAGGACTATAAGTATTTGACACGAATGCCGATGGATAGTGTAACGGAAGAAAATGTAGATAAATTATTGAAGGAGCATAATTGCAAGTCTGCGGAACTAAAATGCATACAGGAAACATCTCCACAACAAATGTGGATGAATGAATTAAAAGTTTTGGAAGAAGAATATAATACATATAAAGAGGAGCGAGAGAGGTTGCAATCTGGCGCAAAGAAAACTGTTATTAAAAAGAAGACAAAACTTTTAATAAAGTAGAGTAAAGTAAAATAGAAATAAATTTTAATAGAAATAAATTTTATGATAATATTTAGTACTACAATATATTTTTTTTATAAGTACAATATATGGTACGTACAAAAAGACGAAGACAAAGACAAAGGTCTCGAAGAGGCGGTGGCGGGTCATTACTTGGCATGAATAATAGTGGAAATTATGATGGTAATGGTAAAACCCTTATGGGAATGGCTTTTCACCATGGTTCAAATGCAGTTAGTGCGATTGGTAATAAAGTTAGTGGATACTGGAATAATAATAATAAACTACCATCAAGCATAGAAGAAATACATGAACCATTTTCCGGTAATGGTCATAATTGGGTATGGGACGATATGAATCGCCAATATGAAGAAAAAGCAACGGGATACTATCTCAAAAATGGTCTTATTTACGACAGCGACGGAATAGATGAAGACGGCAACTATGAGAATGGTAGATCCGCGTCCATATATCCCGAAACCGCTTCCGCAAAAAAATCTAGTTACAAACGATCCGGGACACGTGTAAGATCGTTTGGAGGAGGCAAAAGAACCCGCCGTAAAACAAAAAGAAGGCGGCACTAATATTTAAAGCATTCATTTTTCTCTTATAGGAAAAGGTATAAGAGAGAAATAGTATTTGAGGTTGTATTAGGATTCCATCATTTTATGAATACACGGAGTAAGTGATTCAGATAATACTTGATAACCTTTTTTTGATAAATGTATATTGTCTGGCATTAATTCGTTTATAATAGAACCATTTGAATTTAAAAATTGACTGCTATTATCAATATACGTAACATTTGTATTATTCGCAAATCCGGATATAATCTTATTTACTGCATTCTTATCTATTCGCAACGAATTTGTTTTAAACTTACCTCTAGGAAGTAATCCACGTAACAAAATTTTTGTATCCGGAAATTTAAATAGTAGAATATCAATTATCTTTTTAATATCATATGCTATAACATTTGGGTTATTATTTAATACTCCTAAATTATTGGTACCTATCATCAAAACAATTACCGATGGTTTTATTGTATTAATAATTCCTTTTTCTAGTATATTTATTAGATCCATCGTAGTATATCCTGCCTTGCCTAAATTTACAATTTTATATTTTGAAAAATCATTTTGGAATATTTCTTTATCCCACCATTCTGTTATTGAATCTCCTAAAAACAATAACATATATATTTAGATAAAAGAATATCATATAAAAATTTTATTATTTTAACCTTCATCTTCGTTTCTCTCTTGAAAGTACTGAAAGATATCTTTTTTGAATTCTTCACTGAATTCGGAAGTAGGTATAAGGATACCCATTTCATCTTTTGTAATATGACGTATTGGTGAAAATTTATGCTTTACAAGTATTTGCCAGCGTTCTTGGTATTTGCGATTTTTTTTGCTGCCGTGATAATAATGCCGGATTACGCCGGGTACATATCCAAATCGTAAAGTGCGCATTTTTTCCTGATATTTGCAAATGTCTTCTTTATACTCGTCCGTACATTTTCCATTAACGGAATTTATACCGTTGTTTAATAGTGACAACAACATCATATGGTCACCCGAACCCAATATAGAATTTTCATAAATACCTCCAATTTTTTCGTATGCTTTTCTAGTAATTGCCCATGCATAACCAGGATGCCAATAATTAATTCCTGTATTGCAATATTTTTTATTTTTTTCATTTTGATAACCAGCGCTATTGAAAACGCTCATTGCCATTTCTTCATTATTCATATCTACCGCATGACTAAATAGTTGAATAATATCGTGGGAACCATTTAAAATTTTTAGTGTATCTAAGGCCCATGAAGGATTTTCAAATTCAACGTCGGCATCAACCCATGCGAATGCTTTATAGTTTTTTGGCAATAAATGTTTCACGCCCATATTTATCATATTTTCTTTATGCCAAAGTGGATGTTTTGTTCTTATTTGTAGATGCGTTGGATTATTTTTTTGGGTAATGATAAATTTTTGGTCCCCATAAGCTAATTCAACTATATATAAAATAACGTTTCTTTCTTCTAAAACAAAACGATTCATAAACTCTTTCATTAAAATATAACGCTTTGCAAAAAGACATGGATTTGATACTACCGCGATTACATGTAATTTTTCTTCAATCGGGTCATTATTTTCAATAGCGGATCGTATATAATTTTTACTATAACGAATATTATCTATTTCTATATTATTTATAACTGTCATATATTATTTTAAAATATTTTATTTTAATAATTTCTATTTTAATATTTTTTAATTTATAAATGAAAAGCTTATTCTAAGTTGTATCTATAAATTTAACGCACACTCCAAAATTTATTTGTCACCAATAACACCATAATTCATTATTTTTGGAAAAATATTATGATGATACAAAATTTTGCCCATCATTACATCTTCAAATATTTCTTTCCGACGCAACTCTTCTATGTTGGAAGAATTATACCAGCTATTAATACACTTTAATGCGGATTTACTTAAAATATAGCTGCAGCCACCATCTATCCACGGCAAATATCCTCCACTATAATATTTATCATACCAATAACTATTTTTACTTACCTTCCCAATATGATATTTATTGCCGTCACACCATTGCCATGGGTACAAATTGCGAGTATTTAATTTTTGACCAATATAATGATGTTTTTTAAGTTCTTCCAAATTATAAAGTTTTTCAATATTTTTTGCGGTAAAAACATTATCATGATCGTCTATTTTTATAATATGAGTAATATCTGAAAAAAAAGTGGATTGTAAAACATATTCTATCATTAAAACCATTTTTTCGGGCAGTCCTTCATAAAAATCATTGCATTTTAAATGCAATACTTTTTTTTTTGTCTCGTAATATGTCGTTTCACTTCCTCCTGTAAAAATAATTAAATCGGTAATTGGTTTTGCTACAATTTTTTCCCATAAATGTGAATGTTTATTACATGACAACACTGCTACTAATATTTTCATTCTTATTTTTCTACTTATATAAATCACTATAAATAAAAAAATAATTATTCTAATTTGTGTTCCAATTTGTATTTTAGAACCACGGTTTTAAAATAAGTTGTTTGTCATTATTGGATGTCATAATAGGTGGGGCCATGGGCGTGTACATTGTACTAGCATCCACAATATATTTATGATATCCTTGGGCTTCTCCATAAACTTGAGGGACGCAATAATCAAGGACCATTTTATTCAATTGCTCTACTTGTCCCTTAATATTGTCCGGTTGATTTGCTGAGTATTGTAAAAAAATACTTCGCATAATTATTTTTAGTGTCTCGCATTCTTGGTTTCCAATAACATATTTTCCATTGGATTTTTTATATACCTCTGCGCGAATACCGTTTTGAATAATTTGAATATTCTCTTTAGAGAAGAATGTATCAGAGAGAATCGTATTATCCCATAATCCTTCGGTCGGATTTCTTAATGTTACACATTGATTTACGGGTATTTTATCGTACATTTGAAATAAATCCTTTGTTTTAGGCGTAAAAATATCTACCCTACCATTGGATACTTTTTCTCCATTAAATATGCCGTTCATTGTATATTGTATATATAAATCTGACAGAAAAAATTTTATATCTTTATTTTATAGATATGGTAAGTTTTCAAAGAATCGTATTAATTATTGCAATTGTTTTACTAATCATATGTTTAATCTTTATCGGAATTGCATTAAATAAAACACGTAACAACAGTCAGTGGCCTCCTATCGTTGGTGATTGTCCGGATTATTGGTTAGATACGGGTGATAAAGGTTCTAATTGTGTGAATAAACAAAATTTAGGAAAATGTACAACTGGCGGAACTGGTATAACTCCTACGGCAATGGTTGGTGCGGGTATATCAATGGATTTTACTAAGGCACCCTATATTGGTGCTGCAAGTACATGTGCTAAATATAAGTGGGCAAATAGTTGTAATGTTACGTGGGATGGTATTACAAGTGGTGTTACAAATCCATGTGTAGAAGTGAAACCACCAAACTAAAATAGTTACTTTTTCTTTTATTTTCTTTTTTTATTATTTGTTCTATATAAATAATAAATGGCTACAATAATTGCCAAAAAAAACATGGATTATTATTTACGTATTTTACCAGAGGATCTAATAAAAGAAATATATGCTTTTATTTCGCCTCATATAAAATATATGTTGAACAAAAAATTATACATATATCATCATATAATTATAAAAAATATATTTATTCAGAGTAACGTATTTAATAATTATATTCATGATATAATCAGAAAAGACCTTGATTTTATATTTCAGTACGTCATGAATGAAAATTGGAAATGTTGGATAAAACCCAAAAAACATATTTATAAAAATACGGTATTTTCAAATTACATATATTTATTAGATAAATTATGTATTGATAATGAATCAAGTAAATGCCGAAATATATTGCAATTTTTTTTAGATAAATCTGGATTGAGTAAAAATCAACATAAAAACAATATTATTAAACTTATAAAGAGACAATGGAGAAATTAAATATAAATGAAATCCTACAAAGGCAAGATAGTTGCATTAAAATAAAAGAAGCATTGCAGTTGTTTGAAAAAGATAAAAATAATATGCTTACAAAGCGTGGAATTTATGTTTATGGAGAACCGGGAACTGGCAAAACGACTTTTGTTATGAATTTATTAAAAGAATTGAATTACGATGTTGTTCGGTATGATGCCGGGGATATTCGCAATAAATCTATTATTGATACTATTACCAACCATAATATGTCAGATAAGAATATTATGAGTATGTTTAAAAAAAATGTTAAAAAAATCGTGATTGTAATGGACGAGATTGATGGAATGAATAATGGCGACAAAGGCGGAATCAATACTCTTATTAAATTGATACGTCCGAAAAAGACAAAAAAACAAAAATTGGAAGAAATTACGTTGAATCCGATTATATGTATTGGTAATTATCATATTGATAAAAAAATTAAAGAACTGATGAAGGTATGTTGCACAATTGAATTAAAAAAACCAACACTTTTACAAATGACAAATATTATTGATTTAACAATTCCGAATATTGAATCCAGTTTAAAAGCAAATATCATTCAATTTGTTCAGGCGGATATACGAAAATTGGAAAATATGTTTAAATTATATAGTAAAAATAAGGATATTTTAAATAATGATATTATAAAAAATATTTTTCAATTGAAATCGTATAATGATGATACGAAGAAAATTACGCAAAAATTGATAAATACGCCATGTACTATTCAAGAACATTTGACTATTATGAATGAAACCGATCGCACCATTGTTGGTTTATTATGGCATGAAAATATAATTGATGTGCTTGGAAAAATGAAAAAAAATGTGTCTGTACCATTTTATATACAATTATTGGAAAATATGTGTTTTGCAGATTATATAGACCGTATTACATTTCAAAAACAAATTTGGCAATTCAACGAGATGAGTTCTCTCATAAAAACATTCAAAAATAATAAATTATATCATGATTCATTTAAGAAAAAAATAAAATATAATCCAGTAGAGGTTCGTTTTACCAAGGTTTTAACCAAATATTCTACTGAGTATAATAATTCACTTTTTATTCAAAACTTATGCCAACAACTTGGGATGGATAAAAAAGATACATTTTCTTTTTTCATGGACCTGAAAAATAAATATAGCGAAAATGAAATTCTCGGTTTGTTTGAAAATTATGAAATCACAAAGCTAGATATAAGTCGTATTTATAGATATTTGGAAAAATATACAAAGGATAACGTATCCGATGTAGATGATGTTTGCGATGATAGTAGTGTAGAAAACGAGATAGTGTAGAAAATATTATAATGATTTTTTTTAAAATAATTATATATGAAAAATGTTTTTTGTTCTACCGATTTCTATTACGGCGTGTATTGGATTTGGGTCTTGACACATTTTTACTAGTGGTTGCATGTCTGTTACGTTTCTTTGAAATGGGTTTTTCTTCTATCATCTCTAACTCGTCTTCTTCTTCTTCTTTTTCTTCTTCTTTTTTATTTGTTTTTGTTCTTGTTCTAGTTTTTAGTTCTGTTTCTGTATCCGAATCTGTATCCGAATCTGATTCATCTGATTTATCTGATGATTTTGAATCACGTAAATTTGCACTATAAAACAATAATCCAGTTACTACAGTAAGACCACCAACGATTCCTGCCAAAACTATTTTACTCATTCAAAATACTACTAATTATATAGATTTTTTATTATCTAATCTAACTCATTATTTTATTTGTTTATAAAATATTATGATAAATAATTATATAAACCATATTTATCATAATATAATAAACGATGAATAACGAAAACAAAGAAGAGAAAAAAGAAGAAAAAGAAGAAAAAGAAGAAGAAGAGAAAAAAGAAGAAGAGAAAAAAGAAGAAAAAGAAGAAGAAGAAACAACACATTGTGATAATTGTAATGAACAAATTATTTATTCAAAAAATGGTTACTACATTTTATCAAAACAAGAGGACGAATTTTGTTGGTGTCAATGTTGTTTTGATAACAATTGGAAGACTATGCGTGATGATGATTGGGAATGTGATGATTTTGACTCAGAAGATGAATCAGAAAAAGATGAATAAATATTCCGAATTCATTCGGCTAAAGTTATGTAGAAAGAGCCATTTTTTTTATATTCCATGCACGTTTTGTTTCATTCCAATTATTCCAATTTGCATCACTGTTATCAAATTTCATGGTACTTCCAAGATGTCTCT
>Ga0209086_10002052_pt1 | contig 15987 bp, 10 predicted proteins | sample M_130207_XF_Meta_FD_187312 | JGI IMG/M metagenome (GOLD analysis project Ga0209086, IMG submission 187312) | Freshwater microbial communities from Lake Montjoie, Canada to study carbon cycling - M_130207_XF_MetaG (SPAdes) (version 2) | ecosystem: Environmental > Aquatic > Freshwater > Lake... | reverse complement strand
AAAAAAACAGTATTTTCACAACCATGGAGGAAGACATCCTTAAAAAATCGATGTATAATGCTGTTTATGCTTTAAAAAATCGCAGATTAGAGGTTATGATTCACGATATTCAAAAAAGATTAAAAGAAAACCCTCCAGAAGAAGAAACAATGACACTGTTGCAAACTCAGCAAGGCTTGTTAGAAACAAAAAAAACACTGAATGCTTTTTTAGGTCGGGTAATCGTGAAATAACACAGGCTTTTAAAAAATCCACTACTTGTTTTTTTAAAATTAAATACTAATAAACTATAAAACAATAGTGAAGTTTTCCAAATAAATCCGCAAATTAAATGGTTAAAAAACTCTTTTTTTCTCACTTTTCTTGATACCCTTCGGCAAAAGCTCAGGACAGGCTCCAGAAACAAAAAATCAAGCACAAACGATCCCTCCACACTTGCAACACTGCATCGCTTTTGTTCATTCCTCACGCGGGTTTTCATAAGCATATTTTTTGCGAAAAAATGAAATCATCTGTTTTTATTAATATATCTGTTTTGTCGAAATTGTTTTGAAAGCTTTACACAGGAAGATCGGAGCTCCTTCTTTTTAATTTACCGGACATTCATTTTTAATTGCTATTTTCATTTAATAGAAATACTAAATAACTATCTTTACGGTGTGTATAAGCATATCAATATTATTATATTTAGTTTATTTTGCTTTTTTTTAATTGAAGGAAAATCGCAGTCAGCTATTGATACAATTAAGAGTAGCCTTAAACTTCCCCCACAACTTTTTGGAAAATTAGATTCTCGAAATTCGTTTATTAACAATGGAAGAGCAAAAGTAATAGGTATAAAAATAGGGCTTAATTTTGGCAATCAGTTCCACATTGGTTTGGGTTATAATCAACTCTCCCAGCCAGCTAATTATTTCGATAAACAAATCTTTTACTTAAATACTCAAAACGAAAACGATAGCGCAATGGCGACTCTAAAATTGTTTTATATTTCAACACATATAGAATATTTTTATTATAAAAACCAACATTGGCAATTAAGTATTCCTTTGCAGATAGGCCTAGGGAAAACATTTTATCAATACAATTTATTAAACGAAAAAAAAGAAATAGAAAAAACAATCTTTTTTATTTACGAACCGGCAATATCAATTGAATATAAGTTTGTAAAATGGATAGGAGTAGGAGCAGACATAGGGTTTCGGTTTTTGGTAACAGGCCATAAACAATTAAATCAAAAATTTAATTCCCCAACATACGCCTTTAAATTATTAATTTATTATAACGAAATATATAAATCAATTAGGAATATAATAGTTACAGGCACTTAGGGATTGGGACAAAATAACATTTACATTTTGGCTTGTTCTTTTGTCCTTTTTCTGCGTTGTAAAATCGTTAAATAGCTAAGGCTATTATGCGCCCGTCCACTGTCTCGCTCATCCAGCCACCGGCTGGCTGCCGTGCCTTTAAAAAGAACAAAATTACTGCGCCAATTCTGTAAACCTTATTTCGTCCCAAACCCTTAGTTTAATTTAAGGTGATACATGACTTTGTTAAAATAAATAAAAGCTGCTCTTGAATTAAATATATTTCTTTAATTTCGTAATTGTTATATAAATAGATGATTAAAAACCAAAGCGTCAGAGCTTGGCTGTTTCACAAAAAAGCCTTAATGATATAAACAGCATAAAATATCTAATTTTGAAAAAAAAAATTATTAATATTTTAAAATTTTTCTTTTTTTTAGGCCTGGGGATATTATTAATTTGGTTAGCTGTTAGAAACTTAACAGAGAGCGATATTGAAAGTATTAAGGAAGCCTTTAATCAGGCAAATTATTTCTGGATAGCACTTTCTTTAATAATAAGTTTCTTTAGTCATTTGGTGCGCGCTATGCGCTGGAAAATACTAATAGAACCCCTTGGCTTTTATCCAAAATTATCAAATACTTTTTTTGCCCTCATGGTTGGTTATCTAGCTAATTTTGCGCTGCCAAGGCTAGGAGAAGTTTCGCGATGCAGTGTTCTTGCCAAATATGAAAAAATCCCATTTTCCGAAACATTTGGAACTGTTATTGCCGAAAGGGCCATTGACTTGCTTTGCTTAATTATTATATTCTTTGCAACACTTTTTTTTCAATTTGAACAATTATGGGGATTAACAAATAATACTATTTTTATGCCTCTTTCAAAAAAATTAACCTCGCTGATGGAAGACAATAAAATTATTCCTCTTGTTATAATAATTTTATTTATTAGTGGTGTCTTGTTCTTTCTCATTCGCAAAAAGAGCAAAGGGATATTTTCAAAAAAAATAAAAGAGCTGGCCCTTGGTTTTTTAGAAGGCTTAAAATCTATAAAAAATATTAAACGACCATTTCTTTTTATTTTCCACACAGTATTAATCTGGGTTTTATATACAGCTGTATTATACGTTGGTTTCTTTTGTTTTGAAGAAACATCCATATTAACATTCGGTGCTGCATTAGCAATTATGTTGTTTGGTAGCTTGGGCATTATATTTGTCCCTGGTGGCACAGGCGCCTATCAAGCTTTAGTTACCGAGACCTTAACTTTCGCATACCACACCCCCTTTAGCTTTGCTTTTGCCTTTTCATGGTTGATCTGGACATCACAGTTTGTGCTTATACTTTCATTGGGAGTTATTTCATTGATATTACTTCCGCTTTTAAATAAAAAAACAAATTAAATTTTTTTTAAAAAATATATTAATGTTAAATTCCCCTACTTTATAATTCTTCCCAAAATCGTCATAAGAAGTATTAAATTAAGAACTTTTTAACTCGTAAACATGATTCTAACATCAAATAAAATAAACGCATTAGAAATTATAAAATTAAAAATACATACTGTTGAATCTTTACTAAAAACAATTGCTGTATGGCGCTTAAAGGATAATAAAATTGTTTTTACCAACGGATGTTTTGATATACTTCACCTTGGCCACATTGATTATCTTTCCAAAGCTGCAGACTTAGGAGGGAAGCTAATAATTGGATTAAACAGCGACCCTTCTATTAAGAAACTCAACAAAGGGGATAACCGCCCTATTCAAGATGAACAATCTAGATTATTAATATTATCTTCCTTACAATTTGTGGACGCTGTAATTTTATTTAATGAAGATACGCCAGAACAACTTATCAAATTATTGCAACCCGATGTATTGGTAAAAGGTGCCGATTACGATAGTAATGAAACAAATAAGGAACACAAAAATTATATTAGTGGTTCTTACACTGTAAAAGCTTCGGGAGGGGCGGTGAAAACAATTCCGTTTTTAGAGGGCTTTTCTACCACAAAAATTGAAAATAAAATCAAAGGAAAGAGTTTTTAATTTTTTTCTGTTTTCTGTTTTCTATTTCCTATTTCTTTCCCCAATTAAAAACATAATGTCAAAGGTGTTTATAGCAACATTCATTTTTGAGGGGATATAATTGTATATTTTTTCTATAATTTTAGGATATTTTTTACGCAGCATAAACAAAGAGTAATAAATTAATCTAACACTCCTGTGAATAGGAGGGTAGGATACGTCAATTATTTTAAATCCGTTTTTTTCTAATAATTTGGAAAGAGAACGTTTTGAAAAATAATGTAAATGAGACGGAGGGTGAATCATCCGCCATTTTTCTTTTTGAAAACGAGGGATAAGCCTTTCTATATCGCCTGTTGTAATGTAAATTCGCCCCCCGCCTCCAAGTTCCCTTGCCGCTTTTTCAATAAATTTTTCCGGATTTGGTAAGTGTTCTATTACATCCCACATAAATATGTCGGAGATCTTTTCTTCTGTTTTTACTTCTAAATAATCACCGCAAATTAAATTTTGCTTTAATTCATTTATGCCATGTGCTATAGCCTCTGGTACAACGTCAAAGCCAACATATTTAATTTTACGCAATTCTTTTTGGAGCACTTCGGCAAAAAAGCCGTAGGCGCAACCAATTTCTAAACAACTGGAAATACTTGATCTGTCAACCTTTTTGTAAATGTATTGAAGACGATTTCTGAAATTAGTTTGTAAAATATCTTTGTCACGCAAATAATCAACGTACTCTTCTCCTTTAAAATAATTTTCGGTATACGTTTGCTGAAGCGTTTCAGAATCAATTTCCATATTTGCGGTAATAAACCCACAAATATTGCATTTGAGTAGCGTCCCATTATAAATGGGGGAGAGAGCATTTGTATTGCAAACTAAACAAGTTTTATTCATTTACCGAAAAAATTATTGTCTTTTATCAATGAATTTTAAAAATCAATTCAAAAAGCAAATTCTAAACTAAAAAACTCCAAATTTAATTTGCTTCAAAGATAAGTTTTTAAACCAAGCGATAGATTTATAAAAGAAATAAACGGATATATGCTCTGAAAAACCATATTTATAATTACAATTTATATTGTTTTTTTTATTAGCTAAAGTTATGGTGTTGTAAAGCATCTAAAATAAAGAGATTTTGAAAGTCCTGAATAAAAAACAAAAACCTGCGAATTAATGCTTTCAGTGCAGCTAATGAAATTAATATAATTAAAATAGCACTGAAACTTGAGTTATTAAAATAATTGCCCCCCCATTAAACATTTTTAGCACTAATGATTTTTACGTTTGTTTTATAAGAATAATTTTAAAGATTTACTAGTTCAAAAAAACTAGATAAATACTACCCGTTTAATATCGTTTAATTTTTTATAAAAGCATACAATTAAACCATGCGCCTCTTCCCTTTTTTAATACATATTAGCGCAAAACAAATTCGTATTATAAAATAAATACCTCTTTTAGATAAACGTATTATTTATAACAGCATCCCATATACTTATTTAATGATTAATAGAATAGTTTTTTATTAAATATATTTTTGTAATTTTATCGAACGATAATAAATTTTAATTGAAAAAAACAAATATTTTTATACCTATAAATTAAAGGACTTTTAAAAATGGAAACAGAAAAATTAAAGACAAGCATTGACGCGAAGCCTGCTAAATTAGATAAGTGGCTGTCGAAATTGACGCCAGTTCATACAAAAACAAGTAGGCTCCGAAAAGAGGACTTAGAAGAGTTCGTCCAGTTTTTTTTTCGCAGGGCAAACGATCGTTATTTAAGAAGGATTGTTGAAATTACGGAGCTCGATACTGTTGCCGAATTTTCTAAATTTACTTCCACGCGTAAGGCGGGAGAAATAAAGGTGAAAATACACGACGCTAAAAATATTCAAGACGGACTAGATGAAGGGGTATTTGCCTTAGAAACCTGTATGGCCGATCAGCGTTTTATCATAGACACCCTCAAACTTTGCTTTGCTGAGCTAGGTTTAAAAGAAGAAGGTTCGGTACATTTTTCGTTCCCTATTCGCAGAGACGAGGCAGGAAATATTGTTTCCATAAGCAAGAAAGAAGATGATAACCATCACATGGAGTCATTAACTCGTTATTTGTTAACAGGTTTTCAAAATGAGCAACACAGAGAAGCGTGTCAAAATAAAATACATTTTAGATTAAATATTGCTGCCGCAACTGTAAGAGATTACCACAAAATACGTAAGGTTATTACAAATAATATTAATTCTTACAATTCCCTTTCTGGTGCTAATATTTTAAATGGGCCCAAGCCTTTGGAGCTTATTGAAGCAAATGAATTACTTCATTGGCTGCTGGATAATAATTTCATTTTTGTTTCTATGTTAAGTTTTGCAAAAGAAGGCAAAAAAAACATCTTGAATAGGGGTGTTGTTAAATCATTAGGCTTCGAAGACGCTAATGAAAATGAATCTTTGATAAATCAAGCTTGTAAATTCTACGAGAACGAATCAGGCAAGGAGGCTGTTTTCTCGCTCTCCTTATCCCAAATAAAAGCGCCAATGAAACGCGCAGGGTTTATGGGAAAGATTATGTTAAAAGAGTTTGATAAAAATGGGGAAAAGGAAGGCGTAACTGTTCTTTTGGGAATGTTTACTATAAAGTCGCATACGCTACAACGTTCCAATTTGCCATATTTAAAAACTCGTCTTCAGAAAATTATTGACCAAGATGAGGTAAGGCCGCAGTCATCCTCTTATAATGCACGAGTAAAAGTATTTAATAAGATAATGATTGAATACCTTTTCGAATGTGACGATCATCAACTAAGGCGCTTAATTGATAACCGCTTGGAGCAAGACTCCCGGAACGAAACTTTGGTTCACATTGATGTAAACTCCGAAAGAAAAACAGCATACGCCCTTATCGCTATTCCGCATGAAGCCTATTCCGAAGACCTTTTAGATAGTATTAAATCTGTACTAATTAGTGAATTGGGTACTTCAAACATTCAGGTGGAGATAGAAGCTGTTAAAGGAAATATTATTCCGCTTGCCATTTATTTTTCGGGGTGTTCAAATCTGGAAAAGGCACAAATTGGCGCATTAGAAAATTCTGTTTCAGATTTATGTACCCCTTGGCATGTCCGTTTCAGAACAAAATTAATGAGCAGCAAAATAGAATTGCCGGCAAAACTTTATGCAAAATATGTGGAGGCTTTTCCATCCTCCTATAAAGACCTGGTTTCGCTCGATGAAATTATAGATGATATCCTTCATTTAGAGGAGCTTCAGAAAAATGCCAGCATACAATTTGATATTTTGCCCGGTACAGGAAAAAATGCAGCCAATGAAACAAAATTAAGTATTTACCGCACAGAATCAGGGGGCTTGTTGCTTTCTGAAATCCTTCCTATACTTCACAATATAGGCTTTAAGGTATTGAACGGTTTGCCCACACAAATAACGCTTTCAAACCAAACTGTACTTTTTATTGATACATTTAGGTTGTTAGTAGATCCTTCCTCAGGGGAACAAAATTATGTAAGCAATAAAAGAGAATTAATAAATGGCTTAGAGGCAATATTTGGCGGCAAAGTGCCTTCCGATTCTATGAACCGGCTTATGCTTCGTCCGGGTCTTGCATGGGAAGATGTAGATGTTCTTCGTTCTTATATGCGATATTCTATACAAATTGGACCCTTCTTTGATTCCAGCATTGTTGACCGGGTACTTTTTCGACATGCAGAACTTACAAAAACGCTTGTGGCTCATTTTCATAATAAATTCGACCCTCAAATTGAAGCGGCTAATGATGGTAGTGAGTTGGAAGATAAAAAAGGGGGGGATAGAAACCTAAAGGTGGCTGAAACGAGAAAAGCCTTCCTCAAGGGAATGGAGAAAATTCAAGATGCAACGGAAGATAGGGTTTTTCAAATATTGTTTAATTTAATTGAATCGACAATTAGAACAAACGCATATCGCAGCGATCGTCCATTTCATTACCTTTCATTTAAATTTGATTGTACAAAACTAGAGCACTGTCCCGAACCAAGACCTTTATTTGAAATTTTTGTTTATCATGCCGAAATGGAAGGTTGTCACCTAAGATCCGGAAGGGTTGCAAGAGGAGGAATTCGCTGGAGCGACCGATTGGATGATTATCGAACAGAGATATTTGGACTCATGCGTGCTCAAAATTCGAAAAATGTATTAATTATACCTACAGGAGCTAAAGGGGGGTTTGTAGTACGTGGAACTCCTAAAAAGGGTCAAGATAGAAAGGCTTATGGGGATGAAATGTATAAAATTTTAATTCGCGGCTTGCTTGATTTAACAGACAACCAACTTGCAGGTAAAAAAATTAGACCGCCGGGGGTAGTTTGCCATGATGTTTTTGACCCATACCTTGTAGTTGCTGCCGACAAGGGTACTGCTCACCTTTCTGATACAGCTAATGGGCTTTCTGCTGAATATGGCTTTTGGCTTGGTGACGCTTTTGCTTCAGGAGGCTCTGTTGGGTACGACCATAAAGTGGAAGGGATAACTGCAAAAGGTGCATGGGTATGCGCTAAGCACCAATTTGGGAAAATTAATATTAACCCAGAAAAGGATAACATTACTGTGGTAGGTATTGGGGATATGTCGGGCGACGTTTTCGGTAACGGGATGTTACGATCGAAAACCCTAAAACTAGTAGCCGCCTTCAACCATGCCCATATTTTTTTAGATCCAAATCCAGATTGTGAAGCTTCATTTAATGAAAGGCAACGAATGTTTAGCCTTCCTCGTTCCAGCTGGACAGATTATAATCCTGAAATAATTTCAAAAGGCGGCGGTGTTTTTTCTAGAGCAGAGAAAGCCGTTGTTTTAACACCGGAAATTCAAATACTTTTGGGAACCAACGAAACACATTTGGGTACCGAGGAGCTTATTAAAATGATTTTAAAGCATAACGTTGATTTATTATATAATGGAGGGCTTGGAACATACATTAAGTCATCCGAAGAAGATCATCGCGAAGTAAATGACAAAACGAACGATTCGGTGCGGGTGGATGCCATAGATGTGCTTGCAAAGGTAGTGTGCGAGGGAGGAAATTTAGGTGTAACACAAAAAGGGCGCATTGAATTTGCATTAAAAGGCGGATTAATTGATACGGACGCTATTGATAATTCTGGAGGCGTTGATTGTTCTGATCGCGAAGTAAATTTAAAAATTCTTTTTGGGCCTATCATAACTTCGGGTAAAATGATAACCGATGAGCGCAATAAAGTGCTGAAAAAAGCAACATCAGAAGTTTTAGATAATATCCTGGAAGATAATTACAGACACGCTCTTTGCCTCTCGTTGGATGAAATAAGAAGTAAAAAAGATCCTTATCTTTTTTTATGGAGTTCAGACTTTTTAGCCGAAGAAGGCATAATGGTAGCCGAAAGAGAAGACCTTCCTACCTTAGCGCAAATTCATAAGAGGGGATTAAAAAAAGGCTTTACTCGACCAGAGTTGAGTAAACTGATGGCTTTTACTAAAATGTATTTAAAGTCTAAATTGTTGTCGCTGGATGTATCTCGTTTTCCTTTAAAAGAGGAGTTTCTGAAAAACTATTTCCCTAAACAAATTTATGGAAATTTCCGTGAAGAAATGGATTCTCATCTACTGTTAAAAGAACTTTTTGCTACAGTATGGGTTGGCCATATTATTAATGATGCAGGAGCAAGTCTTTTTACAGATTTAATGACAGACTCGGAACGTAGCGCAGTGGATGTTGCCTTTGCTTATACCGCTGCCGAACAGTGGATGAATGCCCTTGAATTAAAACAACGCATAATGGCTTGCGATCAAGTTCCATTAGAAGCAAGGCTTAAAAATATAGTTACCCTAGATTATAAAATTAAAGTTTCGGCTAGTTGGATATTACATTTTTTCCCCGGAGAAATATTGTATGAGAAAATTGGAAATGGGCAAAACTTTAAAGCGAGAGCAGCCGAATATAGAAAAATATTTGATGGTATGTATAAATTTTTTACTGTTGATAAATCCAATGCTAATTTAGTAAAGTTAAACCAGGATATAAAAAGAATTGAAGAGCAAGGTTTTACAGTTGATTTGGCTAAAGAAATAGCCCTTTCTGTTCACTGGCCCAAAGCATTTCCAATAGCTTTTGTTGCCGAAAAACTTGCTAAGCCAATAGAGGATACCATTAAAACATATTTGCTTTGCGGACAAGCAACTGGTATGCAAGAAATACTCGCAAAAATATCAGTTCAGTCATCCCTAGATAAATGGGAAGCACAAGCATTAAAAAGCTTGTTTACCTCTTTGCGAAGAACTAATTTATTGCTAACAGAAATGGCAATGAAAATAGGGGTTGATGAAACACTGAAGCGTGAACCAGCTTTAAATGCTATGGGAGCAGAAATATCTCGTTTACACGCCAACCCATTAGAACCTGTTCCTATTTCTTCATTAGTGGTGATGGCAGAAAAGCTGCACAAAGCTGTTGCGCGTTTATAGATAGGCGTGCCCTTTTTTAAAATAGAGATTGTTAAAATTTTAATAATCTCTATTTTTTTACTTCAGCGATTTAAAAGGTTCAAAAACTGTGTGTTTTTCTTTTGTCTTGATACCCTTCGGCAAAAGCTCAGGGCAGGCTCTAGAAACAAAAAATCAAGAACAAACGATTCCTCCACACCTGCAACCCTGCATCGCGTTTGTTCATTCCTCACGCGCGTTTTCATAAGGATATTTTTTGCAAAAAATGAAATCATCTGTTTTTATTAATATATCTGTTCAGTCGAAATTATTTTGAAAGATTTACTAAGTTATTTACCATTTCTAAAATCTTGTTTTTCTAAAACGCTTGAAAAAATTGACAATAAGAATGTAGGTGTTTTTTCACAAACTCAAAACTACCAAACTTATCGCTCACAAAACGATACAGCCAAAAATACAATCAAATTTGAAAGAAAAACCCGTTAAATGGTTCAAAAACTCTGTGTTTTTCTTTTGTCTTGCTACCCTTCGGCAAAAGCTCAGGACAGGCTCCAGAAACAAAAATCAAGAACAAACAATTCCTCCCCAACTGCAACACTGCATAGCGCTTATTAATTCCTCACACGCGTTTTTATAAGGATGTTTTTTTGCAAAAAAAATGAAATCGTCTGTTTTTATTAATATATCTGTTTCGTCGAAATTTTTTCGAAAACTTCACTTTATGAGATTAAAATAATATTTTTGCATACTATTGTTTTTAATTTATAAATTTACACAAAATCATTCAAAAAAATTATAACCATGCCAAATCAAATTCAATTAATTTTAACTGTTATAGGGCTCTTATTAATTTTCCTTTCTTTTGTAACCGTGCAGCAAGGTACCATAGGAGTTGTTACTGTTTTTGGGAAATACCGTAGAATATTGGGACCTGGGTTAAACATGAAAATTCCGTTTATTGAAATTATTTACAAACGCATATCCATTCAAAATCGTTCAGTAGAATTAGAGTTTCAAGCAATTACAATTGACCAAGCGAATGTTTATTTTAAAGCAATGTTGCTATATTCTGTGCTGGATCAGGAGGAAAATACAATTAAAAATGTAGCCTTTAAATTTATTGATGAAAGGAGTTTTATGCAAGCCCTGATAAGAACTATTGAAGGGTCTATCCGCGGTTTTGTAGCAATAAAAAAGCAAGCGGAGGTACTAGGTTTAAGAAAAGATATAACAGAGCATGTAAAAGAACAAATTGACGTGATACTTGAACAATGGGGGTTCCACCTTCAGGATTTGCAGTTAAACGACATTACTTTTGATGAGGCTATTATACTTTCTATGTCAAAAGTAGTTGCATCAAATAATTTAAAAGCGGCAGCAGAAAACGAAGGGCAAGCTTTACTTATAACAAAAACTAAATCGGCTGAGGCCGATGGAAATGCTACTAGAATTGCTGCTACTGCAGAAAAGGAAGCCGCACAACTTCGTGGGCAAGGGGTAGCACTCTTCCGACAAGAAGTTGCTAAAGGGATGAGCGAAGCGGCAAAAGAAATGGAGCAAGCAAATTTAGACACCTCTGTAATTTTATTTTCTATGTGGACGGAGGCTATTAAAAATTTCGCAGAATATGGGAAAGGAAATGTTATTTTTTTAGATGGGTCAAGCGATGGCATGCAGCGTACCATGAAAGAAATGATGGCAATGACTTCACTTATGGAACACAAAAAAAACTCAGCAGGTTCAGGTAAATAAGTAGGAGAAGTTTTCGAAATAAATCCGCAAATTAAATGGTTCAAAAACTGTGTGTTTTTCTTTTGTCTTGATACCCTTCGGCAAAAGCTCAGGGCAGGCTCCAGAAACAAAAAATCAAGAACAAACGATTCCTCCACACCTGCAATACTGCATCGCGTTTGCTCATTCCTCAAGCGCGTTTTCATAAGGATGTATTTTTGCAAAAAAAATGAAAACCTCTGTTTTTATTAATATATCCGTTTTGTCGAAATTATTTTGAAAGCTTTACTAGGAGTGTTTTTAATAGAGAGTGTGAAGCAATTAAGATTTTGGTTACCAAAATCATTTTTATGGGAGTAGAAATAAGGAGGCCTTTCATTCCGTCTTTTTTATATCTTCTATTTGGTTTCTTTTTTTTGTCCCTTGATACATTTCATATTTCATAAATCGGCACTCCAATTGCCCGTTAAACAATGCAATTTTTCGCGAGGGGCGAAGGCCTACTTTTTTTAAGGCCTCTAAATTAGAACTAATCATCCAACAGTCGTAACCAGCAAATTTCCCTTTGAATATATCTCCTATATTTTTATACAATTCTTCAATATTGTCTTTTACCATTCGCTCTCCATATGGGGGATTAAATATAACAATACCTGTTCCCGTAGGCACTTCAAAATCATTTATATCACAATTTTTTATTGAAACGATATCATCTACCTTCGCATTTTTAACATTCTCTTTTGCTTTTTTTACTACGTTTGGTGAAATTTCGCCCCCAATGATACGTTGTTCGTAATTGGTGATTTTATCGATAGCCGCATCAAATATGGTATTGTACAATTCCTCATCAAAAGGCATAAATTTTTTCCATCCTTCAAAACTATATTCTGTACGGTAATATCCTGGTGGGATATTGTTTGCAATCATAGCTGCTTCAATTAAAATGGTTCCCGAACCGCACATAGGGTCTATAAAAGTACTTCGCTTATCCCATCCGCTTAATAATATCATTCCCGCAGCTAAAACTTCATTGAGGGGCGCTAAATTAGTTTTGTCGCGATAGCCTCGTTTATGCAAGGATTCACCAGAACTATCTAAAGCAACAGTGCATGTATTTTGAAATATATGTAAATGAATACGTAGCGTAGGGTTGCTTAAATCTACCGATGGCCGTTCACCATATTGTGCGCGAAACTGGTCTACAATAGCATCTTTTGCTTTTTGTGAAATGTATTGGGAGTGGGTAAACAATTCAGAATTTAATACAGTATCAATTGCTAGCGTATCGGTAACGGCCATATAATCGGACCAGTTAATGGATTGTATGGAGTCGTACAACGATTTTTCGTCAATTACTGTAAATGTATTTATCGGCACCAATATTCGCAAAGCTGTACGAAGGCATATGTTGGCTTTATACATAAAACCCTTGTCACCACTAAAACTAATAGCTCTGTTATGCGTTTCAATATTGCGGGCGCCTAATCGTTGAAGCTCTTTAGACAAAACCTCTTCCAAACCAAATATAGTTTTGGCAATCATTTTAAAATCAGATTCTTGCTGTACTTGTGGCGTTTTCAAGGGTAGGAGTGTCTATAAGATTACTGTTTTTTTAATAAATGCGATAAATTAGTATAGTATTTAACTTTCATTTCCTGAGCGCTCCATAAAAATAAAAGGATTACTCTTATTTATAAACTTTAATACCGGAAACACAAAAACTCAATTAATAATTAGTTTTTAAAAAGCGATAAAAAGTCTATTAATTATAAGCAATTAGTTTTATTCTTCGTGCTCTGAATCCCACGCAAAAAATAATTCTTTTAAATATTTATTCTCCTCATCTGTAATTTTCTTATCAGCGTTTACAACCTTTACAGCAAACTTTAATAATGCTGTTCTTTCTTTTTTTGTAGAATCTTCATAAAAATCATTCATTACATTATTGAAATGAAGCAAATAATCTTCCTTGGGAAGTGCGCTGAGCTCCTCCATTTCGCGGTCTAAATTAAGTCTAAAAGGAAATATTTTTCTCAAATAACTAATAATTACTTTGCCCTCCGATTTAACAAACTTGCCATCCACCACCGAAAGTATCATCAGCATTTGATACCCAGCCATAATTTTGTTTTTTTTCATATCAATATAGTTCTAATTTTTATTGCTTTTTTGTGTTTTTATATTTTTATATTTAATAAGAATAATCGTTTGTTATTTTCCATCTTCGCTCAGCGGCTAAGCACTTATAACATTGCTTGTAATAAGCCCCTGAGGGATTTTTTTTATCATTTTTTCTGCCACAGCTACTTTCTGTTTATGTCAATCTATCAAAGAAATTATGAAGTAGCAGAACTCTATTATCTAATAGTTATTGCCAAAAACCCTTGTCGTAGCTGCTTTTTTTATTTCATACCCTCCCTAATAAAATAGTGCCCTGCCGCTACTTTGTCTGTTTTTCTTCGCGTTTGAGTTTTAGTTAACAAAATATTATTAGAAAAATATGCTTGTTTAATGCTAGTTCGGCTCAATAGTATTTGATAATTTAATATTATTTAAACCATAAATATACACACTCTATACAATTGAAAACCTTAAAAATTAATTAAATTAATTAAAATGATTTTTAAAAACACCACGAATAATAAAAAAATACTTACTTTTGTAATTCTAAATTAGAAAAAAATTATTTTATCATTTTCTTTCGAGGTTAAATCAGTTGATTAACTTCCCGTAATGATACAAAATTATTAGGTTTGAGGCACGTTCTTTAATTTTTTTATTAACCTTATGCGAAAGTAGCTCAGTTGGTAGAGCGCGACCTTGCCAAGGTCGAGGTCGCGGGTTCGAATCCCGTCTTTCGCTCCAAATTAAATTAGTTGTAGTTTTTTTTGATCAATGGAATGCCCAGGTGGTGGAATTGGTAGACACGCAGGACTTAAAATCCTGTAATCATTGCGATTGTATCGGTTCAAGTCCGATCCCGGGTACTTAGAGCGACAAGGCTTACAGCTTTGTCGCTCTTTTTTTTATCACCACTTTTTAGAACAGGTGTGCACTTTTGGTGTGTGCTTTCATTTCCTTAGGATAAATTTTAAAATTCAAGTCAAAGAAATTGTCGCTTATGAATTAGCTTTACTTGAGTCGAGGGCCTCTTGTTTCAAGTCTCTTCAGGTTCAAACAATGATTGCCGAAATTCCGCCATTATTTACATAATTGGGATCAAGAGGTATAGTTGGGGGAAAGCCAGGAAATAATTAATTTTGTCGATAACCAAAATTAACGATATGGACTATTCTTCTTTGATGTCACTGGTATTACCGGAAGGCATTCTTGATTACTTTGAACTCACAAATTTTTCAAAAACGGAGGAGGGGTTTAAAATTTATCTGGCAGAAAAAAAAGTTCCTCCAGAAGAATTTAGTGCTGATAAACTCACCAGCAAAGGCTTTTTTGATGAAATAACCATACAAGATTTCCCTATACGAAGTAAAGCATCCTACCTACATATTAAACGAAGACGTTGGGTTAATGAACGAACAGGAGATATCGTATATCGTAACTGGAATATGGTAGCAAAAGGCACCCGAATGACGCAAGAGTTTGCGTCTTTTTTAAAAGCTATTGCTCGATACCAAGCCAGTAAGCGCTAAAAGTATTGGCGATTATTTTGGTGTAGATGGTAAGTTATTAGAAGAACAATACCGAGATCACCTAAGCGGCTTTCATAGCTGGGAACAGTTTGAACATGCTAATGATTGGATTTTATTCCCACAGAATATTGGTGAGTTCATTAGCATTGATGAAACGTCACTTTCACAGGGGGAACTATACACCATTGTTACTAATAAAGAGGCCAAAGGCAAGAAGGGCGCATTAATAGCAATGGTAAAGGGAACCAATAGTGAAACAGTTAAAAATGTACTATTGAAAATTGGGATTAAATCAAGAGAAAAAGTTAAAGAAATAACGCTAGATATGGCTCCTACCATGGAGCGTATCGCAAAGCTGTCCTTCACAAAAGCTAAGTTGGTTACTGATCGTTTCCATGTGCAAAAGCTAGCTTATGATGCAGTTCAGCAGATACGAATAGAATGGAGATGGGAAGCTATAGAGCAAGAAAACAATGAAATTCAATTAGCTAAAGAAGTAAATAAAAAATATATTCCAGATGTATTAGAAAATGGAGATACGCTAAAACAGTTATTAGCACGAAGCCGGTATTTATTATTTAAGCGCGAAAACAAATGGACTCCATCCCAAAATCAAAGAGCAGCAATACTTTTTGAGCGTTATCCTGACATCGAAAAAGCATATGATTTATCAATGGAATTAGGGCATATTTATCATACTTCTAAAGTCAAAGGAGTTGCTTTTACACGTTTGGCAAAATGGTATGATAAAGTAGAAAAATCAAAGTTTAAATCTTTTAATACGATAGC
>Ga0209086_10002051_pt1 | contig 15987 bp, 10 predicted proteins | sample M_130207_XF_Meta_FD_187312 | JGI IMG/M metagenome (GOLD analysis project Ga0209086, IMG submission 187312) | Freshwater microbial communities from Lake Montjoie, Canada to study carbon cycling - M_130207_XF_MetaG (SPAdes) (version 2) | ecosystem: Environmental > Aquatic > Freshwater > Lake... | reverse complement strand
TCCGCGCCAAACCGGTCCGCCAGTAGACGGCGGATACGCGGATCCTCGCAGCCGATGCGCGTGGGCGCGAGTCGTGGATCGGACAGGATCCGCATGGCGCGATCAGCGCGCGACGGTTCGATCCACGCGGAAATCTGGCGGGCTTCAAACGGGTGATGCATGAGCGACCCCCGAGGTCGTCAGTTCGCCACGGTCGAATCGCGCTCGATACGCACTGAGTCGTTCGAGCGCGCCGTCGATGGTGGCGTCCTTCTTGCAGAAGGCAAAGCGCACGAGCGACTTCGCCTTGGACTTGTTTGCGTAAAAAGCCCCGGGCGGAATCGCAGCGACTCCGCCGTATTCGACAAGATGTCGGCAGAAGGCAAAGTCGTCAGCGAAGCCGAACGAACTGTGGTCGGCGAGCGCGAAGTAACTTCCCTGCGGCGCCTCGCAAGTAAAGCCACAGGTCCGCAGCCCGCTGATCATCCGATCGCGGCGCGCACGATATTCAGCCCTGAATCCATCGAAGTAAGAATCGGGAGCGTTCATCGCCACCGCCGCTGCGGCCTGCAACGGCGTCGGCGAGCAGAAGGTGGCGAACTGATGGGCGGCGCGCACCGCAGCGGCGAGAGGCGCAGGCGCGATCGCCCAGCCGACCTTCCAGCCGGTGAAGGAGAATGTCTTGCCGAGGCTGCCGAGCACGATGGTGCGCTCGCGCATGCCCGCCTCGGTGGCCAGGGTTCGATGCGGCGTTTCGTACCAGAGTTCCTCGTAGACCTCGTCGCTGATGACGATGAGATCAAACTCGTTGGCGACGCGCACGATCGCGGCGCGTTCGGCATCGTCGAGAATTCGCCCGCTCGGATTGTGCGGGCTGTTCACCAACAGCATGCGCGTCTTCGTGGTGATTGCCGCTCGCAGCGCGATTTCGTCGACGCGAAATCCTGGCGCTTCAAGGGTCACGATCTTGGGGACGCCCCCGGCCATGACAACCGCCGCCGGGTAGGAATCGTAGAAAGGCTCAAACAAAACGACCTCATCGCCCGGCTCAAGCAGCGCGAGCATGCAGTCGACGATCGCTTCGGTTGCGCCGCAAGTCACCACCACATCGCGTTCGGGGTCGTAGGCCAGACCACTGGTCCGCTCGAAACGATCGACGATTGCCTTGGTCAGTTCGGGAAGCCCCGTCATGCGGGCGTATTGTCCGCGTCCATCGCGGATCGCCTTGATCGCTGCTTCCTTGAGGAACTCAGGCCCGTCAAAGTCGGGTGCGCCTTGACCGAGGTTGAACGCGTTGTGCTTCACCGCCAACGCGGTCATTTCAGCGAAGATCGTTGCCCCGAATGGTTTCAGCCGAGAATTAACACCGAGGTTGCGCATGACCCGATCGTACCGCCGCTTGCGTGGATCGGTAGACTCGGGCGGTGGCGCAACCGAAACCAAACAGTCAACTTCGTCTGGAGATCGTTCATGAGGATGCGATGGTGGTCGTGGCCAACAAGGCCCCGGGCATGGTGACCGAGCCGGGCACCGCTCATCGCGAGGACAGTTTGCTCAATGCGTTGGTCGCGCGCCACGGCGGAAAAATGCTTCGTCTTGGCGAGCGCCGCGACTACGGGCTGCTTCATCGACTCGACCGACAAACCAGCGGCTGCGTTGCTTGCGCCATCGACCCCGACGCCTACGACACGATTCGAGCGCAATTCGAGGCGCGCGCGGTGGACAAACGCTATCTGGCGATCGTGAAAGGACGCATGCCTGAAGGCACGCAGACCGTCGAATTCAACCTCGAGGAAAGACGGGTTGCTTCCGACGAAGGCACGCGTCTGGTCAGCGTCATTGCGCGCGCGGGCAAGCCGGCCCGCACCGATATCGAACTCCTCGCGAGCAGCGCCACCCATTCGCTCGTTGCCTGTGAGCCGCACAGCGGACGCCTCCACCAGATTCGGGTGCATCTTGGCCACATAGGCTTTCCCGTCGCGGGCGATCCGATCTACGGAGTCGGCGCGCGAATCCTTCCCTCCAACAAACTTCAGGAGGGAACGCTGGGACTGCATGCGTGGAAGCTCGGCTTCGCTCATGCCGGCGGACGGGTGGATGCAACCGCCCCGCCAAGCCGCAAGTTTCTGGCGTTGGCAGCCGAGGTCGGCGTGCAGCATGACGCGCTGAAGGCATAGATCGGCAAAGGTTCGAACTCACGCTCGAGAGCTGGAAATGAAACGGGCCGCCTTTGCAGGCGGCCCGTCGTTGTTGGTTTGAATCGAAAGAATCAGCTCTTGGCGTCAGCAGGAATCCGCATGCCGTAGAAGCTGCGCCACACGAAGAAGCACGCGATCACCGAGCAACCGATGGCGATCCAGATCTTGATCGGGCTGTCGCCCATCGCGATCGCGGTCTCGACGGCGAGGAGGCCGAAGAGCGTCGTGAACTTGATGACCGGATTGAGCGCGACCGAGCTGGTGTCCTTGAAGGGATCGCCGACGGTGTCGCCGACAACGCACGCTGCGTGCAGGTCGGTGCCCTTCTGACGCATCTCGACTTCGACGATCTTCTTCGCGTTGTCCCACGCGCCACCTGCGTTGGCCATGAAGAACGCCTGGTAGAGGCCGAAGAACGCCATGGCGATGAGGTAGCCGATGAAGAAGAACGGATCGAAGAACGGCAGACCGAGCGCGAAGAAGAAGACCACCATGAAGATGTTGGTCATGCCCTTTTGCGCGTAAATCGTGCAGATCTTCACGACTTCCTTGGCGTCTTCGATGCTGGCCTCAGCCTTGTCGAGGTTGATGTTCTTCTTGATGAAGACCACCGCGCTGTACGCACCGGTGACGACTGCCTGGGTTGCCGCGCCGGTGAACCAGTAGATCACTGCGCCGCCGACGAGGAGTCCGAGGAGGATCTCGGGCTGCACGATCGAGAGCTTGCCGATGACGATCTGCGCCGACTTAGCCAACTGCTCGCTGGTCGCTTGGGCGCCGCCTTCCGCGCGGCTCTTGATGAGCGCGAGGATGATGCCGAACACCATGGTGGTCGCGCCGACGACAGCGGTGCCGATGAGCACGGGCTTCGCGGTTGCCTTGAAAGTATTGCCTGCGCCGTCAGCCTTCTCGAGCGTGTACTTGGCGCTCTCAAAGTCTGGGTCGACGCCGAAGTCGCGCTTGAGCTCCTCGCGAATGCCAGGGAGGCTCTCGATGCGCGACAGTTCGTACACAGACTGCGCGTTGTCGGTCACTGGGCCGAAGCTGTCGACGGCGATGGTCACTGGACCCATGCCGAGGAAGCCGAAGGCGATGAGACCGAACGCGAAGATTGGTCCGGCAAAGGTGTAGGCGACAGGCATGATGGCCTTGACGCCCTCATCCATCGAGAAACGCCAGCCGAGGAACATGAGTCCCGCGATGACGAGACCCTTCCAGAACGCGGAGTAGTTGCCCGCGACAAAGCCCGAAAGGATGTTGAGCGATGCGCCGCCCTGCTTGGAGGCGTTGACGACCTCCTTGACATGGCCCGAGCTCGTCGAGGTGAACACCTTGGTGAACTCTGGAATCAGCGCGCCCGCGATGGTGCCGCAGCTGATGATCAGGCTGAGCGCCCACCACAGGGTCGGGAGCGCGGTGCCGTTGTAGGAGATGTCTCCCAGAAGCACCTTGCTTGCGGCGAAGGTCACGACGATCGAGAGGATCGAGGTGATCCACACCAGCCAAGTGAGCGGTGCTTCTTCGTGGAAGTCCTTGAGCTTGGCGAAGCGGGCGTTGGAGATCGACTCGTTGACGAAGTACGAAACCAGGGAAGTGACGATCATGAGCGCGCGCATGGCGAAGAGCCACACGATGAGCTTGCCGCACATGATGCCAGCTTCGCCCTGGTCGCCGAGCGAGAGCGCGAGGAACGCGATGAGCGCAACGCCGGTTACGCCGTAGGTCTCGAAGCCGTCGGCGGTCGGGCCAACGGAGTCACCTGCGTTGTCGCCGGTGCAGTCAGCGATGACGCCGGGATTCTTTGGATCGTCCTCAGGAAGCTTGAAGACGATCTTCATCAGGTCAGCGCCGATGTCGGCGATCTTGGTGAAGATTCCACCGCAGATGCGCAGGGCCGACGCGCCAAGCGACTCGCCGATGGCGAAGCCGATGAACGACGGACCAACCAGCTCCGACGGCAGGAACATCAGGATGCAGATCATGAAGAACAGCTCGACCGACACGAGCAGCATGCCGATCGACATGCCTGAACGCAGCGGAATGCTGAGCACGGGCAGCGGATAACCCTTGAGCGATGCGAATGCGGTGCGCGAATTCGCCTGGGTATTGATGCGGATGCCGAACCACGACACGCCGTAGCTGCCGAGGATGCCGAGCACCGAGCTCATCAGGATCACGGCGAGGTCGCGCGCGCTCTTGTGCTCGAGGTAGCCGAAGTAGAAGAGGATCGCGCCAGCGATCAAGATCCACAGGACGGCCAGGTACTTGCCCTGCTGCCACATGTAGCTCTTGCAAGTCTCCCAAATGATGTTGGAGACCGACAGCATCGACTTGTGCGCAGGCATGCGCACCGTCTGCTTGTATTGCACATAGCCGAAGAGGGCGCCGAGCACCGAGATGACTAAGCCACCGAGGAGCAGGAATTTGCCCGTCATGCCATTGCCGAAGGTGACTTCGCTGACATTCGGGATCTTGAGGTCGGCTTCACCCGCAAAAACGGCGGAAGCGATGAAGGCAGGAACGAGTGCGGTAAGCACCCGACCCGAGCGCACGAAGGCAGTCTGCATATTGGCTGTCTTCCAATTGCGTGGAGTGGTCAAACTCCACTAGGGACATTCGATAAAGGACTTACAGATACATAACGCTGAACACTTGAACTTTGAGGTGGCGCCCGTCGGGGGTCCTCCACCCGTGCGTTGCCGCACACCTGAGCCTTGCGCGACCGCGTCGGCAAGGGGGCGGAATTGTAACGATTTTTCGCCGCGATGGCGTTCGCGTGCCCGTCGCACCATCTTGCGGCTCGATGTTGCGGAATCGGCTACATTCTCGCTCCCGCTGCGGGCGTAGCTCAGCGGTAGAGCGGCAGCCTTCCAAGCTGCATGTCGAGGGTTCGATCCCCTTCGCCCGCTTTGCTTCATCGGCCAGTGGACCGCCTCGCGGGACATGGGCCGATCGACGGCGAATCGAAACAAACTATCAGTCGTGCATCGACCATGCATGCGCGCGCGCAGGCGTTTAGCGCATGCGCGCGATGACATGGTGTACATGCCACCATTTGGTTGCTCCACGCCCAACTGTGCCAGCACGGTTCACCTCTTCGCGATGAAGAATGTCGAGGCCACTCAGCAAACGGCTGACTTCTTCCGCGCCCTGCGATGTCATTGTGTTTGGCGCGGCGTTGCGAACGAACTCGTCGTCGGGACCGAAAAACTGCGCGACGAGCACGCCGCCTGGAGCGATTCCTGCGAGCACGCGCGCGAACACTTCGGGGAAGCTCTGCGGCAGGACGAATGGCAGCACGAAGCCCGCGTGCACCAAACCGAATCCATGTGGCTCGATGCGCTGTGCAAAATCCTCGAGGGTCGCGAGGTGAAGTTCGAGCGCGGGTCGCCGTCCGTCGAATGCGCAGTCCACCGTCGAGCGGGCTCGGTCGAGCATGTCCTGATAAGGATCGAACGCCACCACATCGAAGCCCGCCTGGAGAAGCGCAACGATTTCTTTCCCCGGGCCACATCCAATGTCCAACGCTCGCCGAGGCGCGACCGACTCAGCGTGCGTGATACCCATCAATAATTCGCGGCGCGGCGGAGCGCCTGCGGTGCCGGAAAGAAACTCAGCGCAGCGCTTGGAGTCGAACGCCGAAACCGTGTATTTGTGGGCCGAATCCATGCGTGCAAGGTACGCCCAATGCACGCGGACATCCTCTCGAAGACGGCTCGACGGACATCGGTGACGGTTTTTGGGGCCGATAGCCTCGCCAAGAAATCGTTGCGCGCACCGCCTGAGCCGCCGAATGGTGGCATACGCATCGAGGTTATCTCCCGCGCCTGCGTCATCCTCCAGATTACTTTCAGGGGGGCGGCTAATTCGCTGAAAGCCGCACCACGCAGTTGCGCCGCACGACATACGCGTCACACTTCGAATCTAGAAGGACATGTTGCGAGAGGGCGTACTCGAACGACACTACTTCTGGGAGAGGAAAAAAGAGATGCGTTTTCGAGGCCCAGCCTTCGTGTTTGCTCTGTTGTTTGCCAACGCGGTTGGTGGATCGATGTTTGCGTCGCGTTGCTATGCCGACTCGCAGATCAATCTTTCGCTCGTTGGACCTACAACGCCAGTCGTTGTCAATCAAATCATCGACGTGAAACTCCGCGCGACGCAGCAGCAGCTCACCACGCTCATCGGAACCAGTTTCGTTGCGATCGACTGCATCCTGCAGTGGAACCCGAAACAGCTTCAGCTTCAGGGACTCGTCAACACTGGCTCCGTGCCACTGTTGAGTTCGTACTTCCCAACGGTCGCGAACGACTACACCGGCATCAACGAAGCCCTTCCGCCTGCGGACGGAAACGCGCTTTACTACGCGCTTGCTCCGTTGGGTAATCCAGTGCAAGTGCCTCTGACCGGGGTCCAAGTCGTCACCTTCCGCTTTAAGGTGCGCGCCGCCTTCGCCAAGTCGACCGTGAGCATCGCGCCGACACTCACCGTACGCACCGTGGCTGACACCATCGTTTACGACGGAACCGTCCCAGGACTCGATGTCACTGGCACGCTTTCCTCCGCGAGCATCGTGCAAGCCACGCCATGCCCTTCCGATCTCGACGGCAATGGCACCGTCACTTCCTCTGACCTTGCCCTGCTCCTGAACGGATGGGGATCTCCTGGCACCGCCGATATCAATGGGTCGGGGCTTGTTGACGCGGCAGATCTTTCCATTCTTCTGAGCTCTTGGGGTGCTTGCCCGGGAACCTAACCATGCGACGAAACCGATTCGACAATCCCGTTCAAGGCGCACTGTTCTGCGCAGCCCTTCTGGTCACCGCCCCGACACTTCTCGCGGGAGGTACCTCGGTTACTCTCGTGACGCCTCGTTGCGTGACCATTGGAACCGACATGATTGTCGACCTTCGAATCGGTGCGGGAGCGCCGAGCGTCGTCGGCCTGCAGAGCGCGTTGAGCTACAACGGCGCGGTGCTTCAGTTCGTCTCTGAGGAGCCGGGCGATGCTCCGTTCGATCTGCCGATCTACTTCACGCACAACCTGGCGTTGAGCAACATGAGCCTCGCCGTCGGAATCACACCTCCCAACGCGCCTTCGGCTGGAAATGTCGTTGCGAAGCGACTTCGCTTCCATGTCATCGGTGCGGCTGGTGACTGCACCCCGGACCAACTCGTGCAGTTTCGGTCCGACAAGCAAGTGCGCAATCTGCTCACCGATTCCAATGGCACCGCGATCCTGCCGGTTCTCGCTAGCCTCAATGAAGTGAACCTCGGACCTGGTCCGAGCATCACCGCCGCTGCTGATGTCGTCGGCGTGCCGCCGGTTGGCTCGATGCAATTGATCACCAACCTCGGCGTTGTCACCGCTTCTGGCTGCGGCCCGATTCTCAACTTGACCTTTGTTCGCAGCGATGGCGAGCTTGTTGTTTCCGCGCCGTTCGATCGCGCCAATAGCCCTATCAGCATCGTTTGGACGGTGACGGACGAATGCGGCCGCTCCGCCTCTGACACCCAACTGGTCACGGTGAATGTTGTATACGGCGACCTTTCGCAGAACGGCATCGTGGATGCATCTGACATCTCCATCGCTTTGAACTATTGGGGTCCGGCGAACGCCGCTGGTACCGGTGATGTCGATGGAGACGGCACGATCAACGCCAAGGACATCGCCCTGCTCCTCAACAACTGGGGTTCGACCACTCCGTGATCGCGGTGCTGTGATTTGCAACCAATGCTCTTGCAGTGAGCTTTGATGTATCTTGGGGAAATCATGAAGCGCCTCGCGCCACTGCTTTCGTTTGCCCTTTACCTCGCATCAAGTTCGCTCGCTGATGAAGCGATCATCGTTGCGCCTCAGGGCAAGATCGATGTCGCCGACTTGCGCGGCACGCCCCTCGCCAAAGCGCAGGCACGATTGTCGACGGACTCGCTTGCGGTATCGCCCGCCGAGCGGAGCCTGCGCCAACACTCGACTTTCTCGATCGGAACTGGCGATTTCCTATTGCGGGCAACCGTCGTTTTCGATGAAGCCAACGGCCGAGGCGCGGGCATCGTGTTCGATGGTGGAGCCGTGCTGCTCGATGATCCGCAATGGGGCGCCGTGCTCACCGGAAGACTCTTCGGCGGCGGCAGATTCCCCTTCGAAACCGAACGGCCCGCGAGCGCGCGACCGGGCGCGCCGATGGAGATCGAGATCGAACGCGGTGACGGCGTTATGGTCGTCCGCATCAACGAGTTTGAGATGGGACGCATCGGCGTCAAGGATTTCGCAATTGGCCGCGTTGGGTTCGACCTCGCGGCCGGCGGCATGCGCGTGCTTGAGTCCCGCATCGACGGCGATTTCACCCGCATTCCGCGGCCGCTGGCTGTGTTCACCGGCGCCGACGGAGACATTGACGAGTTTCGCGATCCGAGCCTCGCCTCCGATGGCACGCGTGCGTTGGTTGGCGCCATCGCCGTCTCTACGGCTCCGGATGGCTCGACCAAAAATTCACTTCATGCCCGATTCATCACTACGACAGATGACTCTGGCAGCACGATCGGCGACGCATTCACGATCGACACATCGCCGACCGAGGTCGACATCGTCACGCTCGGCTACCGCGCGGGCGATGCGCGTCCGTGGAAACTCCTGACGCAAGCGACATCACCAGCACGGCTCGTCGAGTCGCTGGTCGCCTTTGATTCGGCCGACGGACGCGGATTTACCCGTTCCGGCGAAATCAACTCGAATGCTCGTCTGCAGTTGCTGCCCGGAGCGATGCGGACGCTTGCCGACGGTCGCGTGGTTGCTGGTGCGACGCGCGTTGTCGAGGGCCATCCGAGGGCCTGCGCCGTTGAACTCGATCGGGCGAACTCGTGGAAGCTCGTCGATCTCGACGCGGCGCCAGGCTGCGAACCCATGTGGCTTAGCGACGCGAGTGTGCTGGTGCGAATCCCCCGCGAAGGAACCCGTCAGCTCCTCGTGGCGGGCGCGACAGATGGCGTGCGGCGTCCGATGACGGGATTTGAGGGCGCATCGACACTTGCCGCACCGATCACTGCGCGCGGCGAACTTCTTCGAGTTGCGCAGGCCGATCCAGGGTTTCCGTGTCCCTTGCAAGAGCTGGTATCGAATGATGGAGGCGCCACTTGGACCCGCGCGAGGTCACTGTGGGGATCCGCCGCAGGCCACGCTTGCAGCGCTCAACTTGCAGGACAGCCAGTCGTTGTCTTCGAAGGTGGCGACCGAGCGCGCCGCGAGCATGTGCTGCTGCTGCGCCTCCCCGAGGCGAGCGAGCCGACCCCGAAGTCGGTCGGCGCAAATTCCGCCATCAGTCCCGCCATCGGTCCCGCCACCGCCCCGCGATAACGCAACCCACCCCGATCTCAACCCGCCACCCGCATCACTCACTCAGTGCGCGCTGGTCACCGCCGACAGGATGGCGGCGAAGTCGACCTGCGTCTTGGGGATTTCCGCTTCCCATGCGTAGGAAATCAGGCCGTTGGTGCCAACGACATAGACCGCGCGCTTGGTGACGCCCTTGAGTCCCATCAGGTCGGCGTGCAGCGCATCGAAACTTTCCGAAACGGTCTTGTTGAAGTCCGAGAGCACCGGAAACGGGATGTTCAGGTCGGTGCGAAACTTGTCGGTCACGAACGGGCTGTCGATCGAAATTCCGAACACCTTGCAACCGAGGGAACTCCATTGCTCCCAGTGATCCCGGAAATAGCACATTTCTTCGGTGCAAACGGAGCTGTACGCGAGCGGAAAGAACAGAAGGACCACCTTCTCGCGCCCGAGAAACGCGCCAAGGTCCACCACTTCGCCAGGCTTGGAGGGAAGTTGAAAGACCGGTGCTTTGGTGCCGACTGCGAGTGCCATGGAAGGTTCCTTTGGGATACGAATGGTCGGCGCGAATCCCCGCCGAGTCAGGGGGTAGGAATCTACAGGCTTGTGACTGCCGTTGGTATTGGTCGCCAACAATTCGACTCAGAACCCAACATCGTGCGTTTGCGGTATCTCTAAAAATATCCCTTGGCTAACTCCGAACTCGCGTTATCTTCACGATGGAATCTTGGGAACCATAGAGGTGAGGGTGACCATCTTTTCCGTCTCTACGTCAGGCAGTTGCGTTGTCAATTCTGACTGAGGCGATTCCTCTCCCTGGCGATGTTTGGTCTGAAGATGTTCCCCCGACGAATCTGCCCCGAAGCGATTTTGTCCTTATTAGGAGCCTGAAGATGCGATCGATGAAGTGGACTTCCCTTTGTAGCGCCGTTGCTGGCGTCGTCTTTGCCGCGAGCGCCATGGCGCAGGATTGTGCAACCGCGCCAACCGCGGTCATCGGAGCCAATGCCTTCGACACCACCGCATCCGCGGTCAATGTCGCGATGCCTGCGGGCTCTGGTTGTGCGACCGCGCACACGATCTATAAGGTCGGTTACTACAAGTTCACCGCCGCAACCGCTGGCGTGCACACGATCGCATTCTGTGGCGGCGCGACCTTCGATACCCGCGTGGCAGTTCTGAACACCTGCCTCCCAGCTGGTGGCGTACTCGGCTGCAACGACGACTCATGCGGTCTGCAGAGCCAGACCGCGGTGAACTTGACCGCTGGTCAGCAGTGCGTCATTCTCTTCGGCGGATACAGCGCGACCAACTTTGGCGCGGGCAGCTTCACCATCACCGCGCCGACCTCTGGCGGCGGTTGCGGGCCGGGCAGCGCAAACCCACCCGTTTTCGTCGTGGGTGACAACGCCTTCGCCAATACGGCGACGGGAACCATTGTTGCCATGGCTGGACTTTGCGATCCGGGTCCGGCTGGCGACGACAGTTTTTACAACACCAATTACTACAAGTTCACGCCGGCGGAGTCGGGCACCTACCGACTGTCGACCTGCAACCTTGTCGATTTCGACAGCCGCATCGCGATCATGAACAATTGCGATCCGAGTCAGGGCGTCCTTGCCTGCAATGACGACGGAGCTGGCTGCGCTGGCTTCAGCAGTTTCATCGCGGGTGTTGACCTTGTTGCGGGGACAACCTACTCGGTCGTCATCGGCGGCTACAACGCGACCACCGCCGCGGGCTCGGGTAGTTTCAGCATCTCGATGAACACTGGTGGCGGTTGCCTCGCGGCGACGCCGCTCGTTGAAGGCCTCAACCCCTTCAGCACCGTTGGCAGTTCTGAAACAGTCGACCTGACTGGCGTTTGCGATCCAGGTCCGGCTGGCGATGACCTTGTCTACAACGCTGCGTTCTACACCTTCACGCCAACGACATCGGCGGCGTATCAGATCTCCACCTGCAACATCGCTGCGTTCGACACTCGTATCGCGGTCATGAACACCTGCGTCGTCTCTGACGGCGTTCTTGCGTGCAACGACGACGGCGCGGGCTGCGCGAACTTCTCCAGCTTCATCCCGGCGGTTGACCTGTCGGCGGGCGTGACCTACTACATCGTCCTCGGTGGCTACAGCGCCGCTGATTCCGGAAGTGGGCAGATCGAAATCTCGCTGTTTGTTCCGTGCAGCCTGCCGGCGCAGTCTGGATTTGAGACCGAGCTTTGCGGCGAGGATCTCAACGGCGGCTGCAACAACGCAGCTGGTGGTTTCCCGACGGAGCCGATCGCGGTTGGCAACGTCATCCTCGGCACCTTCTGGGCCGATGCGGGTACGCGCGATACCGACTGGTATTCGCTGACCCTGACCGAGGGCACCGAAGTCACGCTGTCCATCGCATCGAGTCTGAATTGCTTCACGGCGATCGTTGACACCGGTTGCGGTGGAATCATCGGCGGAGCGTCGGTTGGTTCCTGCCCGAGCATCGCCTCGGTCTGCCTCGCGGCCGGCACTTACTATGTCGTTTGCCTCCCAAGCACTTTCGATGGTTACACCTGCGGTGGCGCAGTTGGAAATGATTACACGATCAGCGTGACGGGCATCCCTTGTGCTGCCAAGCCTCCAGCGAACGACCTTTGCGCGAACGCAGCTGTCGCCATTGAAGGCGCCAATCCGTTCGACAACACCTTTGCGGGTACCGAAGTCGTTGGAGCCACCTGTGGCTTCGGCGGAACGGCGTTCACCAAGGATGTCTGGTTCACCTTCACTGCAACCCAGGACGGCGATTACAACTTCTCGACTTGCTTGGGCGCAACTCCGTTCGACACTGGCATCGAGATCTATGACGCTTGCCCCGATGCCGGTGGTGTTCTCCTTGCCTGCAACGATGACGGTGCGGGTTGCGCGGCGTTTGCCTCGAACCTGAACTTTGCGATGACCACTGGAATGAACCGAACCATCCGCGTTGCGGGTTGGGGCGGCGCGGTTGGCGCGACTGACCTGACGATCACATTCGTCGGCGATGCTCCGAGCTGTGGCGATCCTGGAATCGGTTCGTGCTGCACCGCGCAGACGCACCCATTCTGCGAAGACGCCACTTGCTGCAACCAGATCTGTGCTGCAGACGCGTTCTGCTGCGACACGACCTGGGATCAGGTTTGCGCCAACTCGGCTATCGCTGGCTGCACGAACTGCCAGGTCGCTCCTCCGGTGAACGACGAGTGTGCTGCTGCAATCAACCTGCCGCTCGGCGTGACTGCCTTCAGCACGCTCGGCGCGACGGGAACGACGGTGGCTTGCTTGAAGTTCGGCAACACCAATGTCTACAACGACCTGTGGTATCGGCACACCGCCACTGGAAATAGCACGCTCAAGATCTCCCTCTGCGGCTCGCTCTTCGACACGAAGATCGCTGCCTTCGAGGACTCATGCACGGGCGCCTTGGTGGCCTGCAACGACGATGCACTCGCCCCAGCGGCTTGTGCGGGAACCTTGCAGTCCGAGTTGGTCTTCACCGCAGTCTGCGGCAAGACCTACTACATCTCGATCGGTTCCTTCAGCGCAACAGGCTTCGGTAGTGGAACCGCGAATGTCACCCAGCTCGGCACTTGTGCTCCGCCGTGCCCGACCGATTTCAACGGCGATCACGTGACCAACTTCCTTGACCTCGCAATCATCTTGAACGGCTGGGGTACGGCCTATCCCGACCTGAACGGTGACGGAACCGTGGAAGTCCACGACCTCTCCATCTTCCTGAACGGCTGGGGCCCGTGCCAGTAATCTGGCATTAGGATCCAGTTCTAGAACTTGTTCATTCGAGCCCCCGACCCACAAGGTCGGGGGCTCTCTTGTAAGGACCGCGTCTAATCTGGCCGATTCTTTGCAAATCCCATCGCCGACACCGACGATGGCTTCGTTCCTGCGTAAGTTTGGGCCACATGATCGCTTCGCGTCTTCAATTACTGAACCTCCTGATCGCCAGCGCAAGCATCGCGCTGGGAGCGTCCTTGAACGCGCAATGCCCGAGCGCGCTGAGTTGCCTGGTCGTGCATTCGCCAGGAGGATGCGACAATCTGAGCTGCTGCACCCTTGTGTGCACGCTTGATCCAACCTGCTGCATCAACTCCTGGGATAGCTCCTGCGTCAACCTCGCCAACGAAAGCTGCGCCGGATACTGCGGCGCCGCTGCGAGCGGGTCGTGTTACGGCTCGCACGCCAACCCGTCGTGTGACACCGCCGCCTGCTGCAACGCAGTGTGTGCGATCGATCCTTACTGCTGTACTGTGACTTGGGACATCACTTGCGTTCAGTACGCCGGATTTGCCTGCGCGGGTACGCCGGGGACCTGCGGCCAAACGGCGGACAGTTGTTTCACGCCGCACCAACAGGGCGCGTGCAGCAACACCGCCTGCTGCGAGGCCGTCTGCAGCGTTGATCCAAGCTGCTGCCAACAATCATGGGACATCCTGTGCGTGTACGCGGCCGAACAGGTCTGCGTGCCCGGATGCGTTCCCGTTGCGGAGTCGACGGCCGTCACCGAGGTCGAGGGTTGTGACGAGCGCGTCAACGACCCGTGCTACATCACGACGACGGGAACTGCGCAGGTATTGACGCCGAATCTGCAGTTGGTCGGCACGCTGGGAAGGCCGCCGAGTTCGCTCAATGGTGTTGATGTCGATGTGTACCGCATCACCATCGCCGATCCCGATGGTGACGGATCCGCAAAGGTCGCGATCAATTTCGCGTCATCGCCGCCAGCGTGGGCGGCACTGCTTCCCGCTGTCGGCTGCGCACCGATCTCGTCGAGTCTCTCGCATATCGCAAGCAATCTCTGCGTCGATGCGGCTACGACTCCGACCTGCATTCCCGCTGGCGAGTATCGCGTGGTGGTCAGCGGCGGAACCTATCCGACATTCGGCGGTGGAAATCTCGCCTGCAACGACGGCAACCAGTACACGCTCAAGATCACGGTTGCACAGGCTTGCAACGCCTGCTCACCAACGGCCCCGTCGTGCTTCTCGCCGCACCAAAGCGGAGGGTGCAACTTGATCAGCTGCTGCACGGCGGTGTGCGGCGCCGACCCGTTCTGCTGCGATGGAGCGTGGGATGCGGGATGCGCAGCCGCGGCCGCGAACACCTGCGTCACCGTCGCCCCCGCCAACGACACCTGCGTGAACGCGATCGAGATGACGCTTGGATCCGAGCAGTTGGTGAACACCGCGCATAGCTCCCTCGAAATCGCCCAGCCGATCATCTGCGGCAGCGGCGTCTTTGCCCGCGATGTTTGGTACTTCCATACCGCCCGTACAACAGGAACTCTCGAGTTGTCGACTTGCGGCAGTTGGTTCAACACCGTGCTGGCGGTGTACACGGGCACATGCGCCTCGCCAACCCTCGTCAACTGCAACGACGATTCGACGCAGTGTTCTGGAACGGGCGCGAGTCGAGTCAGCTTCCCCGTGCAGTGCGGCGAGCGCTATCTGTTTCGCGTTGGACCCAAGGCGGGAAAAACAATCAACCAAGGCGGCGAGGTCATTCTTCGGCTAACCGATGTGCAATCGGTGTCGTGCCTTCAATGCTCGGCGGACTTCAATCACACCGGCGTTGTTAATGCGCAGGATCTTGCCGTGCTTCTGAACGGATGGGGCACGGCGTCGACCGACCTGACCGGCGATGGAAACACCAACGCACAGGATCTTGCCTTCCTCCTCAATGCTTGGGGACCGTGTCCGTAAGTGCGATGAATACATGAGTAATAAATGGTGTCGGCGATCGAAACTAGGCGCGAGCGGGCGCTTGTGACGGCGTTTCAAGCGAGAGTTTGCGCCGCATGATTTTTCCCGTGGGATTGCGCGGCAGTTCGCTCACCAGCCGGATCTCGCGCGGGACCTTAAAGCCGGCGATGTGCTCTCGGCACCACGACTTCAACCCACCTTCGTCGAACTCGGCGCCTTCCTTCAGCTCGACGAATGCGAGCGCGACCTCACCGCGCATGCCGTCGGCCATGCCGATCACCGCGGCGTCCTTCACGGATTCGTGGCGATTCAGCACTTCCTCGATTTCGCGCGGGAACACATTCTCGCCGGCGATGATGAGCATCTCCTTCAATCGACCCGTGATGAAGAGTCTCCCCTGCTCATCGAGTCGGCCCATGTCGCCTGACTTGAAGAAGCCATGCTCGTCGAAGGCGGCAGCGGTTTCATCAGGCAGATTCAGATAGCCCTTCATGATGTTGGGCCCGCGCATGCGAACCTCGCCGTCCTCATTGGGGCCGAGGACTTTGCCATCCGGACCGACGATGCGCTGATCGATTCCTGGGAGCGCCTTACCCACGCACTTTCGCTGCTGCTCGCGCGGGCGGCACCAATTGGTCACGGGCGCGGTCTCGGTAAGCCCATAGCCCTCATTGATCTCGACTCCGAATTTCTCCTTGAACCCCTCGAAGACGGCCTCAGGAAGCGGTTCGCCGCCGGAAACGGTGAAGCGCA
>Ga0209086_10002048_pt1 | contig 15996 bp, 15 predicted proteins | sample M_130207_XF_Meta_FD_187312 | JGI IMG/M metagenome (GOLD analysis project Ga0209086, IMG submission 187312) | Freshwater microbial communities from Lake Montjoie, Canada to study carbon cycling - M_130207_XF_MetaG (SPAdes) (version 2) | ecosystem: Environmental > Aquatic > Freshwater > Lake... | reverse complement strand
CGCACGACTTACCGCCTTATTAGCTTCATCGATTGCGGTTTGAATGACAGAAAGTAAATCTGGGTCCTTGGTTAGATTAGCGATTGTGGCGCCCTCTTTCTTATTCGCAACTATCCAGCCCTTAATCGCATCAGGATCAATTGTTACTAGAGCTGCGATAAATGGTTTGTTATCTCCAACAACCATGCATTGGCTCACGAGTGGATGTGCTCGTGCTCGGTCTTCAAGAACTGCTGGAGCGACATTCTTTCCGCCTGATGTAACAATCAACTCTTTCTTGCGACCAACAATTGATAGGAAACCTTGATGGTCGATAGTTCCAAGATCGCCACTCATGAAGAAACCATCACTTGTAAAGACTTCACGATTTGCGGAATCGTTTTGCCAGTAACCATTCATAACAATTGCGCCCTTAATAAGGACCTCGCCATCTTCAGCAATTTTTACTGTTGTTCCAGGAAGTGGGCGACCTACAGATCCGACGCGTTGCGCAGATGTTAAATTCAACGTTGCGCCCGCAGTCGTTTCAGTTAAGCCATAACCTTCCAAAATATTTATTCCAGCTCCACGATAGAAGTGACCAAGCCTCTCGCCGAGTGGAGCCCCACCAGAGATTGCAGCCTCAACACGTCCGCCCATTCCAGTTCTGATCTTGGAATAAACGAGCTTGTCGAAGATGGCATGCTTCAAGATAAGTCCAACGTTCTTCTCTTTTGAATCTTGCGCTTCGCTGTAAGCAATTGCAATTGCTGCTGCTTTGCGGAAGATAGCTCCCTTACCTGCAGCTTCAGCCTTAGCTTCAGCGCCGTTATAAATTTTTTCGAAAATTCTTGGAACTGCGAGTACAAATGTTGGCTTAAATGTTCCAAGGTCCGCCGCAAGTCTTGTGATATCGCCACAATGTGCGAGATGTAACCCTGCAGTTATTGCACCGACCTGAACCATTCTGCCGAAGACATGTGCGACTGGGAGGAATAGAAGAGTCGACCCACCAGGTTTTAAGAATAAATCACTTGCACCTTGAACTACATTTCCGCATTCCGATAAAAAATTTCCATGGGTCAACTGAACGCCTTTTGGTTTCCCGGTAGTTCCAGAAGTATAAATAAGAGTTGCAAGTGATTCTGGAGTTGGAGTATTTCTGCGAGCCTCAACATCGCTATCCGAAATCCTATTTCCGAGCATTGAAAGTTCATCGAGTGCGCCATCAGTTATGGTCCAGAGTGATTTACATGCAGATGTGATTACGGGATTCACAATCTCACGATGTTGCGGAGTTTCAACAATAATTGCAACAGCTCCAGAATCGGCAAGAATCCATTCGACTTGTTCTGCACTAGATGTTTCATAAATTGGAACTGAAACGCCTCCGGCATACCAGATTGCGAAATCTAAAACTGTCCACTCATATCGAGTCTTAGCCATGATTGCGACTCGATCGCCAACGTTAATGTTTGCTGCGATTAAGCCCTTTGCTACCGCACGAACTTCACTATCAAACTCTTTAGCGCTTACGCCTTGCCAACCTTGACCCAGCGGCCGAGATAGCGTGATGCGATTTGGCTCATTTGCGGCGCGATCAGCGACTAAGTCGGAGAGATTGCCTTTGGTTGCTGGCGGGACGATTGCTGGGACGGTGTATTGATCCATAAGCCGAAGGTTATCGCCGAGGTAGGTATTTTCGGAAGATATTTTGGGTAAAGTTTAGGCATGAGCGATATTTCTGAGAATTCGATAATAATTGAAGCCCCAATTACCGATGTAGCTGGAGTCCTAACCAACCTTGCAAGTTATCCAACCTGGTCGACTGCAATAAAGAGCGTTGAAGTTCAGGCCAGTGATGAAACTGGCCGCGCAACTAAGGCGAAGATTTCAATTGATGCTGGGGTCATGAAGGATCGGGTAATTCTCGATTACAACTGGAGCAAAGCGCCTGCTGAAATCACCTTTGAATTAGATGACGCTGATCTCTTAACCGAGATGACCGGTGCCTATAAATTGATTGATAATGGTGATGACACCACGACAGTTACTTATGAATTAACGGTCGCACTCTCAATGCCAGTGCCTGCGATGATGCGACAGAAGGCTGAGCGTTCAACAATTGACCTTGCACTCAACCAATTAAAAGCAAAACTAGAGAGTTAATCTAATTTGGCAAATTCAGATCTAGCCATTGGAATTGATATTGGTGGCACCAAAGTTCTTGGCGGTGTTGTAGATCAAAGTGGCAATATTCTTCGTACCTTTAGAAAAGATACGCCTAAAGCTGGTGGCCACGAGTTAAATCAAAGTATTGCTGAAGTAATTTTGGAACTATTAACAACTCATAAAGTCGATCACGTTGGAATTTCTGCCGCTGGATTAGTTTCATCAGATCGCGCGACAATGCTTGGTGCACCAAACATTAAAGATTGGGATGGCATAAATATTGCAAGCGCGCTTCTTAAACTATGTGGCGTTAAAACAGTTGTCGAAAATGATGCAAATAGCGCAGCGTGGGCCGAGCGGGTATATGGCGCTGGTAAAGGCTTAGAAAATGTAATTATGGTTACTGTCGGAACAGGAATTGGTGGCGCCGCAATTGTTAATGGCCAGCCACTTCGCGGCGCAAATGGAACTGGTGCGGAATTTGGTCATATGCGAGTGGTTCCAAATGGTGAACTATGTGGCTGCGGTATTAATGGTTGCTTTGAACGTTACGCATCTGGTTCAGCGTTAATGCGTCATGCACGTGAAGCGATCTCGAATAATCCGGCTGGTGCTAAGGAGTTATTGGCGCGAGGTAACGGAACAATCGAAGGACTAATGGGTGGACACATAACTGATGCAGCGCGAGATGGTGATGAAATTGCAATTGGCACCCTTGCAACAACAGGGGATTGGCTCGGCGCTGGAATCGCAACGTTATCTATGCTCTTTGATCCTTCAATAGTTGTTATCGGCGGCGGAGTTGTTGACGCTGGCGAATTATTATTAGAGCCGGCAAGAAAAGCGATGATGCGCGAAATGCCATTCGTTGGTAAACATCCGGTTCCCGAAATTGTTGCCGCAAAACTCGGTAATGACGCAGGACTAGTTGGGGCTGCAGATCTAGCTCGGAATTAAAGTTCTACACCATCTCCGAAATCATCTTCAGGCCTTGCGGATTTCCAGATGTAAGTTGCAATTCCACCAATGAAGCCGAGAACTCCAGGCCACGGTCCCATTCCTAATAAATCAATTCCGGTGGACATTACAAAGAGCAGGTATGAGCCGCCACCAACTATTCCGAGTAACGCGAAGCGAGAAGTTTGATCGGCTGCAGGCAACTTCGGATTGGGTTGGATAAAGCCTTCTGGGTCATAAGGTCTGGCATCTAACTCATCTAAGTAAGTTGTGGGCGCAGATTGATCGAGTGATAAACCTGAAACCATTGATTCAAATTCGGCGTCGATAAGTTCGCGCTCATCTGATTCAAATATAGATTCGCCTCTCGAAAGTTCACCGGAGATAACATCTAAAACAAAATCCATAGTTTCCTCGTTCAATAATTCTGCATCGTAATCCAGTGCGACGTTATGAAAAGATTTTTCAAAGACAACTTCGCGAATATCAGTTGAGTAAACGTTATCGATTATTGTTTCGCTGCAAACAGGATGTACGACATGATCATTTAATGAATATGCAACCATTAGCGGAAGATCGACGAGATAGAGGTCGCGTTCCACAATTTCCCAGAGCTTGCGAACTTGATTTAACGCTCGCAATGGAATTCGGTCATAACCATGAGCAGAGGAACCAGGTTTCGCAACATCACCAGGCCCACCAGGTATGGAGGGAAGAAATAGCGAGAGCGCAGGTACCAACTTGAATCTTTTTCGCTCATCGTAAATCGAAGCATTTAAAAGTATTGCGCCAGCTAATTCACTTCCACGAATCTGAGATAAGCGAAGGGCAAGTGCCCCGCCCATTGAAAAACCAGCGACAAAAACTTGGTCGCAGGACTTCTTCAACTCGAGAAATTCTTTCTCAACCACGTCATACCAATCTTGCCAATCAACTTTATTTAAATCACTCCAATGAGTTCCGTGGCCTGCAAGTAATGGAACGGAAACTGTTAAACCTTTCTCATGCATTGCAATTGCCCAAGGTTTAATCGAAGCTGGCGAACCTCTGAATCCGTGGATCATTAACAATCCGGTTTTACCCGCCAAAAGCCGTAAGGGCTCACTTTCTGGGATATTACTCACGCTCAGATGGTGTCATAAGAAGCAGATAAGGCATAAATTAAGCCAGTGATTTATCAAGCGCTTAAGTCCTTCCTGATTCCCATTCTTACCTTGCTATTTCGTCCAAAGGTAACGGGCCTGCGCAATGTCCCGCAATCGGGGCCGGTAATAATTGCATCAAACCATCTCTCTTTTAGTGATTCAATTTTTATGCCGCTTGTTGTGCCTAGAAAAGTTACCTTCTTGGCCAAGAGTGAATACTTCACATCGCCCGGCATCAAGGGATTTATTAAGAAGATTACTTTCATCGCGCTCGGGCAAGTTCCAGTCGATCGCTCTGGCGGACGACGCAGTGAGGCGGCGCTCTTGACCGGGCTAGATCTTCTGGCTGGAGGAGCTTGCATAGGAATTTATCCAGAAGGAACAAGATCACCAGATGGAAAGTTATATAAAGGTCGCACCGGAATAGCACGTATGGCGATTGAATCTGGCGCGGCAATAGTTCCGGTAGCAATGTTTAACACTGCTGAAATTCAACCGACCGGAAAGGTTGTTCCAAAGGTACAACGTGTTGAAATGATTTTCGGAGAACCGCTTTACTACACTGGTGATACTTCGGATTTAAAAGTTCTTCGCCAAATCACAGATGAGATTATGGAGAAGCTTCAACAATTATCTGGCCAAGAGTATGTAGATATGTATGCATCAGAGGCAAAGCTAATTCTTATGAAGCAACGGCGAGAAGAGGCTAAAGAGAAGAAGCGCGAAGAGGAAAAATAGGGATAAGCTAATTTCCCTTTAAGATCTCAGTTCTGTTTTCGACATATTTACATTGATCACAGTTCGCTTTTGATTCTGGCACTGGACCAGTAATCATTTTGATGAAATCAGATAGCCTTGATGCGATTAACTCTGGACTTCGTTCAGTTGGAAACCAGTTGCAAGATAGCTCTAGACCAAAGTTGCCGGCAGAATTTCCGCGAACTTTTACTGGTGACCAGACAAGAAGTCCTGCAGTAGATACTTTAATTCGCGCATCTTTTGCTGGATTTTCGAGAGCGAAGGCATAGGCCTCGAGTTGGACGGCGTAAAACTTTGATTTATCACTTGGGCTTGATTGAAATTTACAATCGACTATTCCAAATGTTCCATCAGGGTGTTCCATTAGCAAGTCATACTTACCGCGCACCGCAAACGGTGTAGCAACGCCATCAACTTCAATCGGCTTTGAAACAACCCAGCCAGCATGTTTGAAAACTTTTCCTTCGGGCATATCTGTATTCAACTCCGCTGAAGTCTTCCCGATACATGATTGCTCTTGCATTTCGGCTAAATCACCTACAAGAGGCATGAATAGTGGGGCTTTGACTTGGTGGTTGTAATAAAGCCATAAACAACGGTGGCAATTATCCCAACCGAAAGTTAAATCGCTAGGACTGATAAATGCGCGGGCGCTTTTTGAGAGAGTTACAGGTTCCATATATCTTCCTATTCTGGGCTATCGCACTGACATCAGTTGCGTTACAGGCCACGAATCGCTGAAATAAGGGTAAAGAGGCCAAGAACGATCATGACGATTCCGCCAGCCATTCGCATCCGAACCAAGCGAATCATCTCGGTGGCCAACCAATTTCGAATTGTTCCTGCAAGAATTCCCCAACCACCATCAGAGAAGAAGGCGAAGATTCCGAAAATTGCGCCCATCAAAATTAACTGTGAAGTTACCCCTCCAGCCTCGCGATCAACGAACTGCGGCAAAATTGCAGCGAAGAAAACAATTCCCTTTGGGTTAAGAGCCCCGACCCAATAACCTTCACGAATAGATTTCCATTTTGAAGGTCTGATGTCTCCTTGGTTGGTCATATCACTTGCATGAATCTGACTATGTTTGATTGCGGAAATCCCTAGATAGATTAGATATCCACCGCCCAAGAGTTGAACGCTTGTAAATGCAATTTCAGATCTCTGCAAAATCGGGCCTAGCCCAACCGCTACAACGACAGAGAGCGAGAATGCCCCCATGACATTTCCGGCAACCGTAGCAATCGCAGTAGCGCGACCCCAAGCGATAGCCCGGGCGATTACAAAGAGGACCGATGGACCGGGAGCCAAAATAATAATAATTGTGGCAATGCAGTATTCCCAGAGGCGCGATGGAATTACTACTAAGGAGTTCATTGAGCGAGCATACGACATGACAATTCTAAAAGGCCCCGCACTCTTTCGAGCTAGGGGCCTTCCCTCACGGAGAGATGAGGTCTCTGTTTGGTTTCTAGTTAGATTTAGATGACTGAGTCAGTATCAACTCTACGTAGGTGAGCGAAGCCGAGTAGCGCCAAGATTAGGAAAATCAAGCCGCCGGCAAAAGTTACATAGCTGGCAACAATTGCAATGTCACCGAGCGTTCCAAAGGCATAAGCATTAAGAAGCATTCCGCGAAGGGCTTGCCCTTTGAATACGGTTTCAACAGTTCCCGAAGCTTGTTTGGATTTTGCTTGTAAATCAGCGTTAGTTGGATCAGCTGCTAGTGCGCCTGCTGCGGCACGGTTCGCAGTTGATGCTGCTGCGTAAGTAGGCATGGCTGATAAATGGAAACCGATGTAGTGATCGGCATACATCTGCGCTTGCTTTCCAGTCGACATAATCCTATTTCCATTGTCAGCGAAGAATTTCTTAACATCATTGGTAACTTTTGGGTCACCGTTATCTGTTGGAATTGTTATTGCTTGAGGCGTCAATTGTGCAGCCACTTGATCCGTAGCAAAGTTACCGCCGTATTGCAGAATACCGCCAAGAATAATTAGGAATCCTGCAAGTAGCAGTCCAATTACGCTAGCAATTTTGTCAAACGATTTTCTATTCATTTTTTCTCTTTCTGTACTCTCCGGAATATATAGATATAAAACCTGGAGAAGTTTCATATCGCTATTAGTTTGGAGTATCAGAGCGAGTGGTATGTAGAAAAGTGCAAGTGCTAGCACCAAAGTAAATTGAGGGAGTGCTAGCCCTTATAATTGAAAGAGGGCCTTACTTGGAGTTTTTAATCGACGTGCTTATCACAATATGACTTACCGTCTGCTCCGACTTTGCTATGAGAGCAATCGATATTTAACTTATCGAAAGAACCATCACCGAAGTGGGCGCGGTATGCCAGCGCAAGAAGTACGCGAATATTTGTATCGCCATCAGACTTGATTCCAAATACTGGTGCCATTCTGGATACCGTATTTTCGATTACTTTTTCGCTATGCGCAGTTGCTTTTGCGACTGCAATATTAGAAAGTCCATCGCATAGGTGTTGGGCGACTAAATGTTCAAATGGAGTTAAATCACGACGCATTATTCTGATATCCATAGTTGGTTTCCCAAAGCCCTCTCCGACTTTTGACAGTTATATTGGCTTTCCTCATTGTCCACCATAAACTCCCCTAATGGGTAACATCTCAAGCACCAAAAAGAACCAGGTCTTACTGCTCACCTTGGATCGTCCAGAGAAGAAGAATGCGCTTACACCTGCGATGTATTCCGATCTTTCAAGAGCGTTAGGCGAAGCAAAAGATGATTTCGACATCCGAGTTGTTGTAATTACAGGAGCTGGCACCGCATTTACTGGCGGCAACGACATTATGGACTTCTTAAATACACCACCTACAGGCCCTGATTCACCCGTGATGCAATTTTTATCAGTCCTTCATGATTTTCCTAAACCACTGATTGCGGCTGTTCATGGAAACGCTGTTGGCATCGGAACCACAATGTTGATGCACTGCGATCTTGTTTATGCAACAGCTGATGCAAAATTATCCATGCCCTTTGTTTCACTCGGCCTAGTTCCTGAGGCTGGGTCTTCAATTTTATTTCCACGTCTTGTTGGACACGCAATTGCTTCGGAAATTTTCTTGACTGGTCGAGACTTCTCTGGAACCGAAGCGCACGAGATGCGTTTAGTAAATGAGATTGTTTCGGATCCACTTGCAAAGGCGCTGGAAGTTGCAGAGGTTATTGCAAATCAACCGCCGACAGCGGTAATTAATACGAAGGCTCTTTTAAAGAGTGGGCATCATCAAGCGGTCGCAATGGTTATGGAAGCTGAAGGCGAATTATTTAGAATCGCACTTGAATCTGATGAAGCACAAATTGCATTTATGAAATTTCTCGAGAAGAAAAATAAGGGGTAAATCTAGATGTCACTTACTGGGAAACGAATATTCATTACAGGCGGCTCTCGCGGTATTGGTCTGGCAATTGCACTTCGTGCTGCCGCAGATGGCGCAAGCATTGCGATTGCAGCCAAGACGGTAGAGGAGAATCCAAAACTTCCAGGCACTATTTTTTCTGCGGCTAAAGAGATTGAGGCTGCTGGCGGGATTGCGCTGCCAATCCAATGTGACATCCGAGACGAGGATGCGATTGTTGTGGCAGTAAACAAGGTCGCAGCACAATTCGGTGGAATTGATATTTTGATCAACAATGCGAGTGCAATTAATTTGACTCCAACTGAGAAGACTCCCGCCAAGCGCTTTGATCTAATGTTCGATGTAAATGTTCGGGGAACATTTCTAACTTCACAAGCAGCTGTACCTCATCTACGAGAGAGTGCGAAGGCTGGTCGAAATCCGCACATCCTTACCTTGTCGCCACCGCTTTCGATGAAAGCAAAATGGTTTAAGAACCACGTTGCATACACGATGTCTAAATATGGAATGAGTATGTGTGTTCTTGGAATGGCAGAGGAATTTAAACGCGATGGGATTGCAGTAAATGCGCTCTGGCCCAGAACTGCAATTGATACCGCAGCGCTTCAAATGATTCCTGGCGTCGATACTGATTTCTGTCGTAAGCCCGAGATACTTTCTGATACCGCCTACATAATCCTAAATCGAGATGCTAAGACAACGACCGGAAATTTCTTTGTAGACGATGAAGTCCTAGCATCTGAAGGCATTACTGATCTTGAGAAGTATTCAGTTAAGCCTGGAACAACTGATTTCTTGCTCGATTTCTTTTTAGATTAAATACTGAGGGCTTCTAGGCTAAGTGATTTGCGATCAATTAAGAGAATCTGGTGGTTTTCTATTCTCTTCCAATTCTTTTGATTCCAACCGGAGGATGCAACCAAGATTCCGTTCTCATCTTTACGGTAAAAGAGATCGTAATAATCTTCGGCTTCACCCTTAGGCCGCTTCCCATAATTATGCTCATTGATAATTACATAAGAATCAGAAGTCAAAATCATGGCGTTTATTGAGGAGTAATTGCAGTTCTCTTTAATCAACTTCACCCCAGCACTTATTCCAGCGATTAATCCCAGCTTCTTAATTTGGGTAATCAAAACATAGAAGTACTTTTCACTATCGGTGTTCCCGCGCATTAGCTTGATCAATTCTGGATCGATAAATTGGTCCATCGAATCTAGAGGTGTAATTCCACCATTGTGTATAAAGGAGATATTCTCAAATTCAAAGGGATGGGTATTTCCTTCGACAACGGCTAAACCAGATGTTGCCCAACGCAGATGAAGCAACGCGCCATCGGACAAAACCTCTTTGGTCAGATGTGAATATTGCGAACTTTCTTTGGCGGGGAGAGTTTCAACAATTAAATTTGAGGGTTTGCCGGTTGAAGAAGTTGCAATACCCCAACCATCACGATGTTTCTCCGAGAGATCCGAGAACTCCTGGAAACTTGCACCAGCAATCTCTTCAATACTTACCTCATGTGAGGAAACGTAACCCATTAATCGACACATAAAATTTATTCAGATAGTGGAGTTACGTAAGCGCCGCTGATACCGCCATCAACTAAGAAGTTTGATGCGGTGATAAATGAAGAGTCATCAGATGCAAGGAATGCAACAGCAGCCGCTAGTTCGCTAGCTTCCGCAAAGCGACCCAATGGGATATGGACTAAGCGACGTGCCGCACGCTCTTTATCTTTAGCAAATAGTTCCTGAAGTAGTGGCGTATTAACTGGTCCAGGGGAGAGGGCATTTACGCGGACGCCTTGACGTGCAAATTGCACACCAAGTTCGCGAGTCATTGCAAGTACACCACCTTTAGAGGCGGTGTATGAAATTTGTGAAGTAGCAGATGCCATAGTTGCAACAAATGATGCAGTGTTAATGATTGAACCTTTTCCGGCCTTTAACATATAAGGTAAAACTGCTTTGCAGCAGAGGTAAACAGATGTCAGATTAACCTCTTGAACCAAGCGCCAGGCGTCGATTCCAGTAGTAAGAATTGAATCATCTTCTGGTGGTGAAATTCCAGCGTTATTGAATGCGATATCGATGCGACCGTATTCGTCAAATGCAACCTTATACATTCTTGCCACGTCTTCTTCTGAAGTGACATTTGCTTTTACAAAAATACCGCCAAGTTCTTTCGCAACTTTCTTACCGATCTCTTCATTTAGATCAACTATGACAACCTTTGCGCCTTCTTCGACGAAGCGTTGTGCGGTCGCATATCCAATTCCACTTGCGCCACCAGTGATTACCGCAACGCGATCTTGTAACCGTTTCATTTATTCTCCTAGTTATTCTTGAGTGTCAAAGAAAACATTCTTAACTTCAGTAAATGCATCAAGTGCATCTGGACCTAATTCTCGACCTAGTCCAGATTGCTTATACCCGCCAAATGGCGTCCAATATCTAACTGATGAGTTTGAATTTACCGAAAGGTTTCCGGCTTCGACCGCTCTTGAGACCCGAATTGCTCTGCCAATATCGCGAGACCAGATAGATCCTGAAAGCCCATATTCTGAATCGTTTGCAATGCGAATCGCATCTGCTTCATCTTCAAAAGGCAGAACGCTTACTACTGGACCAAAAATTTCTTCGCGATATGCGCGGTCACTAGCATCTTTGGGAAGCAGGACCGTTGGCGCAAACCAATAACCAGGGCCTTCTGGTTTTATTCCCTGGAAAGCGATGGGAGTTCCTGGCGGTAGATATTCCTGGACTCGAGCTAACTGCGTAGCAGAAACTAAAGGTCCCATTTCTGCGCTCTCAAGTGCGGGATCTTCAACTCGGAATTTTTTAACTGCTGTCTCGAATTCAGCCATGAATTTATCGAAGACCGAACGTTGTACAAGTAATCGAGATCTAGCGCAACAATCTTGACCAGCGTTATCAAACACCGCTCCTGGTGCATTTGCTGCCGCTTTTTGGATATCACTATCGGCGAAAATAATATTTGCACTCTTGCCACCAAGTTCAAGTGTTAAACGTTTTACCTGATCAGCGCAGCCGCGCATAATTCCTTTTCCAACAGTTGTCGACCCAGTGAAAACTATCTTCCGAACTAGGGGATTAGTTACAAATCTCTCACCAACAAGGCTTCCCTTGCCAGGGATAACGTTAAATACTCCTTCTGGAATTCCAGCTTCAATTGCAAGTTCTCCTAGGCGAATTGCTGTCATAGGAGTGATCTCAGCAGGCTTTAACACAACGGTATTTCCAGCGGCAAGTGCTGGGCCAAACCCCCATCCTGCAATCGGCATTGGGAAGTTCCAGGGAACGATAATTCCAATAACGCCAAGGGGTTCTTTGAAAGTTATATCTATTCCATTTGGCACTGGAATCTGTTTGCCAAATAATCTTTCAGGTGCAGCACTGTAATAATTCAAAACATCACGCACATTGCCGGCTTCCCAACGCGCATTCCCAATTGTGTGACCGCTATTTAAAACTTCAAGTTGCGCTAACTCTTCGATATGCGAGTCAACGATTGCTGCAAAGCTGCGTAATAGCCGTGCGCGATCGCCCGGATTAACTTTTCGCCAACTTTGAAATGCTTTCTCGGCTTTTGCTATTACTAAGTCAGTTGCCGCAAGATCTGCGAGTTCGATATCTTTGACTGGTTTCTCGGTAGTCGGATTTATTATGGTGAATTTGCTCATTGATTTACATCCGCTCGAAACTACGGAAACGCTCCCAATCTGTTACGGCTCGTGAATAGGCATCTAATTCAGTATCTGCCATGTGTGTGTAGTGCTTCTGAACATCTGCGCCAAATTTTTCTGTGACCCATTTGCTGTTCGCCCACAAATCACGGGCTTCTTTCAGTGAAGTTGGTACGCGATTTGTTTCAAGAGCATAAGCATTTCCAGTGAAAATTGGCTCCAGCTCCAAATTATTTTCAATGCCATCAAGACCAGCAGCAACCATCCCAGCAACCGCTAGATATGGGTTTACATCGCCACCTGGAACCCGGTTTTCTACGCGCAAAGATAGACCTTCGCCAACTAAGCGAAGTGCACAAGTTCTATTATCGCGGCCCCATTTGATAGCAGTTGGCGCAAAGGTCCCTGCTTGGTATCGCTTATATGAATTTATATTTGGTGCAAATAAAAGAGAAAGTTCACTCATATGTTTCTGCAGCCCTGCTAAGTATGAACGGCCCTGCTTAGACATGCCATCTCCAGCATCTCCAGCAAGAACTGCGCCACCCTTCTTATCGCGAAACGAGAGATGAATATGGCAAGAGCTGCCCTCTTTCTCATTGAACTTCGCCATGAAGGTAAGTGAACATCCTTGCTTTGCTGCAATCTCTTTCGCGCCCATCTTGTAGATGACGTGATTGTCGCAAGTTGAGAGTGCATCCTCATATCGGAAGGCAATCTCGTGTTGGCCAAAGTTACACTCACCTTTTGCTGATTCAACAATCAAACCAGCCTCATCCATATTGTTTCTAATTTCGCGCAATAATTTTTCTACCCGGCCAGTGCCAAGAAGTGAATAGTCAACGTTGTACTGGTTTGCTGGAGTTAAGTTGTTGTATCCCTTATCCCAGGCCTCTTCAAAAGTTTCTTTAAAAACTATGAACTCAAGTTCAGTTCCGCACATCGCTACCATGCCAGCTTTATCTAAGCGCTCTAACTGGGTTTTCAATATTGTCCGCGGCGAAACCGAGATTCCATGTTTGTGGTGATCTGTGAAATCTGCAATCAAGATAACGGTTCCTTCATGCCAAGGCATTGGGCGCAAAGTATTTAAATCTGGAAGCATCGCCATATCGGCATAACCGGTGTCCCAAGATGAAACGTCATAACCTTGAATAGTGTTCATCTCGATATCTGACGCCAATAAATAATTACAGCCTTCAGTTCCATTTGCGAGAGTGTCATCTAAAAAGAATTTGGCATGAATTCGCTTGCCTTGGAGTCGGCCTTGCATATCGGTAGCACCAACCACAACGGTGTCGATCTTGCCGCTTTCGACGCCTTTACGAAGTTGCTCAACGGTTAATTTCACGCGCTTGCTCCCTTTGGTCAGAATCCAGAATTACCTGTGTGGGAGGTTACTAGGGCGTTTCCGTAGACACAACGACCCAAAAATTGGTGAAATTTCTCGCTGAAAACCTCGTGAATACACTTCCAATTTGGTGAGACGCAGGGCACAATCTCTTTAACTTCTAGAAGGGTGGAATGGATTCAATGAATTCAATGTCGAATACACACGCAGATGATGAGCGTCGCTTAGCCGACCTCGGATACAAACAAGAGCTAAATCGTTCTTGGTCAAGTTTCTCGAACTTTGCAATTTCCTTCTCAATTATTTCGATCTTGGCAGGTTGCTTTACGACCTTTGCGCAGGCTTGGAACAATGGTGGTCCCGTAGCAATTTCCCTTGGTTGGCCGCTAATTTCAGCCTTCATTTTAATTATTGGTCTTTGTATGTCCGAACTCGCCTCAGCATTTCCAACCTCTGGCGGAATTTATTGGTGGGCTTCCAAACTTGGCGGTCCCAAGGCTGGGTTTTATACCGGTTGGCTAAATCTAATTGGTCTAGTTTCAGTAACCGCTTCAGTGGGATACGGCTTAACCTCATTCCTAAACATTGTTCTAGGTGCTTTCTTTGATGGTTATGCGACTTCATTTATGGGTGGCGATTTTATCAAGCAACAATTCGCACTATTCGTAATTGTTATTGCCCTTGTAACTCTGATCAATATATTTAGCAGCCATCTTTTGGCTGTAATAAATAACATTTCAGTTTGGTGGCATGTATTTGGCGCCGCTCTGATCGTTATTATTTTGGTTGTAGCACCAGATGCTCACCAATCTGCAAGCTGGGTCTTTACTGAAAAAATCAATAACTCAGGCTTCGCAGGTGGAAGTTACTGGCTATATGTTCTGCCACTTGGCTTCTTATTAACCCAGTACACAATTACTGGCTTTGATGCATCCGCTCACCTTTCTGAAGAGACCCAAGGTGCTCATATTGCTTCAGCAAAGGGAATCTGGAAGTCAATTTTCTACTCCGCAATCGGTGGATATATCCTGCTGCTTGCATTCCTATTTGCTGCAACAAATTCTGACATGATCAACTCAACTGATCCTGAAGTAAATCCATTCGGAATCGGTTCTGTCATCGCACTTCTTTACAGTTCACTCGGTGGTGGCGCTTTGTTCAAGCTGGTTATGGTAATTACAACAGCTGGTCAGATTTTCTGCGTAACTGCTTGCCTGACTTCATGTTCTCGCATGCTCTTCGCCTTTTCTCGAGATGGCGCAGTACCAGGACATAAGAACTGGAAGAAAGTAAATAAGGCTGGAGTTCCAGTTAACGCAGTACTAATCTCAGCTACCGGTGGTGTTGTTCTTACACTTCCTGCTCTCTACAAGAGCTCAGCTGGCGTTCCAACCGCCTTCTATGCTGTTGTTTCAGTCTGCGTAATCAGTCTTTACTTATCATTCATGATTCCAATTTATCTTCGTCTAAAAGCTGGAGATAAATTTAAGGTCGGAGCTTGGAACAATGGTTCTAAGTACAAGTGGATGAACACAGTTGCAGTTGCTGAAATTGCAATTATTTCGGTCTATTTCATTATGCCGTTCTCACCACTAGGAGTTCCTGGCGCAAAGGACTTCAACTGGACCGCGGTTAACTATGCTCCAATCGTTACTGGAGGTGCTTTGATTCTTCTCTGGATCTGGTGGCATCTCTCAGTGAAGAAGTGGTTCAAGGGACCAATTAGCAACCTGTAGTTAGAAATTAGAAAGAGGGGCTCTCGTTTTGAGGGCCCCTTTTTTGTTGAATTTTTACTGAAGTATAAGTCGACCCCAGTTTTGAATAATTGGTTTCCAAATTTCTTGCAGTTCCGCCTCAACCTTTTGGACCTCATTCTTTACGCTGCTCTTTCCGGATTCTAAAAATGCGTTATCAGCGTCATCTTCCCAGAGTTTAATTATCCCGGCATCTACTTCTGGGTGAAACTGGACTGCATAAGTCGCTTTACCAATTCGAAAAATTTGGTTCTCACATAGCTCACTCGACGCCAAATTCACGGCGCCAGATGGAAGTTTGGAAATCTTATCTTCATGCCATTGTGCAGAGATCGCGGTATTCCCAAAGTTGAAAATTGGATCTGATTCCAAATTACGTTTAATCTCGTAAATACCAATCTCACCAACTTCGGCTCGAGAAACTTCGCCGCCCAATGCGGAAGCAAGAAGTTGGGCGCCTAAACAGATTGCAAATACTGGGATATCGCGAGCGACAGCATCTGCTAATAATTCTTTTTCATCCGCCAACCATGGTAATTCCTCATCATCATTCGCGCCCATAGATCCACCTAGCGGAAGCAGCGCACAAACATCATCTGGAACTTTTCTTGGAACAACTTCTCCCATGTATGCACGGAGAATTTTTAATTCGAAACCAATTTCCATAAGCCAACGGCCAACTAAATGTGGGGGATCGGTTGGGTCATTTTGGATTGCAAGAATTATTTTCTTGCTTTTTTCGGCCATACCCAAATAATGGCTTAACTTTTGGAAT
>Ga0209086_10002047_pt1 | contig 15997 bp, 14 predicted proteins | sample M_130207_XF_Meta_FD_187312 | JGI IMG/M metagenome (GOLD analysis project Ga0209086, IMG submission 187312) | Freshwater microbial communities from Lake Montjoie, Canada to study carbon cycling - M_130207_XF_MetaG (SPAdes) (version 2) | ecosystem: Environmental > Aquatic > Freshwater > Lake... | reverse complement strand
TAACTCAGAGTTAATATCTGGGTCAAATTGTTCACCTTGTTTGCCACCCATGCCAGCCCATGTTTTATCAAGGAATTGATATAACCCTTTTGCCCCATGTGGGTTGCCAGCATTAGGATTAAAATTGCTTTCTGCTTTAGCTATGGAATGCATTAATGATGGAGGCAAGTTATACTTTTGCGCTTTAGAATTAATAATATCGTGAATACCGCTTTGGTCTTTCTTAATTCCTTGTTCTACACTAGGGGTAGCATTAATGCTTGGCTTAGATGAACGACCAGCCGCCATAATTGCTGCGCCAATTCCTTCTCCCATTGGGTTGCTATAAGATTGTAATTCTTGTTGTTCTTGATATCTTCTTATTTGTGCATTTCTATGCATTTTTAATGCATTTTGGTAATCTTCTTCTCCTGATAAATCATTATCATCTTCTTCTTCGTCAATTATTGAACCTCTAGCGTAACCAACAACACCGCCTTTAGCATACTGAGGGTCATTAGGACCACTAGGCGCAGGGACATATGGTCGAGGACCGGTTGAATCAAACAAACTACCTAGTCTTTCGCTTGATTCTTTATACATTTCGGGTTTTGCACCAATTTGCCCAAACATACCTTGGTCTGCTAGTGAAATATCTTGCATAGGCGGTTGTGCAGTTGGAGAAGCGCCATATTGTCTACTACCATCAAGTACATATTCTTGCGGGGGAGTACCTATTTGTTGTCTACCTATTTGTTGCATAGGACCAATTAAAGCTTGGTCTCGTTGTTGTTGTTCTGCTAGCATTCTAAGCGTACTTTGGTCTGCTAATTGAAAGTCTTGTGCAGTTGGACCAACCATAAGGCGTTGTCCAATTTGTAACTGTGGAAATTGTTGTTGTGCAACAAGTCTACGTTCTTCAATATTTGCTGGTCTTCTGCTTTCATCAACATAACTTTGTTCTTCTGGTTTTACGCCAAATGGCATTCCTCCTTCTGGTAAAGGCATTCCACGAGGACCTGCTGGTCTTTCAAACATATTACTTCCGCCAGCACCTACTCTTTCTTGTACACCAGCGCCATAACCATTATAACCACCTCCATAGCCACCAAAACCACCTTGCTGACCACCAAAAGCATTGCCACCTTGCCCTGAAACGTTTGCTGTTCCATGTAACTCAATAGGAACACCGCCTTCTGCAAAACTAACAATACCGCCTGAAGCCATTTCAGTTGGCAAGTTAGACTCAGCACTATCAATTCCTTGGGGCATTTGTGGAGGCGGTGGCATTTGTTGAGGAGGAGGCATCTGCGGCATCTGTGGGGGAGGCTGTAGCATTGCTTGTAACTTACCTAATTCAGCAACCTTTTCTTTTATTATAGGTATGCCTTCATAAGCCTTAATCTCACCAGATTGAACACCCTCTTGTATTTCTCCAATGTCTTGTTTTATAAGATTAATTTTTTGCATAATCTTATCTTCTGGGCTTAAAGCTTTGTCAGCTTCTTCCATAATCTTACTAACTACCGTTCCTTGTGGCGGTTGTGCAGGTGCAGATGTTTTTTTAGTTGCATCATCTTGAGAAATCATACTGGCAATTCCCGCTGGCAAAACTTTGTTTTTTACAGTTTGTTGTAACTGTTGTGGTGTTAATTTTTCCGCATCACTAATACGGCTTAATAAGCTTCCTAACATACTAAACCTTTCGTTGCGTTATACAAGCCAAGACTAACTAAACCACCTCTAGCCATCTTTTTAACTTTACCACCTTTTTTCATACCAGCTAATTTATAACCAGCAAGAGCTGTAGTACCTAAACCGCCTAGTTGACTAACAGCGCTTGGAGGCGCTTGATAACCTTGTGTTGTAGATGTTTGTAACGGCAAGCCACGAATCATTGCATTCATAAATGCAAGCTGTTGTTGTGGATACTGTTGAGCCGTAGCGTAATCTTGAATCTGTTGATTAATCTTCTGTTGTTCTTGAGCTTGTTGTTGTCCGCCAATTTGATTCTGTAAACCGTAAATACCTTGTTGAGCTTGTAATTGTTGCCCACCAAGACTACCTAATGTTTGAGCAGCTTGGTTAGCTTGTTGTAAGCCCTGTAAACGATAATTAGCGCCAAATTGTTGTTGACCAATATTTTGACCTTGAGCTTGTAACTGTGCTTGTTGGTTAGCGAGATTTGCTTGATTTATAGACTGTTGATTAGCCAAATTAGCGGCTTGACCAAACTGTCCCTGTTGTAATCCATACTGCCCAGCTAATGCTTGATTAGCTAAACCACTCTGCTGTCTGTTAGCCAAGTTAGCTATACCAAATTGGTTTTGAGCTTGTTGGTTAGCCGCATTAGCCTGTTGCTGATTACTTAAATTAGCCATACCAAATTGATTACGAGCAGCTTGATTAGCTTGGTTAGCCGCTTGATTAAACTGTCCTTGTTGCATTCCATACTGACCAGCCATTGCTTGATTGGCTAAGTTAGCTTGTTGCTGATTGCCAGCATTAAACTGATTAGCAGCCTGTCCAAACTGTCCTTGCTGTAGTCCAAACTGACCCATTAATCCTTGATTTGCAAGGTTAGCTTGTTGTTGCAACTGAGCATTTTGTATGCCTGTGTTGTACCCCATGCTTTGATTAGCAAGACCAGCTTGTAGATTAGCGCCTTGATTAGCTTGTTGCGCTTGTAAATTAGCTTGTTGTTGCGCATTAAACTGTTGTTGAGCATTTTGAAACGCTTGGTTATATCCCTGACCAATTACTTGATTCTTAGCTATACCAGCATTACGTTGATTCTCAGCAGCCATTAATGCTTCACGGCTTCCACCAAATGCGCCAGACTTAGCTGCACCACTTTTTTGTTGTGTACCAGTAATATCGTACTGTCTTTGTATTTCTTCAAGTTGCGGTTCTAACGCACCTTTTAAATACGGATTCATATAATTAGATACATTTTGACCTGTATAGTCTTGTGTACCTACATTTTGTGCGCCTACATCTCGTGGTCCACTAAATTGAGATGCTTGTGTAAGCGGAGCATTATTTAGTTGGGCTGCTTGCATAGATGCTGCTTGTGCTTGCGGTGAGCCTCCCATTTGTGCGGCTTGCATATCTTGCGAAAAGCCTCTAGCTGCCCGCATATTTTGACCAGAACCCATAGCCGCTTCACTCATTGGCGCATAACCTAAGTTGGCAGCTTGTGTTTGAGCACCAAACATTTGGTTATATCCTGCACTCATTGGGTTGTACTGACTGTTTAAACCAGCAATACCAGCTTGTTGAGCCATGTTAGACGCATCACCAAACTGTCCCGGAACTTGCATTCCAGCAACACCACGTTGCGCTTGTTGTTGTAATGGGCTAAAGCCAGCAACATAAGCATTTGGGTCTGTACTATAAGGTGTATATGGTTTTACACCTGAAATTTCTGTACTACCCGGAGTTCCTTCTGATGTTTTATTTCCTTCTGAATCATAAGTAGCTGGAGTTCCAGCATTTTGTTTTGTATTAAATAACTGTTGTTGAGTTGCTCCCAACATAGTCTCTACATATGGACGAGCATACTCAGGAATGTTAGAAGTTTGCGTAGTTGAATTAGATGGTGAACCACCACCGCTAGAACCACCGCCATAAAGCGTAAATTGACCAACAAAGAATTGGTACCAAAATTTTATCATCATAGTTTCACTTCCACTAAGGTAGTTCTTTCATTAAATCCGTATCGTTTCCATAACCTTGCAACTGATGGTCTTGCCATTCCTTGTATCTTTGTAGCGCCAAAAGAAATTAAAATATCCTTTAGCTGTTTAAACGTCTCCTGACTAGAAATTAATTTTCCGCCAATAAAAGTAATAAACGCAGCTCTATCGTTTGGAAAGTTAATAAAAGACACAGAAGAAGCTCCATAAATATTGTTTTCTTCATCTACCGCTACAAGTAACAACCACTGCCCAATGTTAATAAACGTTTTTATTTGGTCAAGCGTGTAATCACCATGACCATGTTTTAAAGCAGATTCAAAATACTGTTCTACAAATTTCCATGTTTGAGCGCAATGAGTTAAAGGTACATGTTTAATAATCATGCGGGCAAATAACTACTTGCTTCAATTTGACGACCTTGTTTTTTTGTTCCTGTTCTTGCTTTACGCACTTTACTCATCATAGAATATAAAGTCTTAGCACCAGCATCTGTAGAGCCATTACCTAAATGCGACACCACATCAGCTGGAATTACAAACTCTCCATCAGCAAGCCTTGCTTCTTGTTTTTGACCAATTCTGGCTGGAATGTTATCACTCATTCCGTCTCCGGGTCCTTTTAACAATCTACCGCCATCAGAGTAACTACCTAAAGAAGTAATGCCCCCAGCAGCCATACGGTTGGCAATATTTCCGCTCATAGGGTCAGTAGCCATAGAATACTGCGATGTACCCATCATTGATTGTGATGGATTAGCAAAGTTTGTAGTAGGAGCTGGACCGCCCATAGCATAACCATTAGGAGCTAATGACATAATTCCACCTTCAGCTGCGTATACAGCTCGATAAGGAGGATTAGGCGGACGAACTACGTCTGGATTATAAGTGCTTGGATTATATGTAAATCTACTTAATGGACCTGTATAGTGTTCTTGTTCAGGTACTTTAAATTTATCTCTTTCAGCTTGCATAGCAGCTGAAATACCAGAAGTTGCTCCAATCCCAGCTAAAGCCATATTACTTTGTGGACCATATTGAAATACATTTGGTGTTTTACCTTCGTAACCAAAAAGACCTTTAGAGGCTGGTGCTTGAGGTGTTGAAGATGGATTTGCTGTAAATGAATTAGCCGCATTTGTGGTAGGTATAGTATTAATTCCTTGACCAGATGGGGCTACAGCAGCTGCTTCAATATTTGGAATTGGCGGTGTATATGGCGAAGTTACTGAAGTTGCTAAAGAACCGTTAGCCGCAGTTGGATATAATTGAGGATTATTTTTTATAAAATCTAAAGAAGCTTGGTCTAATCCTTGAGCAGCTGAACTTCCAACAGTAGTTGCTCCAGTAACAGTTGGTACAGCTTCAGCGGCAACTTCTGCTCCCGTTAATCCATTACCTACAGCTCCAAAACCAGCCCCTATTCCTCCAGTAACTCCACCCATTAAAGCGCCTGTTAAAGCTCCTTTCATTGGGTCTCCACCAGAAATAGCAGAACCAGCAGCACCTGTACCTGCGCCAATAGCCGCACTAATTAACATTGCCTCGCCTATACCAGCATCTGCCATATTAAACCTCTCTTAATTTCTCATATAATATCATATTAAACCGTTGTTCCAGCGGAATCTTTCCATACGGTTCCGTTCCAATAAATTGGTTTTACAAGTGTTGTGTCGTAGTAAAACTGTCCTACAGAAAGATACTCAGTCGGTCTACCTGCTGTTGTTCCAGAATTAGGCGTAGCCGTAGATAAAGAGAAGTTATCTACCTGAGTAAAGTAAAGTCGTAGTACATTCAATAACTGATTAATATAATCTTGAGCATAGGTAGCCGGACCAATAGGCAAATTAGGAGCTTTTAACGGTAATGGGCGTATCGTTTTATTAGGAGTAACCATTATCTTCTGCCGTCAGGTCTAATATCAATACGAGGTGCGCCTAGTTGCCAAGCTACCCCAACGGTAGTTGACTCAATCTTAAATGCCATCTGTCTACCACGAATCCTTGTGTAAACCTGTCCAGTAAACTCTTGGATGTTATAGAAGTTCTGTGTATTGCTATAGACGTTAGAACTTTGCACTTTAGGATTATCAGCCGGACCATAAGCAGTACCAGAGTTAACTCTAGGAAGTACCGTCATTGTTACAGACGGAGAACTAACATTAGAACCGTTAAAATTAAGGTCAGGTAAAATTCTCCATACAAAACCAAAGTTGTGACCATCTCCAATATCAAAGTCAGAAGATTGTATATAAGCATTTATAGGTAACGTAGCCGCTGTTGAGTTGTCGTTTACACCGCTTTCATGGTAAAGAAGTCTACTGTTATAGTCAGCCGCTACAGGATAGGGTTGTAAGCTAGAATCCAGCCAAGCAGTTCTTGCCATAGAACCAAAATACCAAACTTGGTCTAAGTAGTTAAAGATAACATACTTGTCTATTAGCGTACTATCTTGAACATCGTTACTTACATAGAACCACCATACCTCGTTATAGCCCTCGTTAGAAGCGGCAAATATCTGATAGTTTTGGTCAATGTTAACGTCTTGGAAAATGTACTGACGGATTGTACAAGGTAGAGTTTCTACTCGCCCAGAATACATATAGAACTTATCTCGTCCCATCCAGTAAGTTACGTTATTAACTGTAACCATAGCGTTAGGTGACATAATAGATAAGTTGTCCATCAAAATCTGAAAGCCCCAAACATATGGTGCGCCTAAGTACTGCATGGAATATAAAGCGGTATCTGTCCAAATAAGAATTTCTTGACGGGTTGTTCTAGCGCCAATAATCTCTGAGCCATTAGATAACGCAAACTCACCTGACTGATTAGTTACAGATGGTACCCACTCATATTCATCGGCTTGGTCAGACCAGCGTACAAGTAACGGATTAAATGTTGAACTAGGGCTTCCAGAAATATAGGGGTTTGACCCCATGCAAATAACAAACTGCTGAATAGGCGCAGTTAATACTTGTAGGACATTATTAGGAACATAAGCACCATCTTTTCCAGCCGCAGTAGCAAGGGTGTCTAAAGGTTGTGCCCGTGTAGCTACCCCACTGGAAGCAAGCCAATAATACACAGCGCCAGTACGAGGAGCAATAAATAAGTTTTGTCCGTAGTTATCGTTAGACCAAAGACGTAATTGGCTACTTAATACCGATGTATAGCCAGAACCCCACGAACCTCGACTCCAAGGACCTGTACCCCAACCTGTACCAAATGTAGCTACGTTTGTACCTACGGGAATCTGATAAGCAACAACAATAGTACCGCCTTGTAAAGTTGCCAAAGAAGTAGCAAAAGTAGCCGCAGTGATTGTGTAAGTACTGCCAGACGGAACTCCGCTAACTACATACTCGCCTGATAGCGTAATACCACCAAAAGGAGTACCACCTGTAATAGTTAAGTAGTCACCAGCGTATGGGTTGTAGCTTACATCGCTTATGGTTACAGTATACGCACCTACGTTAGCACCTGTTGTATGGGAAGCGGCAGTTGTGCTGTTTACACCACGAACTAGTCCAGTTAAGGTATTAGAAGATTTACCTGTGTAAGAAATAGTTTCGGAATCAATCCGTATAATGCCGCCTGTTGACGGAAAGCTTGCCGCAGAAGTAAGAACTAAAGACGTAGCAGTAGCAGTTATAGTGCCGTTAAGCGTAGAGAAAGCAGTAGAGCATTTATTAACTAAAGTGCTAGTAGTAATGATAGGCGTTACATCAAAATAATCAGCGCCCTTTTCAATATAGTATTTAAGGTTAGTGCCAATACCTAAGAAGTTATTACCTGACAGGTCAACCCAACCCCACAAAGCACGAGCCACGCCTAAGTATTGGTTAGGAGACTGCTGAGTCCAACCGCCTATTTTCTCAGGATTACCTGAACGAAAACGAATTTTGTCGCAATCATACCAGCCACCCTCGTTAGAGTAGTTAGTACCCTCTCGATTAATTCCGGGTTTAAACTGTAGTTTTTGCAGTGGCATACAATCTAGTTCCCTGTTTATCAATAATCAATGCTTGTTTACGGGGTGCGTTATGAATAGAATTAGGGATACTAATGTGAGTCCATCTGTCAAACTCACGGATAATCTGGTCATAGGGTAAACCCGAAGCTATTACAGCTTGCACAACTTCATCCGGAGTTACGCCCGGAACTCTTATGTCGGCAGCACAACCCACCCGATGCTGACTAGTATCTTTAGAACCAACAGCATCATTAACCAATTTAGAGCGGAAAGCACTATTAACCATAATAGGCTTGTTTCCCAAAAGTGTTTTAACTTGCTCAAGAAACTCTGCAAGACGGGTAAGGTTTTTAAGTTCATCATCATTTGGTGTGTTATCTAATGTGCGGTGGTCAGTATGTGTTAATTCATCAAGGGTAAAGTGAGCAGTTAGATTCATTTTTTACCTTTCATATCCATAATTTTCTCAAGCGTACGACCACCGAAGTAAAAGCTCATTATAAGCATACCCCACTGTCCAAGCAACTCGACATAGTTATTGTTTACCTCAATATCCCATGCGCTCATCATGGCAAAAGTAGTGTAAGTCATTAAGATAAATACCAGCGTCATTGGGCGTATGTTTTTAGATAGCCAAGAGTCTGACATCATGTCGGCTTGAACTCGTTTAGTCAGTTCTTGTTGCTCGTTCATGTCTGCTTGTAACTGAGCAAGCTCACCACTCTTTTGCATTTCTAATAGCTTTAGTTGGGCTTCTTGTTTAGCCTGTGGGTCTGGCACAAACTTATCTACAAGTTTCATACCAACACTTAAAATATCGTCTATTCCAAACATTATCGTTTCCCCATTTTTTCACGTTCTTCAAGTAACTGTACTTTAACCTGTAGCTGATGAATGTCTTTATAAATTTCATCCCTCATACGATGCCTTGCTTCGGCAGACAAAGGTGAGTCAGTCGGCACATTTTCTTTGGTGATTAGTGCTGGCATCTGTCCTTCAATTTTAGTCAGCCGTGTAGAGAAGTCAGACACTTGACCAAGTAGCCAAGCCAAACACGCTACGACAATAGGCAGTACCGCTTTTAGGATGTCTTGTATATTCATTTTTTGTTTACCAAGTCAAATAAAGCTTTTACCTTTTCCTCAAGGACGGCAATCTGATTGTGCATCTTAGCTAATACAATAACCAGCGTAACAAACGCTATTAACAAGCTAGACATCTTTGATATGGTGTCTAATAAGTCCATTTATGCAGTTCTGTTCCAGTAATAAATTACTTGATATGGAGGCATGTTTGCGTTTGTTGCGGATGAGCCTTCTGTTGTAATGCCATGTTGATGGTTTGCACTTGTGCCGCTTGTAGTTCCAGAAAAAGCATGAATATGTGTTGTATTTGGAATGCCCATATCCCCATAAGAGACGTTTGGTTGACCTGCGCCTTCTTCTAAATCTGGGGCTGGACCTCCATATGGACCAACTACCCCACTTCCACCTGTTGCAGCATTTTGGTGAATGTGACCTTGATTTTCTACACCTGTATTGCCACTAAAATTATGTGTATGGTCTGCACTTTGTGTGCCTGTTAACCCACCGTGGTTATGAGTTACAAGAGTAGCATCAGCAGAACCACCTGTACCGCTAAATGTACCACCATCACCAACTAACATTCTACCAGCAGAATATTGAACCCATGTACCAAAACCAAGCATACTTGCATTTGCAGGGTTAGTAGAAATTGTAGACGCATAAATAGAACCAATAGGATATAACAACTGCTTTACTGCATGAACAAAAGCGGTAGTTGCTATAGTTGTATTGCTTGTTGCCGTAGCTTGAGTTGTTCCTACTGCGCCAGAGGCTACTGTAGTTGAGACTGTTGCAGCAGTTGTTGCGGTTGTTGCGGTTGTTGCACTTGTGGCTGTTGCAGCGTTACCGCCAATGTTTAAACTAGAAGCTGTTCCAGTAAGTCCTGTACCCGGACCATTAAACTGAGAAGAAGCAGTTATAGTAGTACCACCTATAGTTGTTGCGCTTACTGTACCACCTGATTGATTTGTTGCAGTCACAGCGGCAGTAGCGTTACCTACAGTCATGCCAGCATTTGTACCTGTAACCCCGTTAATTGTCCCACCAGTAATAGCCACGGCATTAGCGTTCTGGGTAGACATAGTTCCTAGCGCACCTGTAGCGTTAGTTACGGCTGTAGCTACATAAGCAGTTGTTGCAATCTTTGTCGAGTTATCACCCGCAGTCTGAGTCGGGGCAATAGGGCTTCCTGTTAAAGTAGGAGATGCGCTAAGGACTACATTGCCTGTACCAGTAGACGTAGTTACTCCTGTACCGCCATTTGCTACAGGTAAAGTACCTGTTACTCCTGTTGTTAAGGGTAAACCCGTAGCATTAGTTAATGTAACGGACTGGGGTATTCCAAGGATAGGGGTAACTAAAGTAGGGGATGTACTAAGTACGTTATTTCCAGTACCAGTAGATGTGGTAACACCTGAACCACCATTAACAACAGCAACTATACCAGTAACATTTAATGACGTACCTCCAACACTTAAACCAGCAGCTGAACCAGTAATGCCTGTGCCCGGTCCTGAAAATTGTGTAGAAGCTGTTATTGTTGTGCCAGATACTGCACCTGAACTTGTAAGCGAAGTACAGTTAATTGCGCCTGTAGTAATAGTTCCGCCAGTAACAAGATTCTGAGCATTCTGCACATAGTTTAAAACACCCCATGATGACCCTATTACTCCAGTACAGTACAAGTACATAGTCTGTCCATTAGGGACTTGAGTTGTAGTACCACCCGACATTTTAATATACGCAACTTGCGGTGAGGTTAAGCTGTTAGTAACCATGTAAAGCTTTGGTACAGCTGGAACTATTACGCTATAGGTAGCATTTTGAGTACCTGTAACTATGATTACCGCACTTCTAGCCTCATCTGTAGTACCGTTTAGGTTTGTTAAGGTATAGTCAGCATTAGCCATTATAATGGTAGTTTGACCAACAATAGCCTGTTCAAGTAAAGTACCAAAGTTTGTATTGGTAGTTGAGCCCCAAGTACCTGTTTGTTCGCCATCCCCAATTAGGGTTAGTTTTAGTGAGGTTGAATACGTTGCCATAATTTATCCTTGAAAATTATTTATCTCTACCCAGCCTTCAGTTTGGCTGTTATTAATCTGTACCCAGTTAGCGTTTGTGTCAGGAATAATTGGGTCTGGCACATTGCCCGAAACAACTGCGTATCCAGCAAATGATAATGAAGCAAACGGAGTTCCCCCAAAATTAGCTATATTAGTAAACGTCTGTTGTCTATAACCCCAGTTAGCGTTCTGGCTATCATCAATTGTAAACCAACCACGAGGAAATTGGGAATCTAAAAGAGATATAGCTTCGGTAATAGTCTGTAAGAAAGCAGACTGCTGGGTGCTAGAGTCGGCTAAAGTAACTGCCTCGGTAATGGAAATCTGGAACTGCGCTACTACCGCCTCTACAGAAGCAGGGTTTACATTCTCAGTAATAGCCGCAGCATATATGGCAATAAGTTGAACAACATCAGCAGCTGTGGTGTTCTCGGCTATGCTTGCCACAAACTGATGCGTGGTAGTTGCAATGTCCGCAGGGTTAAAGTTCTCGGCTATACTTGCTGAAAACTGAGCTAAGATAGTAGGTGCGTCAGCTAAAGTGCTATTTTCTACAATACTAGTTAGGTATTGGGCGGTAATTGACGGTGTATCCGCTAGGTTTGAGTTTTCAGTTATAGACTGGAAGAACTGATTTACTATTGTTTGTGCGTTATTAAGTACGGAATCTTCAGCCCTACTTACATTAAACTGTGCCAAGATAGACTGTGCATTGTCTAGAGTAGTTGGCTCTGTAATGCTTACTGAGGTTGATATACCCCCAACAAAAACATCGGCTATATCTACATTTTCTGTTTGAGAAGCAGCAAACTGCGCCAGAATAGACTGGGCATTGTCTGAGGTTATGTTGTCGGTAAAGCTGGCTAAGAACTGCGCAGTGATTGTTTGCGCATTATCTACTGTTACATTCTCGGATAAAGCTAAGTCATAACCCACCCCTAATGCAGCAAACGGTGCTTGAGCAAAAGAGGTGAATCCAAACATATTAGTTTGTTACTTCAGGGATTACCTCTAAAGACTGTTTTAACATGGTAAAAAAAGCGTTCTTACCCACGCTTAACTGGTCAAGGTTAAACTGAGCTGAAGCAATTTTACGGTCAAGGTCTATGCAATGTTGAAACAATTTTTGCTGTTCCTCGGTTAAGTCTTCAAGGGTGTAATCTACATCATCAATAGTTACTGGGGTTGTTTTTTTCTCGCCCATTCTATTCTCCTAGTTGTACTACGGTTTAAAAATCTATACGGTTGCCCAAGGCAATGCTGTGTTTTGTGGGCTAACAGGTGGTGTAATTAGGCTATCAATCTGCCCTTGTACACAAGCCTGTGCGCTGTCTATTTGGTTCTCAGGAATCCAACTAATAACTAATGCCTCTGTTAGATTTGCGTAAGGCACAAATGTAGTCTGGTCTGTAGAGTCAAACTGTGTATTGCCTTGGATAGAGGCAGTATAAGTGCCGTCTACTCCTGTTACTTCCCATAATGCGTTAATCACATAGTTTGGGTCAGGCTGTTGCACTGTGTACATTGCTGTGATGCGTGTTGTAAAGACTGTTGCCATTTTAATTCTCCTATTTAGATTCTAATGCTGTTAATCGGGCTGTTAATGATTCTATTAATGCTTGTTGTTCTTGAATGCACTTCATAAGCGCATATTGCAAATCTGTTTGGTAGATTGACAAACGCATTTTTGGATTATCTGCGGTTCCCCAATTGCTTTCCGTAACAAATTCAGGTGCAATTTCTTGAACATCCTGTGCAACAACACCGAGAGTAAGGCCGGGATTGTCAGCCATGTCTTGGTCGATGTAATTGAATGTCTGCACTGGAATTGCACAAATAATATCTAAATAATCTTTGGCTGGTGCAAAATTTGTTTTCTCCCGGCGGTCTGAAATATTAGTATTGTTAGCTTGAAAATTAGCTAAACCACCATCATTCTTGATGTATGCCCTAACACCTGTAGAAATACCGCAGTACAGTAAATTATCAGTACTTGTTGTGGAGCTGCTGTTTGGATAATCAATAATCAATCCATTGGGATTACCAAGATTGGTGGTATTTGCAATATTCATCGCATACCGACTGGTTTGTTCGTACTGAAAAGAGTGCATAAACGAGTTGGTAGCTGTACTAACCGTACCAACTCGGAACAAATCGTTGTTGTTACCAGCACCAATCCAAGCCCTTGGATTCCCATCACCATCAGATAAGACGATGTAGTTACTTGCTGTACGGATGTCTAGACCACCTTGGTTGCCTGTATATTTACCAATAATAGTATTTTTAGAACCCGTGGTAATTTGACCGCCAGCGTTATACCCTACAAAAGTATTTGTTGAGCCTGTTGTTAAATCATATCCAGCCTGTAATCCAACAGCAGTATTTAATGTTCCAGTAGAATTTGTATATAAGGCTTGAAAACCTATCGCTGTGTTGGCAGAGGCGGTGGTGTTTGAGTAAAGGGCTTGTAAACCAATTCCTGTGTTTTGTCCGCCAGATGAATTAGAATAACCCGTATCAGAACCCATCCAAGTATTTTGTGCGCCTGTAGTTGTATACCCTGCTCTGTAACCTACTGCTGTGTTACCAGAAGAGGTGGTGTTGTTAAAAAGTGCTGATGCACCAACAGCAGTGTTATACGCTCCAGTTGTGTTTTGATACAATGCCGCTTGACCAATAGCGGTATTGAAAAACCCAGTAGTGTTTGTTGATAGTGTGCTATCGCCAAATGCAGAATTTGCATATCCACTTGTAGTAAGTTTCATGGATACATTACCAAATGCACTATTGGAGTTTGTTGTAGTTTGCGTTAATAATGCTTGGTAACCAACAGCCGTGGAATTAAATCCAGTAGTATTTGATTGCATGGACTGATGTCCAATTGCAACATTGTTTGATGCCGTAGTATTTGAATATAGTGCGTTATAACCAGCGGCAATGTTACTGCTTCCCGTTGTGTTGGAGTAAAGAGAAGTCTGCCCAACAGCAACATTGTAACTACCTGTGGTATTAAGACGATTTGCATTATATCCAAAGGCTGAGTTAGAAGAACCTGTGGTGTTATTTGAAAGCGTATTGTTACCAAAAGCGTTGTTATAACTACCAGTGGTGTTACTATTTAAAGGTGTTACACCAACGGCTGTGTTTTCTGCACCAGTAGTATTTGCGTAAAGCGCTCTATATCCTACAGCAGTAACTCCTGCTGCTGTTGTATTTGACTCCAATGCTGATGTGCCAACAGCGGTATTATAAGAACCTGTAGAGTTTGCATATAAAGCGGCATCCCCAATACCTGTATTATTGGATGCTGTATTTAATCTAAGAGCGTATCCACCTACAGCAGTGTTTGAATCCCCCACAGTGTTTGTATAAGATGACCCCCATCCAATAGCAGTATTTCTTGTTCCAGTAGTATTACTATACCCTGCTTGATAACCTACAGCAGTGTTGTTGCCTACGGTGGTGTTTGAATATAACGCTTGATACCCCATTGCTACATTATTAGAGCCAACGGTATTTGCATATAATGCTCCACTACCAAAAGCAGAATTATACGCACCATTTGTGTTAGATTGCATTGTAGAAAAACCGTTGTCATCTCTACCACCAAAAGCACTATTCCGTGTTCCAGCAATGTTGCCGTATAAGACATACATACCAAAAGCATTTATATTTCCAGTTGTGTTACTAAAGCCTGATTTAAACCCAACTGCTGTGTTGTATGTACCGCCAGTATTGGCAGTAAGTGCTTGGTCACCAATAGCAATATTTGCAGAACCTGTATTTGCTGATAGGGCATAGTAACCTATACCTACGTTACTTCCACCATTGTTTGATGTAGAACCTAAAGCAAGTGTTCCTATGGCAATGTTATAACTTGAAACAGTATTACCACGCCCTGCAAGATACCCAATACCTACGTTGTCTTGACCAGTAGTGTTCCCTACAAATGATTGATAACCAACGCCTACGTTATTAGCACCTGTTGTGTTTGCATAGAAGGATTGATAACCTACTGCTGTGTTACCAGAGGCGGTGGTGTTAAAGGCAAGCGCTTGTGCACCAATGGCTGTATTATAAGTACCTGTAGTATTTAAAACATTAGCATTATACCCATAAGCAGAATTATAAGAGCCTGATGATAGATACGATAAAGTACCTTGACCAAAAGCAGAGTTATAACTACCTGTTGATGTAGTAGCGGTATTTGTACCAAGCGAAACGTCCCCTACTGCCGTATTAAATGAGCCAGTATTAGGTTTACCAGACCTATACCCAACTAGAGTGTTGTAATCTCCTGTAGACGAATACCCAGCCTCTCGACCAACAAGAGTAAGTCTTGTTCCTGTGACGTTGCTATACCCTGCTTGATAACCTACTGCTGTGTTGTCAGAGGCTGTGGTGTTTGCTTGGAGTGCTCCTGTACCTACTGCTATGTTATAACTACCAGTAGTATTGCTTTGTAATGCTCCTGCTATAGAAGCGTCATTTCCACCTAAAGCCGTATTGCCAAGTCCAGTAGTATTAGAATTAAGAGCATAAGCACCCAATGCAGTAACTTGACCTGATGTATTTGCAGCACCAGCCAAGTATCCTACTGCTGTACTTCTACCGCCGCCACTATTAGAGCCAGCCAAAGCGCTAGCACCAATTGCCGTATTACTAACAATTCCGCCTGTTCCACGACCAACAGTAAGACCATAAACAGTTAAGTCAGTACCAGAGTATAAAAGGTTGGCTGAGTCCGTCAACAATCCATCCGTAGTAGCGTAAGCAACACGACCACTTGTTAATGCGGCTGAACTTAGATTGACAGACCGCTCACTAGGATAAGTTAGGAATACGTTCTGTGAACCAGTACTAAAGTTAGTTAAAGAGCCAGCATTAGATGAGGAAAGAACCGTGGTACGGGCTAATGTTCCAGACGAGTAAGTACCAATACCTACTTCCCAGTTTGCTCCGTTTTGGTCAGCTATAGCGTAGTAACAAGTATTGCCGTTGCCTACCGTGCTAAATGCTTGGTAGCCTGTAACTGCGCCTAATAACGTAATCGTACCTGTACCGGGAGAAGTACAGGTCTCTAGTACTCTGTCCTTTAATACTAATGCCATGATTGGCTCCTAATTACGAAGTTGCGGTTGTACTATAAGTTACAGATACTGTATCGCCAGCAGTTACGGCTTTAGCCACAGAGA
>Ga0209086_10002046_pt1 | contig 16005 bp, 10 predicted proteins | sample M_130207_XF_Meta_FD_187312 | JGI IMG/M metagenome (GOLD analysis project Ga0209086, IMG submission 187312) | Freshwater microbial communities from Lake Montjoie, Canada to study carbon cycling - M_130207_XF_MetaG (SPAdes) (version 2) | ecosystem: Environmental > Aquatic > Freshwater > Lake... | reverse complement strand
CGCACAGGCGAATGGATGGTCGATCACCAGCAAATTCTTCGTACCGATCCCTTCTCGCAATCTGAATCAAACTGGGTTCCCACCCAATGGCTTGCTGAAATTTTAATGGCTTACTCCTACCGAATAGGAGGTTTTGCAACAATAACAACTTTCTCATCTTTGCTGATTGCATTTTGGATTACCATTCTGGCACGCAGATGGTTTATTGCGGGGATGCACCCCATTCTTGTCTGGTTCCTAGCATCCTTGGTGTTAATGGTTGGAGCAGTCCATTTTCTCGCAAGGCCTTTACTCATCAATTATCTCGGCATCACCCTGCTCTCTTATTTTATTCTCGATTTTGAAAACCGTAGAGCAAAGGCATCTTGGCTATTATGGTGCTTCCCTCTCGCTGTTTTTTGGGCCAACTGCCATGGTGGATATCTAGGGGGTCTTTCGATCCTCGGCTTAGCTACATTAATATGGACTGCGCAGTTTATATTTTCACAAGGGCCAATAAAAGACTTTCGTACTCTTTTAACATTATGGTGTGGCAATTTTATTTGGCTGCTCGCACCTTGCATCTCGCCTTTCGGAATAGGAATGTATGAAGAATGGCTAAAAATTTGGTTTAAACTCGATCTTTCAAGTTATATTGTTGAGCACGCTGCGCCAAAATTATTAGATGTTTACATGCTGGGGGCTTATGCAGCATTTGCTGCGGTGACAGTCTTTTTTTTCTTGTCTGGCAAAGGCACGCAACATCTAGGAATTACTGCAAGTATTTGGGCCTGGTTTTTCTTGGCACTAAAGCGCGCCCGCAATGCTCCCATCTTTATAAGTAATGCAGCAGTTATGTTTGAGGAAATCTGGCTTAATCTTGTTAGCTCGCAAAAAATAAGAGAAGACTGGATCATCCGTCAACCCGCCAAGCCCAGCGTAAAAATGATTGCAACTTTATTGGTGATGGTGATGGGCTTTTTAATTTCTTCTGTTTTTGGCTGGCACAAAGTTCAGCTAGATCTTAAAAAATGGCCCCTCGATCTTATTGAGCCCATGCAGCACCTTGTACGAGATTACGGCCCAGACACCAAAATCTACAATGAACTTAATGATGGCGGGTTTTTGATATTCTATGCGCCAAAGTGGCGGGTATTTCAAGATGATCGCTGTGAGATTCATGCGTTTCGCGATGGAATGAATGATGGCTCTTGGATCACCAAAAACAGGAATCTGGAAATGAATGCGCCTGATCAACTTCTTTTAGAATTACAAAACCAAGGAATCAAAATCGCGATAATACCTAAAGATTCCCCCTTGGGAAAATTATTGCAAAGCACTAGTCCCACTATAAAACCTGCTTTTTCAGGCAATACTCACGCTATTTGGATTATTAATCCAACATTATGAATTGGGCCTTTTGTAATTCCTCGCTTAAGTGGCCTGCAAATAAAAAGTCCGCGGTGTATTAAAGTAATAACAGTGCGGAAAAGACAAAACATATAAGGGTGTTTAATCCCCCACGACAATCGTATGAGGTCGTGATGCCTTCTGCCCACCGGCATCTACTGTCGCAATAAGCGAGTGAATGCCGGGTTTCAAAGAAATCTCAAATACCCAGGGGCCTTCAGTCTTTTCTGCGATCAGTTTGGCTTCGTCCCGAAGTATAATACGCGTTGGTTTTATTTCATTATTGATCGAGATTTTCACGGTCATCTTTTTTCCTGCCGAGTACAATATAAAAGGTTGTTTGTCACCCAAGCCAGGTGGTTCAATGATCGTGACATCCCTGCTTGCCCCGACAAATCCCTGCCACACGCTTGCAACCCGCTGCGAAGAAAACCAGCATGCTAAATTTCGGTCACCTTTGAATTCTCTCCAAGCAGCAATCATCGGCATCTTTCCGTCCTTTCCCCAGGTGGATATATCGCCTAACCATCCTTCCTCGAGTGGAATATCTGCAAGTGGGGTGGGCTTGTTAGAGATCGGTATTTTTGGGAGGCGACGGGTAATGGCTTCATCGAAGTGAACGAACGAAAGGTTGTTAGCAAGTGCAAACTCGTGCTTGCGATTCCACTGCACCGCGATCCCGAAACGAGCTTGAAGTTGCCTTTCTAACGATAATTTAGTCTGCAACTTCGCCATTTGCGATCCGTCTTTCTCTCCGAAGATAGTGATCACGGGTATGCGGCGAGTGGCTTCAGACCCAGGCCCGACTTCCAAACACACCGGGGCAACTGCAATGGTGCGCTCGGGCATCATCTCGGCAAGTTTCATGCTAATCCCACCGCCACGCGACATACCGATGAAACATAGGGGTAGATGTTCCAATTCGGGGCGTCCGGCCTTCTTCGCAAGTTCGGCAAGCCCGGTCGTAAGGAGAGCATACTCTTCGTCTTTTACCCCATCGAAATCTACTTGCACATAGGCGAATTTCCAGTACCGACATGCGGCCTGCCAATGCTTGCTTACATCATCGCCTTTCGAGAAGGGGTTGCAGATTCCGCCACGAACGACCTTCAATCCCTCGGGAATCCATGCACTGACGAAAACCTTGTCCTTTGGTCCGCCCAGAACTGGGTCATTCTTGCGGGGGTTCTTAAGCGTGTATTCGATGCGGGCGTTGAAATCCCCTGCGGGTGCCTGTGGTTCTGGTGCACTGATCAAAGCATTCGTGACAAAGAGAAGGGTAAAAAAGACACAAGTCATCTTGGTATTCCTTTCCGCTATTTAGCGGGTTTACATAGGTTCCAGCAGTAGATACCATCGGCACCGCGTAGATAAAGTTGCCCCGCAACTATAGGGTGGCTGATAGGCATCTCATAGCCAGTCGCATCATAATGGGGCGTATTCCAGGGCTTGCCGCTTGGTTTGAAGGAATCAGCCGTGGTACCTAACATGAGTACATCGTGAATTCTGCCGTGCTGACTGTCCGGCTCGTGGAAGAAACGCCCCTCGGCGCAGTAACCATGGCTCTCTTGGTCGGTCCTGGCATCGGGGGCAGTTGCCAACACTTTGCCGGTGGTAACATCAATCATTTTCGTACCAGCCTTGTTGCGGATGAAGGCCCGATCTTTCCAAATCGGCAGGCCACTCATGCCCCCACTCACGAACCCAACTTTTTCTTCACCCGTGTGCTCCCAGAGTTTCCCGGCTTTCGCCAAGGTGATCTTCCAACCGCTGGCACGGCCAAGTAGATTCTCGTCGCATGGTCCCATCTTTTCCATGCCGGCATTTAATAATAACACATCGCCAGCAAGGGAAAGTGAGGCTTCTTGCCGGCCCGTGTCGAGAGTCCAGCGATCCTTGCCGGTAAGCGGGTCGAGACATCGAACTTTGCCGTCAATGTTACCGCACAGGACCGACTCTCCACCTGTGTGAACCCAGCGCGTTGGAGTCGCATGATGGGCAAGGCACTTCTGCACCTCCCAGAGCCTTTTACCTGTGTTGCCATCGAACCCCATCAGCCCGCCTTGGAAATCCGGGCAGACAAGGACGCCTGAAGCGAATGTGCAACCGTTGCAATGCCCGCGGTTGATACCACCAAAAGATTTCTTCTCCTCTAATCCCTTTTTCTTAATCGCCTCTAGTTTCTGATACTCGGCCTCGAGATTTCCCTCCCAGATGGGCTTGCCAGTAGCGGCATCGAGGCAATAAACGCGGCAGGTTGAACCGATGGCATACACCCGTCCGCCAAAAACCGCCCCGGTATGATTGGTAATGATACTCTTGTGGTCAGTCCAGTTTAATCCCCTGCCCTGGAACACCTGTTTCCACAATGTTTTTCCTGTTTTTGCATCAATGCACAGAACCACATCATCGGCCGACACTCGCCAGTAGTCCGGAGACCAGGTACCCGGGCCTTTATCGCGTTTCTGTTGTTCTACAGCATCCACAACCTCGCCACTCGGTACGAAATAGCTGGCAAAGATGCGCCCATCGGCAACAAGCAGGCTACTTGCTCCACCTCCTGGCAATGGAATGCCACCACCGGAGGTTGCTTCGCCTCCACCCATAAGTGGAATCTTAATTGGTTTAAAGTCTGTGAGTGAATTGTGCCATCCATGACCGCCATATCTTGGGCTCTGCGCAGCTCCCGGGGGCGTTGGCTCCTGACTCTTCCACACCAGCCGGGCGTCCTTCAAATCGTCAATTAGTGTCAAACCACAGTCTGTGGCACTAAAGTTTGCGTTGGGCCCGTGGTAGCACGGCCAGGATAGCAAGTCAGAAGCATCGGCAAAAATCGGGAATACTACGATAAAGGCAACGAGAATAATCTTTGTCATGGTCACTTCCATGCCTCCATCTCGCCTATTGCAGAATATTTTTAACAAAATAACAATCCAAACTGATGTATGGCTGGTTGGTACAATTTTAACTTCTAAACCTTGTTCCCCGGCCAATCCCATCCTCTTCTTTGCCAGATTTGTTTACTCGAACTGCTTGTGAATGTAGTCATCCCCAACACTGGGCTTTCATAAAAAAGGTCGTCTTCGGCAGCATAATAATACCAAAGGTTTCTCCCGGATTACACAAACAGTTCTGCGAGCGGCCCGGTTTGGTCGAGGTCTTTGAGTGTCGGGTCGGGCATACCGAATGTGTCACGCTTAAAACCAGCAAGATGGAGCAAAGTCAGGTACATGTTCGCCGTTGTACGATGACCCTTCTGACCGTAGCCAGGGTAATCGACATAACGGCCGGTCTTAAGTTTGCCGCCAATGTTCCCAATAACCACCATCGGCCATTCCCAGCACCGGCTATGGTGCCCTTCGGCGCCATCAGAAAGGTACACGATCACCGTGTTGTCGAGCATGGTGCCGTTACCCTCGGGCACTTTTTCAAGCTTTTTCATAAGACCAGCGATCAGATCGAAGTGATACCTTCGGATGATGTTGTAAAGATCGAACCAGGTCTTGCCTTGGAAAGTGCCACCATGGCCGATCGAGTGTTTGTCGATATTAAGGCCCAAACCTTTGAAAGTAATGTCAAAGTCGCGGATACCGGCAGCACTCGAAAGGGTAAGAACATTAGTCAAGCCGCAGATAAGTGCGGCAGCCCCGAGGTCAAACTGAGCATCCAACCTGTCGGTCTCGATGGCACTCCTGTATTTGTCGGAAACAACCGGCCCTTTCTCGCGTAGCGTATGCTTGATATCGTTAAGACTGCTCTGCCGGTTGCGCAGCGTCTCGAATGTTTCAAGATACGCCTGGAACTGCTCTTTTTCCGCACCCGCAATATTCGCCCCGGCCTTCTTCAAATCATCCTTGAGGAAGTCGAGCAGATTGTTCTTGGCTGTGAATTCCTGCTTTGCAGCACCATCTGCAACGATCCCGAAAAGGGTGCTGTAGGCGTTCAAAGGGTTCACCATCGTAGGCAGACCTTTGTTGGGTCCTATGGCTGATATGTTATAAATCACATTGTTTTCAGTTCGCTTAGAGATGCCAAGGCCAATGTGCGGGAAGATACCCGGAAGCGCCTTCGCCAGTGCACCGTCAATCGTCTCGCCCAGAATTGCCATGCTTTCGCCGCCGTTGCCCCGGCCACCACCCCAAGCCCCGAGTGCCTGAAAGTTGTTCGAATGTCCACCGCCGCACACACGCCCAGAAAGGCCCTGAACGATGGTGATCTTATCTTTCCAGGGGTTTATCGGTTCAAGGGAGAAGGGGAGTTCCTTATCTGCAAGGGGTACATCCAGCAACTGTGCTGGCCCGTTGAACGCCTCCTGCTTGCGGCTTTCTCGTTTAAGGCCGACCGGGGCAAGTTGCTCGGGACGGACACCGTTGCTCTCAACCACAAAAATAAAGCGCTTCGCTGTCATAGGTTTTCCGGCAGCCTGAACTTCGATTTTTGCCATCATGGGGCTGAGGAATGTAGCCCCGGCAGACAGGCCGAGTGTCTTCAAAGCATTGCGGCGGTCAATAAACATGTTGTAAACTCCGTAAAAGGGTTTAAGTAAATTTAGTCACTTCCTGGATTCCGGCATGCGATACAGGAAAGATTCGCTAGAAAGTAATGTTGAGATCAACGACTTCATGCTGCCACCACTGTTGCGATACGCCTTGTGTATGGATTGGAGTGAGGCGGCGTCACCTGGCGACTCGTTGCGCCCCAACCAGTAGCGCAGGGCATGCCGGACAAACACCTGCTCGACTCGTTCCGAGGCGGCCAGTTTCTTCATTAATTCTGCAGGATTCCCTATATTACCTTCAAGTGAAGGGTCGCCCACATGGGCAATCACGCCTGCCGTATTCAACTTAACATTCAGCATCACGGGTCCGGCAGATTTACCTTTTTTATCTATGTTTTTTGCAGTTGCCTCGAGGTCTAGAACTTGTTCTTCAATGCGGAAGCGACCAAAATGATCGTACTGTTCTAATGGATAGGCAAGGTCGTTCATCAACTGGTGGCATTTCCAGCAATACGCCTGCTGAGTTACCGCCATCCGCTCACGAAGCGTTTTCTCAGGTGTGTTTGGCAATTGGGCATCGACGGTGATCGGCACATCTGGAACCACATTGCCCAGCAATCGTTCGCGAATCCACTTGCCTCGATGGATTGCATGATTGTCAAACGAGGTTGAGTGAGCCACTAGCCAGGAAGGCTGTGTAAGAATACCACTTCTTTCGTTTGCAGGAAGTTCTACAGGTTGCTGATCCGGGAAGTCCTTCAACCCATAGGATTCGTAAATGCTCTGACCGGGGGGTTTATAAGTCTTATTCTCGAACTTCTTCGGGTCCTTTTTTAACTCGGACTCGTATTTGGCAAAAGCCTCAGCGCGCTGCTTCTTGATGGTTGCAGCACTTTTGTAAGCTACAAAGCTCTTGTTTGTAGTAAGCAACTCCCGAAGAACCTCGCTATCCCGTTCCAAAATCAAAAGCACGAGTTGATCCGTGTCTTCTACCAGGGAACGGGCGTGGTGCCCCGGGTGATTCAATGCGCCTTTATCGTCCTTGAATACCTCGATGGCTCGATCGTAGGCGAAATACTCGCGAAAGAATCTTAGAATTCGAGGCTTTTCTAACTTGGGACTTTCGAGCATCCGGTGCACCTGCCTTGCGACACCCTCATCTGTAGCCAATCCCCCATTGGCAGCAGCGGCGAGAAGTTCCGCATCTGGGCGCTTGTCTGTAAGTGCATATGCGAGAGCATATGCAATCTCACGGGGTGCAAGTCGGATTCGACCCTTAACATCAGGAGTACCAGTCCCCATTTCCATCCGAAAAACAGCTTCCGATTGAAGCAGAACCGCCGCAAGTGTGAAGCGAACCCCAACCGTCTGACCCGCTTCATCAATGTTCTTCTTCATCAGACCCACGAACCGAAGTTTTTCCTCGGCAGTCGGCGCCCGCTTAAGCACTATTTCGAACTGCTTGACGATCGCCAATTCCATCTCCATGCTGCTCGGCATCGATTTAGGATTAAACAGAGTTGAAATTTCTTTTGGCATATTTCCCTTGACCATGCCACCCTCGATCTTATGTGCGGTTTGTGCCTCCACGATGATCAGTGCATTCTGAAGAAGTTGGGCGGTCACCGGCTCATCCATCCTCGGAGCACCCGTATCCTTGAATGTGTTTTGCCCTTCATGAGAAAAAGGTTGGGCGATGCCTACCTGATTCTTCGCAAGATCGTTGGTGAATGCAAAGTAGATTTCCGGGCTGATTCTACGGATAGAAGGCCCGCCATCAAATGGAGGAATATTTCTCGGATTAAAAAGAACGGTATGTGGAATTGAATTGCCGTTATTATAGGCGGCCCTGCGGGTAAATGGTCGGCCTGCTCGCTTTGCCTCTGCATGGGCCCACCGCCCCACCGCCACCAACTCCTCATCCAATGGGCGAGGTTTGCTCTTTGGCGGCATCTCACCAAGTGTGAGTTTTTCCAAAACCATCGCCCAGCGGGCGCCACTGGTGCTGGATTTCATATCCGGATCTAAGGAGGTAAGGTCGAGTCTTTCTCCCTCGATTTTCTTCGGGCCATGGCACGACACACAATGCTTCACAAGGAATGTCTTTACAGACTTATCGTATTCCGTCTTACTTTCAGATCCTGTAGCAAACTTCAAGATCTCGACAGGCCCTTCTGAAGAAATCTGATTCTCCTGAGCCGAGAGAGAGAGCTGGCAAATAAAAATAAACGATGCGTAAACAACGACCAGACACGAAAGACTCAAAATTAACGATTGCCCTGTGTGACAAAATCTAAATCGTTTGGGATTATCACGGCCCTTATTTTTATTTAGGAGCCATCTTGCATTGAGAGGCATTATATAAACCTCTTGGGGATGGATTCGATTTAACTTACGCAGGTTTGTTGCGGTTTATATTAAACTAATATCTATTTTATACTTTATAATTATTCATACTACAACTTCAAAAATCGTGTTCAACTCCATATAGTCCCGGACTCGATACTAAGGGTGATACACAGGTGTTGGGTTTTCCCAAGCTAAGAACCACCCTAAACTCAAAAACCTATTGTAAATCACAAACTACGAATTTAAATCCACAATCCTAACTAAAGATTCCCCCTTGGGAAAATTATTGCAAAGCACTAGCCCCACTATAAAACCTGCTTTTTCAGGCAATACTCACGCTATTTGGCTATTACCATGATTCTCTAAAGTTGTTTTGTTTTATCTTTATTTGTTGAATGTACTATCTTTCGTGGGTAATATAAATTCCTATGAGCGATTTATTCTCTCGATGCACCTTGTAAAAGAGCCAAAAATGATCAACATTCAGAGAAAAGTGATTGCTTTTTTAAATGATGATAATGGCCCAACTGCGGTAGAATACGCAGTAATGGTGGCTCTTATCATAGTGGTTTCGATTGCTGCAATTACCACTTTAGGCACCAAAGTAAGCAGCACTTTTTCGTCGACTGCTTCGAAAATCACCACCACCGCAAGTTAGCAAACCAGAAAACCCCCGCATTTTTTATTTAAATAAGCCTGAAAACAACAATAGTTTGTCTGATTTTTAAAATTTCTCTAAATTATCTTTATTATTATTTGACTAGACTTAAATAAAAATCTAGGTTTAAATGTTGAATGATGATCAAGCATGATCCAAAGCACTGATAAAATGATTTAACAGGATTTTGTAGCGCCTGACTAATCAACAAAGGTTTTTTCACTACTTGGTTTCGTACCATTTTTTTAGGAGTTTACGATGAATACTCTACGCGAAAAGTTGGTTAAGTTTTTGAAGAGCGAAGATGGCCCTACTGCAGTTGAATACGCTGTTATGGTGGCTCTTATCATTGTGGTCTCAATCGCTGCGATCACGACACTTGGTACCAAGGTTAGCTCTACTTTTTCCGATACTGCTACTAAAATTACCACAACTGCAAGTTAGTTAAAAGCCTTTCCATAGGGATAGGTTGTTAACAACTTGGGCGTGTGATAAAAGCGCCCCTCTCTTTGGGGTGCTTTTTAAAACAGGTAAATAATACTTAAGGATCTTCAAGTATTATTTGTGATTCACTTGCCGTCTCCCCTTCAGTTTCTCTTCCTAAAGGAGTTTTCTCATGCGCACTTTACACCAAAAGTTGGTCAAGTTTTTCAAAAGCGAAGACGGCCCTACTGCGGTAGAATATGCAGTTATGGTGGCTCTCATTATCGTGGTATCGATCGCTGCGATCACCACACTTGGTACCAAGGTAAGCAGTACCTTTAGTGGTGCCGCCGTCGCCATTCAGTAGGTCTTTTAAATCTTTAGCTCTTTGTCTTTGGAGTGCGTGATGGATTTTACTTTAAATATCTGGCCTATCGCCTTGGTTAGCCTTGCAATGATCGTTGCTGCAATCATCGATGGCTGGAAACTTAAAGTTCCTAACGCACTCACTTTTCCTTTAATCATCTCGGGCTGGATTTTAGGATTGTTCAATACTTTTCAAATCCTTCCTGACTCAGGCATTGGTGGAATCGGTGGCAGCCTCACTGCCACCCTTTTAGGTTTCGCCCTTATCTTCCCCGTTTATGCAATTGGGGGCATGGGTGCGGGAGATGTTAAAATGCAAATGGGTTTTGGCGCCTGGGTGGGTGCTTACTACTCTTTTGGTCAGGCCCAATACATTGTTTTAATTGCTTTTTGCTGGGGCGCAATCATCGGGGGCATCATTGCTTTCTTTATGATTCTCTTCAGAAAACAAATTGCGACCAACATTTTAAACACTCGAGAGATTCTTTCCGACCTCGCAACCAAAAGCGTGGAGGAAACTGAGCAAAAAGCTGCTGCTCGAAAACCAAGGATGCATTTGCTGCCTTATGGTATCCCACTTTGCCTTGGGTTTCTGGGCTATCTGGCTTACCTGCACCTCTACTTACATATTCCTTTGCCTGTTTATCCCATTCAATAATTAGCTTTTCTTCAAAAATAAGCTAAAGTATAAGTGTGCAGCCAACGATTGTGCTGCGGTTCCCTTCGCAAGATGCTAATTTGCAGTAAACAAGACTTCCTATCTTTGCTTGTTTCCCCAAGGTCAGCATGAATTATCGATATCTTCGTTATAATCGATAAATCTTAAAGCTGGTCAAGCTTTTGTGCCGATGAAATAGTTGAGGGATAGTCCGATTGTAGGGCTTGGAACTCAGGATTTCTTCGGTGCCTCTAAAAAGAGAGGTTAAGTACGATGAATCCTAGAATGTTGGCGCTTGGGATGGCGGTTTTTTGCGGCTTGGGTGCTGCCTACTTGGCAATGACTTATAAACCAGTAAATCAAGGTCAAAAAATGGTGGAAGTTCTCAGAACTAAAAGCAAGGTACCATTTCGCGAGAAGATTTCTGATCCTCAGAAGTACTTCGAGATCGTTGCTATTGCTGACCTTAATCTTCCCTCTAAAATTTTAAAGTCCTTTGAACAAGTTAAAGACAAAAGCCTTAATAAAACACTTACCGATCAATCCTTTGTTACTGAAGATGATCTTCTTGGGGCTAATCAACACTACCTTACCGATCAACTCGATAAGGGTAAAAGGCTTTTTGGCCTTACCGTTAATGCTGAATCCCTTGCGGGGGGTTTCATTCTTCCGGGCTCCACGGTCGATTTGATTGGCACCAAACGCCTTGCCAACAACAACATCGAAACGCAAACTGTTTTGGAAAACATCCGAGTGATGGCTGTAGGCGATAAATCGACCATCAATGAAAAGCAGGGCGATGTACGCCATTCTATTATTGAAACTACCGTAACTCTTGAAGTTTCCCCTGAACAAGCCCAGATCTTGGCAATGTGGAAATCGATAGGCGAAATCAAGCTATCCGCCAGGGCCAAGGATGATAACGATAAAGTGAACACCAAAACTACCAAGCTTAATGAAGAATTGAAACCTGACTTAAAGAATGAACCCGAGAAAAAGAAAATCAAACCTAGTATTTTTGGTGGGAATGAAAATAAACACACCCTTGTGATCTTTAATACTAAAGATTCCAAGGATAGTGTTATCAACAATAATGCGATTGAGTTTGAAGAATACGAAAAAGGCAAATGGCGCACGGTGTTTAAAAACACTCGGAATACCAATGCTGTTGAACAGTCGGTAGAGGTTCCGGAAGAAGTGCCAGAGAAAGTAAAGCAATAGTCGGCGATGGTTGCGGAAATTTATAATTTTGGCGAAGGGAATCGCCAGTTTGTTAGAAGAGGTTGCAAGGATGCCATACAAAAATCACTACCTAGCTAAAAGCTTGCAAGCCTGCATAGCCATGATGATCATGGTTTGCAGTGTAGCATCGCTATTGGGTCAGGATGTTCCCCCTTTGATAAAGGGTCCTGATTACGCAATTCCGATTGATTTCACCATCAAGATTCAGATGAAGAGCAAAAAGCAAATTAAACTAGCCCGTACTTTTGATAACAAAATTTTGGAAGTCAAGGATGTGCTGAATGATCCCAAATCTGTTTATTTAAAGGGTTTGGCTGAAGGCGTTGCAACTCTGGAATTAATTTCAACCGATGAAGAAAGAGAAGAGTTCAGCGTTTATGTACTCCGCCAGCAAACACCAATAAACAATATTAAGTTTTTGAAAGAAACCACGATTGATATTGAACACTTGAAAAAAACGCTGGCGCAGGCTCTTCCAAACACCCCGATTGATGTAAGTTTTCTTACAAGTGACTCGGTTTTTGTAAACGGTGTGGTTAACTCATATGATGATATGCGCACCATTCTTCATCTTGCAAGTAAAGTGGTTGATCCAAATTATCAGGATAAAGAAAAAGAAGGACCTACCTATGATCTTAATGATTCTGCAGGCAAAAAAATTGTTTCTGTTTCGTCTAAAGTCGTCAATGGCTTAAAGCTGAAGTTTAACAGTGAAGCAGAAAAACAAATTTTGAAAACCGGTGCCCCACCATCCACTTCCTTTGATCTTGATTACCTCAAAAAAGTTATTAAGAATGCAGTACCCAATTCTAATATTCAAGTCATTCCAATTACCAAAGATGCGGTTATAATTTCTGGTTATGTTTCCCGTGCTGAAGATATCAGTATGATTCTTGCCATTGCAGGGAATATCGTTGACCCTACTTTATTTGATGCCCTTTCGCAAAGTAGTTCAACACAAACAAATAATCCTGGACAAACTAATCCTACAGGCGCTGTTCCCGGAAATATGCCCACTGATCCTAATGCTGCTGCAACCAACCAACCTGCACAAGCTGCACCCAGAACTTCCCAAAAAGTTATCAATGCTCTTCGGGTTGCAGGCGTGCAACAAGTTCAATTAGATGTGGTTGTGGCGCAAGTTTCTCGTACAGAATTCAGGCAACTAGGTTTCAACTTTCTTAGTTCCCGTAATAGTTCTTTTATTGGTAGCACTTTGAATGGCTTAGCAGCTCAACCTACTGCTTTGGGAAATGTAGCTTCGGGAACTTCTCAAGGCTCAATTCTAGCTGCCCAAGGTTTTGTTGCTAGTACTACTTCACCCAATATTCCCTTCGGTGTTTTAAATTCTAATAGTGGCTTCCTTGGATTCCTTCAAGCCCTGCGCAATGAAAGTGCTTCTAAACTTCTGGCGGAACCAAAACTTACCACTTCCAGTGGCAAGCAAGCCTTCTTTCAAGTGGGTGGTGAGCAAGCTGTTCTTAGTGGGTCTTCCGGCGTCAACGGCCCTGGCGCAGCTTTTCAAACCATTGGTACCACTCTTAGCTTCCTGCCCATCGTTTTAGGAAATGGCAAAATTCAACTTACAGTTAATCCTCGAGTTCGCACGCCAAACTCTGCTTTTGGGATTCAAACTTCTTTTGGATTCGTAACTGGATTTGATGATAAGCAAGTAAATGCAACGGTGGAAATGGAAACAGGGCAGACTTTTGTTATCGGTGGTTTGATTCAAAATGAAACTGTAGGCATTGTTAATAAAGTACCAGTGCTTGGTGATCTTCCTTTCTTGGGCGTTTTATTCAGCACCAAAGAATACAGGGAAACCGAGCAAGAAGTTGTGGTTTTGGTTACCCCCTACTTGGTCGATCCACAATCTTGTGATCAGTTGCCTAAGTTGCTTCCTGGTCAAGAAACCCGCACCCCCGATGATTTCGAACTCTTTTTAGAGGGAATTTTGGAAGCACCCCGTGGCCCAAGAAAAGTGATTCAAGATCGTAGGTACATCCCAGCATTTAAAAATGCCAAGCCTTTGGATGCTGAATCGGGTGAATCCCGCGTACCAGGTAATTTGATTTTCCCTGCGCGAAATCAAGAAATCGTTAAACCCAAAGAGCTTCCAAAAATCGAAGTCCAGCCAGCAACATTGCCATTACCAGCAACATTGCCCCTGTCTTTGCCTGAAGTTTCTAATTCTGAAAGAGCTAAAGAAGTACCGATTGTTCAGATTAAAAACAGCAGAAGTTCATTACCAATCAAGGTGTTGCCCGGGGTGGCCAAGCCAAATAATTCTGAATCTAAAATTAAATCATCATCCTTGCAGACACTTTCTCCGGTAAAATAGAGTGTATCCTTTTTAATTATTACCACAGGCAATTGAATCATGGCTGAGTCTGATCTAAACAAAAATGCAAAAGCAGAAGACAATCTTCTTAGATTGGTCATTATGAATCCCCCAGACAAGGGGCATGAAGCATTGCGTAGTATGTTTACTCAAATACCTTATGTATGGCTTCAGGCGGAATGTACCAAGTACGAATTCCTACAAGAGGTGATTGCCAACCAGACTGCTCCCCATGTGGTTGTAGTTGCAATCGATGCTGATTTGGAAAAAGCATGCAAAGCAATCGAAAGACTGGCTCAAGAAATGCCTGATGTAGGCATTCTTGCAATTAGCAAGCGCGATGATGGGCAGGCAATATTAAAGGCCCTTAGGGCGGGCGCCAAAGAATTTCTGACCATGCCTTTTGGCGTAGATACCCTCTCGGAAGCACTTCGGAAACTTGAAAAAGCTGGAAGGGCCCATTATTCGCCCACTCTTGGTGTTGTCAAGAAAGAAAAGACATTGGTCATTTCTTTTCTTGGCTCTCGGGGCGGTGTGGGCTGCACCAGCCTTAGCGTTAATATTGCTGCTACCCTTTCTGCTGATCCCCATAATAAAGTAGTGCTTGTGGATCTCGATCTTGCTTTGGGGGATGCAGATATTGCTCTCGACTTGATTGCAGATTATACCCTGAGCGATCTTGTTGAAAATATTGATAAGCTCGACATGACTTTTTTAAACCGATCATTGAGCAAGCATTCGACAGGGTTGGCGCTATTGCCTCACCCGCTGAATGTTAGTGATGCAACCATGATAACTGAAGATCATTTAAAAAGAATTATCTCTTTGCTTGCTGCATGCCATACGCATTTGGTATTAGATTTGAGCAAGAGCCTTCGCCCAACGGATATCTGTGCGTTAGCAATGTCAGACTTTATTTTCTTAGTGGTTCAATTAGAAATCACCAGCATACGCAATACAATTCGTCTGCTTTCAACCTTGGATGCAGATGGCAGGCTTGGGCCTAGGGTTAGACTAGTGCTAAACAGGGTGGGGATGGTTACCGACATCACCCGTGAAAAAGCAGTGGAACTTCTGGGCAGACCTTTTTTCTGGGAAGTGCCCAATGATCATAAGGTAATGATGGAGTCACGAAACTCTGGAACACCCATGGTAAAAAGCGCTCCTGTAAGCAAGATTCAACATAACTTCAGCGACTTTGCTGATGAGATATGTAGCAAAACAAAAGCCAACAAAGGGGCCAAATCATTTTGGCACTCGTTGTTCACCAGCAAACCTTGATGAGAACACACCATGTCTAGACTACAGCGGGGATTATCGGGACTCACAGGTGGCTTGGGTGGATCTTCCAACCTCAGTCAGGGTAAATCATTTGATGAACTCAAGCAGCTCATTCATGGAAAACTTGTCGATAAACTTGATCTTTCCAAGGTTAGTGAACTTGCAGGCGACACACTGCGCAAAGAAATCCGCGTAGTTGTCGAACGACTTTGTGACACTGAAAACCCACTGCTCAACCGAGTTGAAAAAGAACGATTGATTGATGAAGTTTTGGATGAAACGCTCGGGCTCGGGCCTCTCGAGCTTCTTTTAAAAGACCCCACCATTAGTGATATTCTTATCAATGGCCCGCATAAAATCTTTGTCGAACGAAAAGGCAAGATGACTCTTTCCGAAGTTAAGTTTCGCGATAATGACCATCTGCTGCAAATCATCGATCGCATCGTTTCTAAAATGGGAAGGCGCGTTGATGAAACCTCCCCTATGGTGGATGCCCGCCTGCCTGATGGTTCGCGCTTTAATGCAATCATCGCGCCTTTGGCACTCGATGGCGCAACTGTAAGTATCAGGCGCTTTGGTACCAAGCCACTCATGATGGCTGATTTGTTAAGCTATAATGCCCTCACCCCTGAAATGGCGGTATTTCTTGAGGCATGCATCAAGGCCCGCTTGAATGTGATTATTTCTGGTGGTACTGGTTCGGGTAAAACCACTCTCCTAAATTCACTTTCCAGCTTCATTGGTAATGAAGAACGCGTTATCACCATCGAAGATGCTGCTGAACTTCAGCTGCAACAAGA
>Ga0209086_10002045_pt1 | contig 16010 bp, 15 predicted proteins | sample M_130207_XF_Meta_FD_187312 | JGI IMG/M metagenome (GOLD analysis project Ga0209086, IMG submission 187312) | Freshwater microbial communities from Lake Montjoie, Canada to study carbon cycling - M_130207_XF_MetaG (SPAdes) (version 2) | ecosystem: Environmental > Aquatic > Freshwater > Lake... | reverse complement strand
TCTGAGGGGCCGTGGGTATAAGGTTCTTAATTAAAGTTACAGCGTAAGATGTAAGGGTTTTTACTAGGTATTGCTCATCCCTAGACCAAGAAATTGGCTTTATTGATGGCGGTCAACAAAAGATTCCCGGTTTTGATGAAAAATCAGTGCATCAATTTTTAGAAGCCAAGGTAAGATTGGGATCTAATATTTTCAAATTCGGAGTAAACACATGAAACAGCGCAACAGAGTTTTTTTAGTTTTAGCTATCGCATTTACAGCTATCACTGTTAGTCCCGCATGGGCAGCTTGGGAGCCGACTAAACCAGTTGAATTTATTATTCCTGCGGGCCCAGGTGGTGGTGCAGATCAAATGGCGCGCATGATTCAAGGCATTATTACGAAAAATAATTTGATGAAGCAATCGGTTATTCCAGTGAATAAATCTGCTGGCGCAGGCGCAGAAGGGTTTTTAGCCATGGTCGCAGCTAAAGGCGACCCGCATAAAATTGTGATTACCCTTTCCAATTTATTTACTACGCCTTTAGCTACTGGCGTACCTTTTAATTGGCGCGATATGACGCCTGTAGCAATGATGGCACTTGATCAATTTGTCTTGTGGGATAACGTCGATAAACCTTATAAAACTGCGAAAGAATATATCGACGCGGCCAAGGCTGCGGGCCCAGGCAAATTTAAAATGGGCGGTACTGGCTCAAAACAGGAAGATCAAATTATTACGGTTGCTTTAGAAAAAGCGACTGGCGCTAAGTTTACTTACATTCCTTTTAAGGGCGGCGGCGATGTGGCAGTGCAATTGGTTGGTAATCATATTGATTCTTCAGTCAATAACCCGATTGAGGCAGTAGCGCAATGGCGGGCAGGCAAATTGCGTGCTTTATGTGTGTTTGATGAAAAGCGCATGCCTTACAAAGAGAAGATTACCCCTACTCAATCTTGGTATGACGTGCCTACCTGCAAAGAGGTAGGCGTGCCTACTGACTATGTGATGTTGCGCGGTATATTTATGGCGCCAGGGGTTTCACAGGAGCAGGTTGATTACTTTATCGGCGTTCTCAAAAAGGTCCGCGAGACGCCAGAGTGGAAGAAATTTATGGCGGATGGCGCATTTAATCAAACCTTTATGACTGGCCAAGAATATGTTAATTGGCTTGGTAAAAATGAAGCCTTACATGTGAAGCTCATGAAAGAGGCCGGCTTCATTGCGCAATAATTATTTGCCCTAGTTATTGTTGTTATCCAATAAGACTTCTGCTTAGCATTACAGAAGTCTTATTTTTATTTTAATAATCTTTTATATTTAACTAAGTTATGTCTGAACCCTCTAAGCAAGAAATGGTCGTTAGCGTTAGAACGATGGAAATTATTACCGCCTTACTATTTTTAGTATTTGGTTTTGTCGTGATGACTGGCAGTATTAAGTTAGGTGCTTCGTGGGGCAGTGACGGCCCACAATCGGGCTATTTCCCTTTTTACATTAGCCTAATTATTTTGCTTTCAAGTGCTGTTACCTTATATCAGGCGGTGTTTCAAAATAAGGAAAAAAAACAAGAGGCGTTTGTTGATAAAGAGCCATTTCGACAGGTGATGGCAGTATTTATACCTGCTTTAGTCTTTATTTTGGGTGTGCAACTGATTGGTATTTATGTTTCAGCGGCAATTTATATTGCTGTCTTCATGGTTTGGTTAGGTAAATACGCCTATTGGAAAGCCATTGCCGTTGGTCTAGGAGTGAGCATAGCGCTCTATGTTTTATTTGAGGTTTGGTTTCAGGTACCGCTGCCACGTGGCACTTGGTTTAATCCCCTGGTCATTATTGGCGTGCAATAAATCAAGGTTTACAGACAAAACATAGCAGTGCATATTTAGGAGTTTACGTTGGAAGAAATTAATTTACTGTTTCAGGGCTTTGCAGTTGCAATGTCACCCTTTAATTTAATGCTGATGTTAGTCGGTGTAACGTTGGGTGTCATTATTGGGGTGTTGCCAGGCTTAGGCGGTGCTAATGGTATTGCGATTCTTTTGCCACTAACATTCACGATGCCGCCTACTTCCGCGATCATCATGCTCTCTTGTATTTATTGGGGCGCTTTGTTCGGCGGGGCGATTACTTCGATCTTATTTAATATTCCTGGTGAACCTTGGTCAGTGGCAACAACCTTCGATGGCTACCCCATGGCGCGCAATGGCAAAGCCGGCGCTGCCTTGACTACTGCATTCACTTCTTCATTTGTGGGCGCGTTTTTTGCCATTGTGATGATTACTTTCTTAGCGCCATTGGTCGCAAAGTTTGCTTTGCAATTTGGCCCGCCTGAATTTTTTGCAGTCTATTTTTTAACCTTCTGTAGTTTTGTGGGGATGAATAAAGGTTCGCCGTTTAAAGTTATTTCTGCCATGATGCTGGGTTTTGCCTTAGCTACTGTTGGCATGGACACGGTTACAGGTCAATTACGCTTAACTTTTGGTAATCCTGAATTAATGCGTGGATTTGATTTCTTAATAGCGGTGATTGGCTTATTCGGTATTGGCGAGATTCTTTTGTCGATGGAAGAAGGGCTTTCATTCTCAGGGGCAACCGCCAAAATTCGGAGTCAAATTGTTTGGGAGACCTGGAAGCAGTTACCCAAATATTGGGCCACTTCCTTACGTAGTTGTTTAATTGGTTGCTGGATGGGTATCACTCCCGGCGGCGCGACCCCAGCTTCATTTATGTCCTACGGAGTAGCAAAACGGGTTTCTAAGCGGGGTGAAAACTTTGGCAAAGGCGAGATGGAGGGAATTATTGCTCCTGAAACAGCGGCCCATGCAGCCGGTACTGCGGCCCTGTTGCCCATGCTTTCCTTGGGTATCCCAGGCTCGCCGACGGCAGCCGTGCTATTGGGTGGCTTATTAATTTGGGGTCTGCAGCCAGGCCCATTACTGTTTGTCGAGAAACCAGACTTTGTTTGGGGCTTAATCGCCAGTATGTACTTGGGTAATTTAGCCGGTTTATTTGTTGTTTTAACCTGCGTACCTTTGTTTGCGTCGATTTTGCGCATTCCCTTTTCAATTATTGCCCCCATCATTATTGTGATCTGCGCTGTTGGCGCCTATACCGTGCATAACGCGACTTTTGATGTTTGGTTAATGATGGGCTTTGGGGTGTTGGGTTATATCTTTAAGAAACTTGATTACCCAATGGCGCCGATGGTATTGGCGCTCGTATTGGGCGATCGAGCCGAAGACTCCTTCCGGCAGTCGATGCTGATGTCTCAAGGGAACTTAGAGATCTTTTTCTCAAATTACCTGGTTGCCTCCATAACTATCCTTGCTTTAGGCCTCTTGCTTTGGCCTTTAGTGGGCAAATTGACCAAAAAACGGGCTATTCAAGCCGGCACTAGTTAGCTAAATATGCCTTTCTAGCCCATGGCGCCCCCTCAAGCGCCTGCATAGTGCCCCACAGACAATAGCCCTTTTTGGGCTATTTGTCCTTTATCTATATAGGTATATCCCCTAGGTAGATTTCACCCTAAATATGTAAAATTTAGTTGACAAGTCATTGTGTAATTTTTATATTACACATGTGGTCGAAGTGGTTTTACAGTTTCATGAAAGTAGCCTTTAGTCATAAACCCTCGTGCGGGTTTGGCACGAAAGTAGTTTTTATTTCGATGGGAGACAAAACAATGTCAAACGGAAATGTAAGCCTAACCGGCTTAAATGATGCTGAATCGGAAGAGTTGCACCGTAATCTGATTCAAGGGACCCAGTTTTTCGGCATGATTGCAGCGCTTGCCCATTTACTGGCTTATATCTACTCGCCTTGGCTCAAATAAAAAGAGGAGATCAAAGATGATTTACGGAAAAATGTGGACCGTTGTAAAACCCACCGTTGGAATTCCTATTTTTATTGCAGCGGTTGCGATTAGTTCTTTCTGCGTACATTTAGCAATTGTTTCTAACACCACTTGGGTCAAAGCTTTTTTACAAGGCAATGCACCAATGCCGGCATCTATGGCAGCAGCACCTATGGCGGCACCTATGGCAGCAGCACCCATGGCAGCACCTGCAGCGAAGAAGTAAAGTACTTTAGCTTTTCGTGCATGGCTGGGATCGCACATCCCAGCCATTTTCTTTGTAGCGCTACGGTAAAATTTTTTAGATGAACCGAGTTACTAAAAAGTTAATTCAAGGTTGGTCTGAGCTAGGCTCACGTTATTTACCTTTTGCTGATGCTGCCTCTGCCGATTTACCCTTATCGCGCCTCTTGCGACTATCCCTTTTTCAAGTATCGGTTGGCATGGCATTAGTACTATTGGTTGGCACTTTAAATCGCGTCATGATTGTCGAGTTGCATGTGCCCGCTTCAATTGTTTCAGTGATGATTTCATTGCCAATTCTGTTTGCCCCCTTTCGCGCCTTAATTGGCTTTCGTTCCGATAATCACAAGTCGGCCTTAGGATGGAGAAGGGTGCCTTATATTTGGATGGGCACCTTAGTGCAATTTGGCGGCTTAGCGATCATGCCATTTGCTTTATTGGTTTTATCGGGCGGCGGTCAATCGAGTCAAGCGCCAGTCTGGATTGGTTGGGCGGCTTCGGCCTTAGCTTTTCTTTTTGTTGGTGCAGGCGTGCACATGACACAAACAGTTGGGCTTGCGCTAGCTACTGATTTAGCGCCGGTTGAAGCGCAGCCGAAAGTGGTAGGTTTAATGTACGTCATGCAACTCTTTGGCATGATTATTAGTGCCTTGGCTTTTGGTTTGGCCCTCGAGCAATTTAGCCCCGCACGTTTAATTCAGGTGATTCAAGCCTCAGCAGTGATTACGATTATTTTGAATGTGATTGCTTTATGGAAGCAGGAAACACGAACCCAAATTCGGAGTCGCGCTAATCAAGCTGAGCCCTCCTTTATGCAGTCATGGCGTACTTTTACTGCCGGTGGAAATGCGGTACGGCGTTTGGTCGTTGTGGGATTTGGCACGATGGCATTCAGTATGAATGACGTGCTCTTAGAGCCCTATGGCGGTGAGTTGTTAAAAATGAGTGTGAGCGCAACTACTGCCTTAACGGCGACTTTAGCGATTGGTGGGCTCTGGGGTTTTACCTGGGCATCAAGAGTCTTAAGTCGCGGCAGCGATCCTTTTCGTATGGCTACATTGGGGGCTTATGTCGGCATCCCAGCATTTATTTTTGTCATTGCAGCAGCGCCATTACAGGTAACACTCGTCTTTATTATGGGCACTTTTTTAATTGGCTTTGGCGGTGGTCTATTTAGTCATGGCACGCTTACGGCAACCATGAACTTTGCGCCTGCTGAGCAAAGAGGCTTAGCCCTAGGCGCATGGGGTGCAGTGCAGGCTTCAGCAGCAGGAATCGCAATTGGCTTGGGCGGGGTAATTCGCGATCTCGTAGTGGCCTTAGGGAATGCTAAGCTACTACCAGAGGCCCTAAATGGGCCGGCAATTGGCTATTCTCTGGTTTATGCTTTGGAAATTGTCTTATTAATCGCTACAATTTTGGCGATGATGCCGCTGTTACGCACGCAAAGTACTGGCAAATAAACTATTTTCTTATAAAATAGTTTAACTTTAACTAGAGGAGGCTTCACATGAGCGTTGTGCAAATTTTGTTTATTGTCTGGCTGGTAGTTTCTGTAATCACAATCATGCGGATGGTGAAGCCTAATCGAAAATAATTTGAGCCCTGCATTTAATTGATCAAGCGATCGTTGAATGCCTCATTTTTTTGATGGCTTATTCCCAATGAGACGATTTCGTTTCTTAGCTGCAGTCTGCACAGCAATTGCATTGCTTTTTGGCAGTATGTCGCCCGCTATTGCCGCCATACAAACAGGCAGTGCATCAGCCACTAGTATGACAATGGAAATTTGTCAGGCGCAGGGGAAAAAAGTAGCTTCCTTAACGATTGATCTTCGCTCTACCTCAGAGTCTGCGCCTAGTAATCCTCTTGGTATGAATCACGATTGCCCACTTTGCATCATGACCCATGCCCCAGTGGCGATTAATGTCAGTATGGCAACGTCGGTTGCACCAGTTGGCGCACTGACACAAGCATTTCCTGCGCTCTTTTACGTTTCACCCAAATCACTTTTTGTTTGGACCTCTCAGCCCGCTCGGGCACCCCCTCCCCAGATCTAAAACTTGACCTCTTGGCCTAATGCCTTGAGGTACCTCTTGCTTTTATTGCGCTCGATAGCGCATTGATCGCAAGCACGCTCAATCAAGTTCTGGGAGTTTGCAATTTATTACCGTAATTTTCAGGTAGCGCAATACTGCAAAAAGCGTACCTTACAAACCGTAGTCATACACAGTGCATGTTTGCTTTGGGCTGGAACATATCTGAGTTCCACGCAGGCACAAATTGCGCCGCCGCCCGATTACGATCAAAAATTAAGCGGCGTGACAGTTAACGCTACGCGTTCCGATACGCCGCTTGATCAAATACCCTTAAACACCACCATCTTGACCAAAGAAGTATTGGAGTTGGCGCCCGATCAAACCATCGATCAGATTTTAAAAAATCAGCCAGGCGTCTTTTTAAATGATCAACCCTATTACGAGAAAGATCCGACCGGCCAAAGTTTGAATGTGCGCGGTCTGGGCAATGCCCGCACTTTGGTATTGGCAGATGGCTCGCCATTAAATGATGCCTTCTACGGCACGATTATGTGGAATTTAGTACCCCTATCGTCGATTGATACAGTTGAATTTATACGCGGCGGTATTTCAAGCTTATGGGGCAACTGGGGAATGGGTGGAGTAATTAATATGAATACCCGCACCCCTAAAAATAGTCAGCAAGAGGTATCGGCTAATTACGGTACTTTTAATACTGTCAACTTAGCGGTATCGAAAGATATTATGGCTAGCGATAATATGCAGTTACGTTTATCGGCCGATTATCTCAACACTGGCGGCTATACTAATATCGCGACGATCTCGCCAGCTGCAGCAAATAGTATTAAGCCTGGCATGGGGGCAGCGGCTGCAGAAAATTCCAACGTCCGTTTACAAAGCTACTTCAAGGCTGGAACCGATACAAAAGGGTTTGTGCGGGTAGGTTATGGCACGATGGCCGACTACTCTAATGCCATGAGTATCGCTACCAATTTAAAACAAACTACCGATATTGCTGCTGGCACAACGACCAAATTAAGTGAGGGCGATAAGGTGCTCGTCAATTTGTTTTATCAAAAAACTGCTTTTAATAAACAAAATGGTTCTAATGCCGCAGTAAGTTCCGTTTTTAATGCACAGAAGTTAGCGACTAACACCCCTTACATTAGTTCAAATTACTATGACCCGTATTCCACAACTGGTGCTGGTGTGCAATACATTAAGGATATGAAAGGCTTAGTTGATCAAGTCTTAGTCGGTGTTGATGGGCGGAATATTTCTGGTTCTAACTTAACTAATAATTTAACCACTACTGGCGCAGTAAGCTCGGTAAATTATGCCCAGGGGCAACAGAATTTTTATGGCGTGATGGGTCAAGCGAAATCAACTACTAGCTTCATTCCACTACAAACTACCTTAGCTTTACGGATCGATAACTGGAGTAGTTCAACCCCCATCTATTACAACACTGGGCCCGAGGGTAAGAATGCGAGTTATCAAAATATCTCGAATCAAAATAAAACGATTTTGAGTCCGAATTTAGGTTTTTTATATGAGTTATCCAAAGAGTGGAATTTACGTAGCTCAATTTATCAGGCCTATCATGCACCGGGCTTAAATAACACCTTAAGATCTTATGCCTCTTCAAGTGGCGGCAATAATTTTGCTAATCCGAATTTAACTGTTGAAATTATGAAAGGCTTTGAAGCTGGCACAGATTACCGCTGGAAAGAAGGTTTTTTGCAGTTAACCGCTTTTACTAATCAAGTAACCAATGCCATTACGACCTACAACTTAAAAGCCAATAATGCGACAGATGTGGCTTTAGCGCAGCAATTGTGTGGCGCCGCAAAGGGTAGTAATCCGCTGAAAGCAGCCGCGGGAAATTGTGTTTCGACCAGTATTAATTACTATACGAATAATCAAAATCTGCAAAGCCAGGGTTTAGAAATGCAGTTTCATCATAATGTCTCTCCCCAATGGGCAGTAGACGCTGGATATTCACTGACGAATACTATTTTGACGGCAAGTTCTACGAGCGATCCAACGGGCAGTCAAGTGGCCGGAGTGCCCCAGAATATTGGTAATCTTGGGGTCACTTGGTTTCCGGTGCCTAAAGCGAGCATAACGACCACGATGCGCTATGTGGGAAACTCATGGATGGATACCGCCCATACTTTACCTGTGCCAGCTTATGCGATCTTTGGTTTACGGGCTAATTATGAGATAAATCAATCGATTACCTTATATGCAACTGCAGTCAATATGTTAAATCGACAGTACATAACCTTTGGCTCAGGTAGCAATAACAGTAGCTATGTCTTAGGCATGCCACAAGCATTTACGGTTGGCGGTAAGTTTACTTTTTAGTTGGTACGTGATGATGAAAGAGATTGATGTTTGTGAAAGAAGTTAGTTTAAAAAACATGTATCAAGCTTGGTGCAGAGCCTTGACTTTGGCGCTCTCCTTAGTTGGCGCTGGGGCCTTTGCGCAAATACCCCAACATGATCATAGTCAAGTGATGGATAAAGCGACACATCAGACGATGCACCCGCAAATGGAAGCCTGTAAGGGGACTAATCTTGAGTGTGCGAATGCAGCTACACCATTTTTAACGAGTGATGGACAACTCTTTTTAATTTGGACTGCAGGTGGAGCTGTTTCTGTATCTCGTTCTACTGATTTGGGTAAGACATTTAGTACGCCAGTAGAAATAGCTAACCATCAAAAGAAGCTTGACGTTGGCAGCGATGCAAGGCCGCAAATAACGGTTGATACAAAAGGGAATATCTTTATTGCCTATGCTTTTTTTAAAGATAGCAATTGGAATGCGCAAATTAATAGCGCGCGTTCAATTGACGGTGGCAAAACGTTTACAGTGGCTAAACCGTTGATTCAGGGCGGCGCAAGTGAGCGCTTTCCAGTATTGGATACGGACGCGAAGGGCACGATTCATCTGGCATGGATTGATAAGCGCGTGGTTCAGACTGCCAATAAGCAGGGTAATAAAAAATTGGGGGGTTCGATTGCCTATGCTCGCTCAAACGATGGCGGCGTGCGCTTTCAACCTGAAACTATTGTGAATCAAGAAAGCTGCGAATGTTGTCGCATAGGCATCGCCTTAAATCCGCAACAATTTCCTGTATTAGCCTACCGGGGAATTTTTCCAGGTGGGGTGCGTGATCAGGCGACCCAAGTGCTCTCTTTCAAGCAGAACACTTCACCGACGTTACCGACGAAAGCAAATGAAGGCATAGGACCAATTCAGCGCGTGGCGATCGATCATTGGAAAACGGATGTTTGCCCACATCATGGGCCAGCAATTGCCATTGCTGACACGGGAACAACCCATGTTGCTTGGTTCACCCAGGGCAGTGTGCGACAAGGTGTTTTTTATGCGAATTCGAATAATGAAGCCAAAACCTATTCACCCCCACGGCAGTTAGGTAACGCCAATAGGAATGTAGCCCGTCCTTATTTATTAACCTTCGGCAAAGAGGTGTGGCTCGTGTGGAAAGAATTTGATGGCGAAAAGGCGATTATTTTTTTACAGCACTCCAATGACGATGGCAAGACTTGGTCGACTGCTAATCCGGTTGCTGAAGCGGTGGGTTATACCGATCATCCTTTACTCATTCATCAAGGTAAGCAGGTATTTTTATCCTGGCTGACGCGTGCTAAGGGTTATCAACTATTATCGATTGGACAGGCAGAATGAAGCGCTATTTAATCATGTTGGCAGCCACATTTTTTATGCTGCAAGCTGTGCAAGTTGCACTAGCTAAAGAGCCAGTAAAAGCCTATCAAAACGGCACCTGGACACAGCTCACTAAAGCAAATGTAGGTGGGCCACTGGCAGTGCACTTTTGGGGAGTGACTTGTGCACCTTGTATGGCAGAAATGCCGCAATGGGGTCAATTTCTCAGTCAAAATAAACAAGCCAAAGTGATATTTGTACAGGTTGACGATGTGCCGCCAGAGATGGTGCAAAAAATGTTACAGCGGGCAAAATTACTGAATGCAAATAATTTTTCTGTTTTTCAACCCTTTGATGACGCGATGCGTTATGAGGTTGATCCTAAATGGCATGGTGAAACGCCAATTACGATTTTGATTGATAAAAATGGGCAGTGGCTGCGCAAAACCGGTCCGGTTCAATTCGGTGCATTAAAGACGTGGTTTTTAAAACAGCAATGATCAACTTAATCTATTTATTTTTAACGAGTGGGAGAAGCAAATGAATTCAGGAAAACAAAAACGCCACATGCTGCAAGTAGTAATGCTTGTCAGTGGCATCGCATTAGCCTTTAGTGCCGTCGCACAAGATGCGCAAGTCGGTAAAATAAAAATTGAGGGTGCATATACTCGCACCACCGTGCCAGGTCAAAAAGTAGCGGGCGGTTTTATGAAAATAATTGATCAAGGAGCAGCCGATCAATTAATCGGCGCTAGCTCGGCGGTGGCCGATGAGGTGCAACTGCACACGATGTCGATGGAAGGTAATACGATGCAAATGCGTCAAGTAAAGGCCATTGATGTGCCCGCTGCCGGTACAGTCGAACTAAAGCCCGGCGGCTTGCACTTGATGCTGATTGGCATTAAGGCCCCACTAAAAGCGGGTGACTTGATTCCCGTGAAATTAAAATTTGCTAAAGCAGGCGAGGTAGAGGTGAAGCTACCCGTGCAACCGATGGGTCACACGGGCGCGCATTAACTACATCAAGTTCAAGTGCTTTTTAGCCTAAGTTCAAGTCCGTTACGGCACCTTTGCTGGCGCTGCTAGCAAGGTAAGCATACTTGGCTAAAAGGCCGCGGGTATAGCGGGGTTTGGGTTGCTTCCAAGCGGTGCGACGTTTAGCAATTTCAGCTTCGCTTACATTCAGTTGTATGAGTAATTTGTTTGCGTCGATCGTCACTGAATCACCTTCTTCGATTAAGGCAATCGTACCGCCAACAAATGCTTCCGGTGCAACGTGTCCCACGACCATTCCCCAGGTACCTCCGGAGAAGCGACCATCGGTAATTAAGCCTACGGATTCACCCAGGCCTTGGCCTACCAGGGCAGAGGTGGGCGCCAACATTTCGCGCATACCTGGGCCACCCTTAGGACCTTCGTACCGAATAATCATGACATCCCCCGGTAGAATTTTTTGCGCCATGATCGCGGCCATAGCATCATCTTCCGAATCAAAAACGCGGGCTGGACCGGTGATCGATGGATTTTTTAAGCCCGTAATTTTTGCCACACAGCCTTCAGGTGAAAGGTTGCCTTTTAAAATCGCCAAATGACCGTGAGGATATAAAGGATTATCGAGCGTACGAATCACGTTTTGATCAGCACGCGGCACCGAAGGGACATCTTTTAATACTTCAGCAATGGTTTTGCCGGTAATGGTGATGCAATCGCCATGGAGTAAGCCCCCATCGAGCAAAATTTTCATCACTTGGGGAATACCACCAGCTTGGTGTAAGTCAGTTGCTAAATAATTCCCTGAAGGCTTCATGTCGACGATGACGGGAACGCGTTTACGAATACGCTCAAAATCATCAATTGTCCAATCAATTTCTGCGGCACTGGTAATAGCCAAGAAATGCAACACTGCATTGGTTGAACCACCAACTGCCATGATCACACTGACGGCATTTTCAATCGATTTTTTTGTGATGATGTCACGGGGGCGTAAATTATTTTTAATCGCCTCAACTAAAACAATCGCTGACTCATGGGCGCTGGCGACTTTTTCAGCATCTTCATTGGCCATGGTTGAGGAGTAGGGCAAGCTCATGCCTAGCGCTTCAAAAGAGGAACTCATGGTGTTAGCGGTATACATACCTCCGCAAGAGCCACTTCCAGGACAAGCGTGTTGTTCGACGCCTTTGAGGTCAATTTCACTTAAGCGTCCAGAGGTAAATTCGCCTACTGCTTCAAACGCAGAAACAATATTGAGTTCTTTGCCTTTGTAGTGGCCCGGTTTAATCGTGCCGCCATAGACGTAAATACCGGGTACATTGGTGCGTGCTAAGGCCATCATGCCGCCCGGCATATTTTTATCGCATCCACCGATTACAACGACCCCGTCTTGCCACAAGCCGTTGACACAGGTTTCAATGCTGTCGGCAATAACTTCGCGTGAGACGAGGGAATATTTCATCCCTTCAGTACCCATGCCAATACCATCAGAAACAGTAGGGGTACCAAATACTTGGGCTTTAGCGCCAGCTTCCTCAAGGGCTGTAATCGCCGCATCGGCTAATTTTTGCAGGCCACTATTGCATGGGGTAATAGTCGAGTGGCCATTGGCTACGCCGACCATGGGTTTGACAAAGTCTTGCTCTTGATAGCCCATGGCGTAATACATCGACCGGTTAGGGGCGCGGGCCACGCCTTCGGTAACCATCCGTGAGCGCGAATTGAGGCGGTGTGGGGCACCAGTACTCTTAGGGCTGATAGGACTTTTATTTGTCATATAACTTCTCCAAAATAGGCACCTAAAACGTGCAAAAGACAGTGAAAGTAAGACTTTACAAGATTTATGCTGGGCTTACCCCTAGGGCTACTATCTTTTTGATAAAATTGTTGCTTCAATCTTCAGCTAATCATGAGTAAAAATAAGATTCCCACGATTCGTTGTTTGGCTTTTATTGAGGCCAGGGAAAGGCTTGGTCTGAGCATCGAGGCATTAGCGCTTGATGCTTGTCTCTCGAAAAAGCAAATTCAGCAAATTGAGAATGGTGAGCACAGTGCATTTTATTCAGCCGCATTAAAACTACGCTCGGCCCAAAAAGTTGCGCAAATTTTAGGCTTAGAGGAAGCGGAGTATCTTGAAGTAGAAATTGAAGCCCCTCCAGCTCCAGCTGAAGCTATATTAGAATCGGCACCAGTAACTACGCCAACACCAACTCCAGCTCCAACTCCAGCTCCAACTCCAACTCCAACTCTTGCACCCACGCCTGCACCAGCCTTAGAAATAGAAAAGGCGCCAGCCCCGCTTTTAAAAGCGAAGCCTGTACCCACCGATTTACAAATAAAAGATAAGCAGAGAAAATTATTTTTATATGCCAGCGTTGCCGCAGCTTTTACTTTTGCGATTATTCATTTTGGTAACGACGTCGTAACAGTATCTGCACCTGTTCCTGCTGCGCCACTTATTGCCGCACCCGCATTACTTAAAGAAGAGCCTAGTCCGGCACCTGAGCCAACCCCAGTTGCCATGATTGAGCCCAATACTAAGCCTACTACTATTATTAATGATGCAGCTTGCCCCAAACCAGAAAATAATCCAGTAATGTATAAAACTGGTTCGCCAAGTAAGGCTGGTGATATGGTCTACGTACAAAGCCTAAGCCAGCAGGTGGTTTGCGTCATTGATGCAGCCGGCAAAGAACAGAGTAAGACCCTCGAGGCAGGCGCCTCTTATTCTTTTTATGGCGCGCCACCATTCAAACTATTGACAACGAATTTAGCGCAAACCGAGATTTTTTTTCAAGGTCTACGCGTAAGACCAAGCAACCCTGAAGCAAAAACGCTTATCTTAGAAGAGACGAAGCTTTAAATTGCTGATTCGTTAGCTTCACCTGTGCGAATACGAATGACTTGCTCAACTGAGGTGACAAAAATTTTGCCATCACCAATTTTGCCAGTATGCGCTGCTTTCGTAATCGCCTCGATAACACGCTCGACTGAATCATCTGCTACGACGACCTCTACTTTTACCTTTGGTAAAAAATCGACCACATATTCTGCGCCACGATACAGTTCAGTATGGCCTTTTTGACGGCCAAACCCTTTGACTTCGGTAACGGTTAAGCCGGTAACGCCAACGTCTGCCATGGCTTCGCGCACTTCGTCCAGCTTGAATGGTTTAATGATAGATGTAATGAGCTTCATCTAATTCTCCTCAATAGATTTGATAATCATACCCTTAGATTCAGGAACTTAGGCGCGAAACGCGGAAGTGATGGGATAACGCCAATCACGACCAAAGGCGCGGTTGGTGATGCGCACGCCTGGAGGGGCTTGGCGCCGCTTATATTCATTGAGTTTGATGAGACGGGTGACTTTTTCAACACTTGCAGCATCGAAGCCCGCCGCAACGATCTCGGCCAGCGATTGATTTTGTTCCATGTAACGCTCCAAAATAGCGTCCAGCACCTCGTAACTGGGTAAGCTATCTTGATCAGTTTGGTTATCGCGTAATTCAGCTGATGGTGCCCGCGTAAGAATTCGCTCAGGAATAATTGGAGCAAGTTGATTGCGATAATGGCAAAGCCGATAGACCAAGGTTTTAGCAATATCTTTAATCACCGCAAAGCCACCAGCCATATCGCCATAAAGCGTGCAATATCCGACTGCCATCTCACTTTTATTCCCCGTAGTTAAAACTAAGCGGCCTGTTTTATTCGAGAGTGCCATCAATAATGTGCCACGCACCCGCGCTTGAATATTTTCTTCTGTCGCATCGGGCGCTAAGCCATTAAATTGTTCTGCTAAGGCCTCTTCTAATGCAGCCACTGGCTGACTAATGGGAATTTCATCGTATTGCACACCGACATTCTTAGCGAGTTCGCGCGCATCTAGCCACGAAATATCAGCCGTATAGGGCGAAGGCATCATGACTGCTCGAACTTGATCAGCACCCAGTGCATCCACGGCAATTGCCAGTACCAGTGCTGAATCGACGCCGCCAGAAAGGCCGATGATCACGCCAGAAAAATGATTTTTTTGCACGTAATCGCGCACACCCATCACCAAGGCCGCATACACTTGGGCCTCTATGGAATTCGTATTATCGGCATTAGCAGCAAGCGCAGTCACTTCACCTTCTGGCTCTCCAAGTGCAGTGACATTGACTAACCCCAGACCGGTTTCAAATTGGGGCATGGTAAAAACAGTTTGACCTTGGGAGTTCATCACAAAAGAGCCCCCATCAAATACCAATTCATCTTGTCCCCCCACCATATTCACATATGCCAAGGGCAGCTTGGTAAGACTCACTTGTTCCCGCAACACAGTGAGGCGCAAGGTATTTTTTTCAAGGTGGTAGGGCGATGCATTTAAGACAGCCAATAAGCGCGCCCCTGCATTTTTGGCTTGGAGAGCGGGACCCTCATGCCACGCATCTTCACATAAAAGTAAGCCAATCGGTACGCCATCGATCTCAAAGATGCAAGGCTGATTTCCAGGGACAAAGTAACGCACCTCATCAAATACTTCATGATTCGGCAATTGTTGTTTAGCGTAGCAAGCGATGACTTTGCCATCGCGTAAGACAGAGGCACAATTTTGCAGGCCTGCTGCAGAACGCTGGGGATGGCCAACAACAACAGAGAGGTTTGGGTATGCGCCCAGGACTTTGCAGAGCTCAGCTAAGGTATTTTCTGCGGCGGTAATAAATACTGGCCGGAGCAAAAGATCTTCTGGTGGATAGCCAGTTAAGGCTAACTCTGGAGTGAGTAGGAGTTTGGCGCCTGCTGCGTGGGCAGCCTGAGCTGCACTGGCAATCAAGCCTGCATTGCCCTCTAAATCGCCTAATTTAGGGTTTAGTTGCGCTAAAGCAAGTGTGATCAAACCCTTTTTTCCTCTTGGTAACGTTTCACCCCTGCAAGAATCTCTTGGTGGGCTTCGGCTACGCCGCCCCAACCGCTCACTTTGACCCATTTACCCACTTCGAGGTCTTTGTAATGTTCAAAAAAGTGCTTAATTTGATTTAGGCGTAAGGGATTCATATCTTCTGGCTTCTGCCAGTGGGTATAAATCGACAGAATACGGTCTTCTGGCACGGCTAGCAGCTTAGCGTCATGCCCAGCCTCATCTTCCATTTGTAGGAGACCGATAGCCCTACAGCTGACAACCACCCCAGGAATCAGTGGGAAAGGGGTGATTACCAGCAC
>Ga0209086_10002044_pt1 | contig 16021 bp, 19 predicted proteins | sample M_130207_XF_Meta_FD_187312 | JGI IMG/M metagenome (GOLD analysis project Ga0209086, IMG submission 187312) | Freshwater microbial communities from Lake Montjoie, Canada to study carbon cycling - M_130207_XF_MetaG (SPAdes) (version 2) | ecosystem: Environmental > Aquatic > Freshwater > Lake... | reverse complement strand
CTGTGCCGGATCGGAATATTTCAAAGCTAGTGATGCTGCCAACTCACGAGCAAGTCCTCGGATGGAGAGCGCATATCCCCGATCTGGATTCACCGCCACGTCAACAACTACATCGTTGATTTCTAGCAATTCGATTGCGTTCGCACCAATTTTCGCAGAATCCGCGGGCAACACAATTATTCCTGAATGTTCTTCGCTAATTCTTAATTCACGGGCTGAACAGATCATTCCATTACTGGTCTTGCCATAAGTTTCTCGTGCTGAAATTGCAAAATCTCCAGGCAGTACCGCGCCTGGAAGAGCTGCTACAACTAAATCCCCCACTACAAAATTTGTTGCACCGCAAATTACGAATCTAGTAGAGCCTTCACCACAGTCCAGACCGACATATCGGATTGCTTTTTTATTGCCAGTTAATTCCTCGATACTTTCAACTCTTGCCACTACTAATGGGCCTGTTAAGTCCCTACCTTGTAGGTCAATTCCTTCGACCTCAAAACCAACGTTAACGAAGGCATTTTCCAGATCTTCTAAGGAAATATCTTGCGGTACCGGTGAAAATTCACGAATCCATGACAGTGGAATCTTCATCGGCCACTGATTCCAAAATTACGAGTAAATCTGATGTCGCCTTCAACAATGTCATGCATATCTGTGATCCCATGTCTGACCATTAACGTGCGTTCAAGTCCCATACCAAATGCGAAACCGGAAAATTCAGAGGTATCTATTCCACAAACTTCTAGAACTTTTGGATTGACCATTCCACAGCCACCCCATTCGATCCATCGGCCATTGAAGAAGAAATCAACTTCAGCACTCGGCTCTGTAAAAGGAAAGAATGATGGACGTAACCTGGTTTTTACATCCGGACCAAAAATGCTTTGAGCAAAATAATCAAGCGTTCCTTTTAAGTCTGCCATCGTGATTCCACGATCAATTACTAATCCTTCAACTTGACTAAACACCGGAGTATGCGTTGCATCCAATTCATCGGCACGATAAGTACGACCTGGACAAATTACATAAATTGGTGGCTTGTTTTCTAACATCGTACGAATCTGAACTGGTGAGGTGTGTGTTCTTAGGACCAATCTTGATTCTAAAGGTTCTATGAAAAAAGTATCTTGCATTGTCCGTGCTGGATGATCGGCCGGAATATTTAGCGCATCAAAATTAAGCCATTCTGCTTCTAACTCTGGCCCTTCAGCAACTCGATAGCCGAGGCCGATAAAGAGATCAGAAATTTCATTGGTTAAAATTGTGAGTGGATGGAGCCCACCCTTAGGCAATTTTGATGCTGGCAGTGAGACGTCAACTCGTTCTTCGGAGAGAACTTTTAAGTCCCGAGCAATTTCCAACTCTTTTAACTTTGCCTCAAAAGCTGCAGTAACTTCTGCCTTTGCCGAACCAACAATTTTTCCGAGCTCCGCTCGATTGTCAGCGGCCAGTTTTCCAAGGGCTTGGCTTGCTTTAGATAACCCCGACTTATCGCCCAAGTGTTCGGTCTTAACAATCTTTAGCTCCGCAAGATCTTTAGCTTCGCTTATTGCAAGAAGAGCGCTTTTAACGCTTCCAGTAACATCAGCAACATCAGGAACATTGAGCGTCATAATGGTTAAATCCTACCGAATTCCAACCTCAAACATCGCGATTGCAGCGGCGCTAGCGACATTTAAACTTTCGGATTTGCCCTTCATTGGAATTGCAACGCGAGCATTTACGCCTGCAATCTCCGGCAATCCTCGGGCTTCATTGCCGAATATAAGAATCGTTTTTTCACTCTTAGGAAGATCGGTTATTGAGCCAGAGCCATCTCCCGCCAAAGCAATCGTATAAAAATCTCCAGCAGCGGCGAAGTCAATAAGTTCATCCACGTCAACGCTTTCGACAACGGGAATATGCCAAAGCGCACCTACTGTCGCTCGCACTGTTTTTGGTGAATAAACATCAACGCTATTTTTCGAAAATACCACAGCGTCAAAACCAAGAGCCTCAGCAGTTCGAATCACTGTTCCGGAATTACCAGGATCTTGAATCTCCCAAAAATAAGCGATCTTTTTAGCCTCACGCTGCTTAATCTTGTAGAGCGTCATTTGGGTAAACTTGCAGAGAGCCAAAATCCCTTGCGGTGATTCGGTTTCTGCCATCTCATTCATTACCGCATCAGAAACATGAACTATTGGTGCGCCCTCTAGAATTTCAATAGCAATTTCTTCTTCTAACTTTGCAAAGCCCTTTTCGGTGACATATAAATTTATTAATTCGGGTGCATCAACTAATGAAGCAGATAAAACTTCTCTAACGCTTTGAATTCCATCAGCGATAAATTCCTTCTCAGTCTGTCTAATTTTCTTACCGCGAGAACCCAAAAGAGCTTTCACCCTCTCGACATGCGGAGAGTGAAGGCTCGTAATTTGGTTATTAGGCATTTACAACGTGCTTGCGAGCCACTTCAACTAAAGCAGCAAATGCAGCTGGATCATTAGTTGCGAGCTCGGAGAGAATGCGACGATCGACCTCAACGCCAGCACTCTTCAAACCTTGGATGAAACGGTTATATGTCATTCCATTTGCACGTGTTCCTGCATTGATTCGTTGAATCCAAAGACGACGGAAATCGCCTTTCTTATCTTTACGATCATTGAATGCATAGACGAGCGAGTGGGTAACTTGTTCTTTCGCCTTTGAGAACAGACGGGAACGTTGACCACGATATCCGGCTGCGCGCGCAAGTGTTGTACGACGCTTCTTTGCGGCGTGAACGCCACGTTTTACTCTTGCCATGGTTTATTCCCTCCTGTTACTTCAAGCCGAGCATGCGCTTGGCGGTGAATGAGTTTGGTGCCTTAGCTACAGAATCGCCGCTAAGACGACGTGTTACACGAGATGACTTGTGTTCTAGAAGGTGGCGCTTGCCTGCACGTTCGTGCATGACTTTCCCGGTTCCTGTTAAACGGAACCTCTTCTTCGCCCCACTATGGGTTTTCATCTTTGGCATTCGCTAACCTCCCAGTTAGTTGTGATCTAAAACTTTTAAGCTTCAGGTACTACTTCTACAACCTTTTCAGATACTTCCTTCTTACGGCTAGCAACCTTCGCAGCTTTTTGCTGAGAAACTGACTGGCCCTTCTTTACATTCGTTCCTAAAACCATTGTCATATTTCGCCCTTCTTGCTTTGGCGCAAATTCGACAAATGCTACTTCTGATAATTCTTCGGCTAGCTTCATAAGTAAGCGGTAACCAATTTCAGGTCTTGCTTGCTCACGGCCACGGAATTGAATTGTCACCTTCACCTTGTCGCCACCTTTGAGAAAACGTTCGATATGTGTTCTCTTAGTTTCATAATCATGTGGCTCGATCTTTGGTCGTAGTCGCATTTCTTTAACAACAATATGTGTTTGGTTCTGTCTGGCCTCACGAGCTTTTTGTGCGATTTCGTATTTGTACTTACCGAAATCCATCACTTTACAAACTGGAGGTTGGGCTTCTGGTGCAATCTCGACGAGATCTAAACCGACTTCATCTGCCATTTTTAAAGCAGTATCGATATCGACAACGCCGACTTGTTCACCGGAAAAACCAATCAGACGAACTTGCGGAACGCGAATCCGATCGTTGATTCTTGGCTCAGTGCTGATAACTTCTCCCCCCTGGTTAATCACTTCCTTTTGGAAGCAGGTGGAGACAGTCGCAAATTCAGGTTAAAAAACCTGTAATGACCAATTCGCCGAAGCGATAGAGGTGGGAGCGACTAGCTCCACTTGATTGCGCAAGGTTACCTCACGAAAGAGATATGTTGAAATCGGGTATTTCTCCGCCTATAAAGCCTTAACCGCCGATGGCATGAACGCCGCCATCAACGTGGATTATCTCTCCAGTGGTCTTTGGAAAGAATGGTGAGAGCAGGGCTACCGCTCCTTGGGCGGCCGGAATCGGATCGCCAAAATCCCAAGCTAGTGGAGCACGCTTCTCCCAAACACCTTCAAATTCTTGGAAGCCAGGAATCGACTTTGCCGCCATCGTTTTGATTGGACCGGCAGCAATTAGATTGCATCGAATGTTTTCACTGCCAAGATCTCGCGCCAAATAACGATTAGCTGACTCCAGCCCAGCCTTTGCTATTCCCATCCAGTCATACTTTGGCCAAGCAACAGTTGCATCAAAAGTTAAACCAACGATTGAAGCGCCCTCCTCTTTTCTAAATAGAGGTTTGCAGGCCATCGCCAAGGACTTATAAGAAAAAGTTGAGACATGAATAGCCGTTGCAACATCTTCCCATGCAGTATTTAGAAAGTTTCCACCTAGCGCGGCTTCTGGTGCGAAACCAATCGAATGCACTACGCCATCGAGATAGGGCAGGTGTTCTTTCACTAACCCGGCGAGACGATCCAGATGTTCAACGCTTGTAACATCTAATTCAATAACTGGTGCTGGCTTTGGGAGCCGAGCAGAAATTCTGGTGGTAATACTAAGCGCCCGCCCGAAGGAGGTGAGAACTACATTTGCTCCCTCCTCTTGCGCAACCCGAGCGATATGAAATGCGATAGATGACTCAGTTAAAACTCCGGTGACTAGAATATTTTTATCTTGCAGGATTCCCATTTAATGCCCCATTCCTAATCCACCATCTACTGGTATGACCGCGCCACTTATATACGCTGCTTCTGGTGAAGCTAAAAATGCTACAACTCCTGCGACCTCTTCCGGTGAACAGAACCTTGCCAGTGGCACTGCACCAATAATCTCTGCTTTACGGGTCTCATCTAAAACCGCCGTCATATCGGTATCTACAAATCCCGGCGCGACAACATTGGCTGTAATCCCGCGACTACCTAGTTCACGTGCAAAGCTTCGGGCCATTCCGATTAGACCACTCTTGGTCGCCGCGTAATTAACTTGACCAGCTGATCCCAACATTCCGACAACTGAACCAACAAAAATCATTCGCCCAGATTTACGTTTCAACATTCCACGCGTGCAAGCTCTTGCAACTTTGAATGCACCAATCAGATTAGTTTCGACAACAGATTCAAAATCATCATCACTCATCCGCATAACCAAGCCATCTTTAGTTATTCCCGCATTGGCGACGAGTACATCGATTTGTCCGTATTTTTCTTCAATCTTCGCCACAGCAGCATTAACACTCTCAGAATCTGTGACATCCATAAGCACACCATCTAATCCGACAGGCGCGTCGCCCGAACGATGAGAGACGACAACTTGGTAACCATCGGCCTTAAATTTATTAGCGATGGCAAGACCAATCCCTCGGTTTCCACCAGTTATAAAGACGACTTTCGAATTCGCAGTCATGGGCTAAACCTACCTGTTACTACTGCGTAACCAAATGCAAACACTGTGCTGGATGCGAAAATTTCCTGCTAGCGCCCTAGAATTCTCCCATGGCAACTAATCCATCGGAACCGAAGAAAACCATATCGGCTTCAGTATCGAATGTTGGCCAATCATTATCAAATGATCAATCATCTCGGGCCCGTAAATATTTTATCTCCATGATGATCAGAACGCTCTGCTTCATACTTGCAGTGATTCTTCCAAGCCCTTATCGCTGGATCGCACTCTTTGGCGCAGTGACACTTCCATATATTGCCGTAGTCGTTGCAAATGCTGGCCGAGAAAGCATCAAAGGTAAGGCTGCGATATTCGCTGATAAACAGAAACAAATCGGAACAAAATAACTCGTGCGCAGGTTCTTTACGCCCATCTCACTATTACAAAGTGCGACCGCATTAACGTTGATATTTGGGTGCCTTTATGCGGCCCAATGGCAATTGGATAGAGGTCAGGGGCAGGCCAATACCAATAATATTATTAAAGATAATCTAGAACTAAGTCCTATTGAAATGAGCGATCCAGCTAATCTCGATGCCGTCGCCAATCAATGGCGATTGACAAATATCAAGGGAAGTTTCTCCGAGAGCCATCAAGAATTAGTTCGAAATCGCTATCACGAGGGGAAATTCGGATTCGAAGTACTGACCTTATTTACCGCTATAACTGGCGAAAATTTCTGGGTTGATCGAGGATGGGTTGCTGCAGGGAAGAACGCTTCTACTCCACCAGATGTTCCGAAAATTGACAGCGGAATTAATACGATTACCGCAAGAATTAGATCCGAAAATCTCAGCCGACAGTTGCAGGGATCCTTCTTCGTCACAAGTGCAAAAAGCATAAAGCCTGATTCAATTGCCAAAATTCAGGGAGTTGATGCTCAGCCCTATTATCTAGATTTAATTTCTAGTTCGAATGAGAAAGTAACTCCACTGACAGAAATTCAACTTCCCGAGTTAACTAGTGGCCCACACTATGCATATGCGCTTCAGTGGCTAGCATTTGCTGCCCTAGCCTTAATTGGACGTATTTTATTATTCCGCGAAGCCCAGAGATTGCCGTTGGTAAAGCTCGAAATATAAACCGCCCTTGGCTACAAGCTCTTCATGTTTACCACTCTCAATAATTCGACCTTGTTCAAGAACCAGTATTTGATCTGCATGAGCAATAGTTGATAGTCGATGGGCTATGACAATGCTGGTACGTCCCGCGAGAGCCACTTTCAACGCTTCTTGAACCAACGCTTCATTTTCAGAATCTAGGTGTGCAGTTGCTTCATCCAGAATCACAATCTGTGGAGCTTTTAATAACAAGCGCGCTATTGCAAGACGTTGTTTTTCGCCACCAGATAATCTGTGGCCACGTTCACCAACTACCGTGTCTAAACCATTAGGTAAGGATCGAATAAATGCTCCGATCTGTGCCGAATCACAGGCTTGCCATATTTCATCATCTGTCGCAGCCATTCTTGCGTAACGCAAGTTATCCCCGATGCTCTCGTGCAGCATGTGTGAATCCTGGGTGACGATTCCAATTAGTGCACGTAAATCTAAAATGCTGGTCTTGCGAATATCAGTTCCATTTATCATAATCGAACCATCTGTCACATCATAAAGCCGTGGTAATAATCCAGAGATTGTACTTTTGCCTGCACCTGATGGACCAACTATTGCAGTGAATGTTCCGGGTTCGCAGTTAAAAGAAATCTCGCGTAAGACTTCACCGCTCTCGATTACTTCAGGTTTTGCCGCTGATTCAAGTGAGGCAAGCGAGATTTCGGTCGCCTTCGGATAAGTGAAACTTACCGCTTTGAATTCGATGGATGGAATTGCTGAAGAAATTTTTATTGGATTTACCGGATCCTTGACCATTGGTTGCAGGTCTAAAACTTCAAAGACGCGTTCGAATGACACAAGTGCGGACATAATATCAACGCGTACATTAGATAACGCCGTTAGAGGTCCGTATAGCCGCGCAAGCAGCGCTGTAATCGCAAGCAAGGTACCTATTGTTATTTCATTCTTAATTGCTAGATGCCCACCGATGCCATAAGCAAATGCAGTAGCTATCGCGGCCACAGAAGTCATAGCTATGAAAAAGACGCGATTTAGCATCGCAATCTTTATTCCCATGTCAGCAACTCGCCGAGCTTTGCTGCGGAAATTTCCAGATTCAACAACTCGGTCGCCATAAAGTGAAACTAAAAGGGCGCCTGAAACGTTAAACCGTTCAGTCATATTTGAGGACATTTCCGCGTTAAGTTCAAATGACCGTCTTGTATAGGCCGCCAGCTTCTTTCCTATCCATTTAGTTGGCACAATAAATATCGGAAGAATAATCAATGAAACAAGAGTTATCTGCCACGAAAGAGTGAACATAGCGAAAGCAACCAAGAGAAGAGTTAGGGAGTTACTAACTACCCCGGAAAGTGTTGATGTGAAGGCTTGTTGCGCTCCAATTACATCAGAGTTAATTCTAGAAATAAGAGAGCCGGTCTGTGTTCTGGTAAAGAAGGCAATAGATTGTTTCTGTACATGTTCGAATACTTGACTTCGTAAATCGTAGATCAGGCCTTCCCCAATACGGCTTGAGAACCAACGGCCCAACATACTAAAAGCTGCATCAGCAATAGCAAGAGTTGCAACAACCATCGCCAATTTGGTAACTACATCTCCGCGGCCAGGTACCACTCCGTCGTCCACGAGTGAACGGAGGATAAGTGGCGTCGCAACTACGAGGATTGCATCAACTACAACGGTCCCAATAAAAATATATAGGTATCTCCTATAAGGCAGAGCAAATTGCAAAATTCTTTTGAAGGTTCCTGCTTTTAGCTTCTGATTCTTTACTGATTGGTCAGAACTCATCGAACGTAAGGCCATCCATTGGCCATGCATTGACACTTGTTAGACCGTGAATCCAATCGCACGCAGTTGTTCGCGACCATCATCAGTAATTTTTCCAGGGCCCCAAGGTGGCATCCAAACCCAATTGATTTTTACATCCGAAGTAATATCAGAAAGAACTTGGTGGGTTTGATCTTCAATAACGTCCTGCAACGGACAAGCAGCCGAAGTTAAGGTCATATCCAAAATCGCAACGTTATTCTCATCAAGTCGCATGTCATAAACCAAACCTAGGTCGATAACATTAATACCTAATTCAGGATCAATTACATCCTTCATTGCTTCCGTGATGTCATCAAGTGTTGTAATTGGCGTAGTCATCTCTCCCCTTTATTTAGACTTTACTTTGTAGGGCAGCATCTTTAAATGCCATCCAACCTAATAGTGCACATTTTATACGAGCCGGAAATTTTGAAACACCAGCTAGCGCAACGCCATCTTCCAATACTTCCTCATCCCCCGCTTCGGTGCCTTTGCTACTCATTAACTTTGAGAAGGAATCTACAGTGGTAAGCGCTTGTTCTAAGCTCTTTCCAATCATCAAATCTGCTGCGATTGATGTACTTGCCTGCGAGATGGAACAGCCCACGCCCTCCCAAGTGACGTTCTCGACGAGACCGTTTTTGATCATGACATTTAGCGTTATTTCATCTCCGCAACTTGGATTCACATGATGTACCTGTGCGGAAAAATCAGCGCTTAAATTTTTATGTAATGGGTGTTTATAATGATCCAAAATTACTTCCTGATAAAGCGAGTCTAATTCCATCGCTAAACCTTAAAATATTTCTGTGTTTGTTCAATTGAATCAATCAAGACATCTACATCTGCTTCATCGTTATAAATATAGAACGAGGCCCGTGTAGTACCAGCGATTCCCAATTTTTTCATAAGCGGCCAAGCGCAATGATGACCAGTTCGAACTGCAACTCCATATTGATCGAGAACCTGCCCAACATCATGTGGATGTATATCCGCCATCGTGAATGAGATTACCGATCCACGATCCTTATTGTCCTTGGGTCCGATTACTTCTACCCCACGCAATTCTGAAAACTTCTTTAGGGCATATGCTGTTAAATCTCGCTCATGGTTTGCTACGTTCTCCATCCCCAATTTATTCAAATAAGTTATTGCTGCAGCAAAGCCAACTGCCTGAGCCATATTAGGTACTCCTGCTTCAAAGCGTTTAGGTGAGGGAGCCCATTTTGTATCGGTCATGGTTGCAGATTCAATCATTGAACCACCAGTTAAGAATGGTTCCATCTGATTTAGAAGTTCAGATCTTCCCCACAAAATTCCGATTCCAGTTGGACCAAGCGCTTTATGCCCTGAAAATGCTAAGAAATCAATATCCAGTTTCTTTACATCAATTGCGAAGTGTGGAGCCGACTGGCAAGCATCTAGTACAACCACTGCCCCAACGTTATGAGCACGTTTAACAATCTCGTCGAGGGGAACTATGGTTCCTAAAACATTTGATTGGTGAGTGATCGCAACTATTTTTGTTCGCTCGTTAATCAATTCTGCAACGTTTGATAGGTCCAATCGCCCTTCGCCATCTATCGAGAACCAGACCAATTCTGCGCCTGTGCGTTTCGCCAATTGTTGCCAAGGTATCAAGTTCGCATGATGTTCAAGTTCGGATACAACAATTCGATCACCTGGCTTTAATGCGAAGCGAGAACTTGGTGCACTATTTCCAAATGAATAGGCAAGTGCGTTGATACTCTCGGTTGCGCTCTTAGTAAAAATAACTTCATCGTCGTTGGCATTTAGGAACTTTGCTAAAACCCCACGGGAATCCTCATAGGCGATACTCGCCTCTTCCGCCAGAAGGTGCGCTCCGCGATGAACTGCCGCGTTATGTTCTTCATAGAAATTACGTTCGGCATCTAGAACTTGTAGGGGCTTCTGACTTGTAGCTCCATTATCTAAATAGACCAATCTATTCCCACCGCGCATGGTTTTAGAGAAGATTGGAAAATCTTTTCGAATCTCTGCTGGGGAAAAAGTTCGCATCATAGTTTATGCAGTTGTGTACTCCGCATAACCTTTCTCTTCTAATTTATCAGCTAGCTCTGGGCCGCCTTCTTCAACAATTTTGCCCGCAGCAAAAACATGAACGAAATCTGGCTTTATGTAACGAAGAATTCGTGTGTAGTGGGTGATCAGCATGATTCCCAAATCGCTACTTCCTTTTATGCGATTAACACCTTCAGAAACAATTCGGAGTGCGTCGACATCTAACCCAGAATCGGTCTCATCCAAAATCGCAAATTTTGGCTTAAGAAGTTCTAGTTGAAGAATTTCATGGCGCTTCTTCTCACCACCAGAGAATCCTTCATTCACATTGCGTTCAGCGAAATTGGTATCCATGTTTAACGCTTTCATCGCCTCTTTAACTTCGCCGACCCAAGTTCTGACCTTAGGAGCTTCACCACGAATAGCAGTAGCTGCTGTACGCAAGAAGTTGGTCACCGATACTCCTGGAACCTCAACTGGATACTGCATGGCAAGAAATAACCCTGCTCTGGCTCTTTCATCAACCGACATCGCGAGAACATCTACGCCATCCAAAGTTACCGAGCCTCCGGTGATTGTGTACTTAGGGTGCCCAGCAATTGAATAAGCGAGAGTTGATTTTCCAGAACCATTTGGCCCCATGATTGCATGAGTTTCACCTGACTTGATTGTTAAATCTACGCCGCGCAAAATTTCAGTGAATCCTGCCTCTGTTGCTACAGATACTTGAAGTCCTTTGATATCTAACGTACTCATATTCTCCCCTTAACCTTTCGCAGATTTTCTGCTTGAAATAATTACAACATCATCGGTGCGCTTCACGTCAAAAGTTTCAACTGGAATGAAAGCTGGTGGCGTGACAACCTCACCACTGCGCAAATCAAATTCCGCTCCATGTAACCAACATTCAATCTTGAAATCGGTAACATCACCCTCAGAGAGTGACGCTTCAGAATGAGAACAGGTATCAGCAATAGCAAATACTTCATCGCCAATTCTGGTAACGCACACCGGTGTCCCATTTAAATCGACCTTAACTGGCTTGCGATTGGCGAGCGAGGAGAAAGCTAATTCAGCCACTATGCCTCCACTTTAGCTAGTTCAGAATCAATGCGATCCATAAGACGATTCTCAATCTCTTCATTTTTAATCTTGCCAACAATCTCCGCAAAGAAACCCCGAATAACTAATCGACGAGCTATTTCTGCAGGAATACCACGAGAAGATAAGTAGAAAAGTTGTTCATCATCGAAGCGACCTGTTGTGCTTGCATGTCCTGCTCCGACAATTTCGCCCGTTTCAATCTCTAAGTTTGGGACTGAATCTGCACGTGCGCCATCAGATAACAATAAATTTCGGTTCAACTCATATGTGTCCGTGCCTTCTGCGTTGGCTCGGATATAAACATCACCGATCCAAACTGTATGTGCCTTCTCTCCCGCTAAAGCGCCCTTGTAATTGACCCGACTCTTAGCGTTCGGAACATTGTGGTTGACATGCAATCTATGTTCAAGATGTTGACCATCAGTTGCAAAATACAAACCTTGTAGGTCTGCGCTTGAACCTGGGCCGCTGTACTCCACTGTTGGTAGTAGGCGTACCAAAGAGCCTCCTACGGTGATAACAATTGAATTAAATGTTGCATCTTTTGAAATAACAGCGTGCTGTCTACCCAAATGCACGGCTTTAGCGCTCCACTCTTGCAAAGAGATGAAAGTCAGGTTTGAGCCTGGGGCTAAATCAAATTCAATCTCATCAGCAAGGATTACATCCCCCGTGTTGATCAGAATAATTGTTGCGTGTGAATTGACTCCGCACGAAATTAAAGTACGGCTAGCTTGTGGTTTACCACTTAGCCCTGATCGCTCCATGATTATTGGTTGCGTCAATTGGGCATTCACGGCAATTTCTATATGTGTTACTTCGCTAATAACTTCGCGAGCCCGAATGGTCGCTAAGTCATCGCTGATAGAAATTGCTGGCAAATCTTCGGCGCTTTTTACAGTTAATTTAATTTGTGGCGCAGCGTTGGTAATTCTAAGACTGGCAACACTTTCAATTGCAGTTGATGCATCCAACAAACCTCCGACCCGAGCAAGTGGAGTGAATCTCCATGCTTCCTCGCGGCCGGTTGGAGCTAAGTAATTACTTGTCATTTTGGTAATAGTGCTCATTAACCGACTGCACCTTCCATCTGCATTTCGATTAACCGGTTTAGTTCTAACGCATATTCCATCGGTAATTCACGAGCGATAGGTTCGATGAATCCACGAACAATCATCGCCATCGCTTCATCTTCACCAAGTCCGCGCGACATCAAATAGAAGAGTTGATCATCGCTGATCTTTGAAACTGTCGCTTCATGTCCCATAGAGACATCATCTTCACGAACGTCAACGTATGGATAGGTATCAGATCGTGAAATCGAATCCACTAGAAGTGCATCACATTTAACTGTTGATTTCGAGTGGTGCGCACCTTCATTTATCTGAACTAGTCCACGATATGAAGTTCTTCCGCCACCGCGCGCTACTGACTTAGAGATAATTGTTGACGAGGTAAATGGCGCAGCATGAACCATCTTTGCGCCAGCATCCTGATGTTGACCTTCTCCAGCAAAGGCGATTGAGAGCGTTTCGCCCTTTGAATGAGGTCCCATCAACATAACTGCGGGATATTTCATCGTGACTTTTGAACCGATGTTCCCATCAATCCATTCCATCGTTGCGCCTTCGGCACATGTAGCGCGCTTTGTCACTAAGTTGTAAACGTTGTTAGACCAGTTTTGGATAGTTGTATAACGAACACGCGCACCCTTCTTAATGATGATTTCAACAACAGCGCTGTGAAGAGAGTCTGATGAGTAAATAGGTGCAGTGCATCCTTCTACATAGTGAACATATGAATCTTCCTCAGCGATAATCAGTGTGCGTTCGAATTGACCCATATTCTCGGTATTGATACGGAAATAGGCCTGAAGTGGGATATCAACTTTTACACCCTTTGGAATGTAAACGAATGAACCACCTGACCAGACAGATGTATTAAGCGCTGCAAATTTATTATCACCCACCGGAATTACAGTGCCGAAATACTCCTTAAAGAGTTCTTCATGCTCGCGAAGCGCGGTATCGGTATCTACAAAGATAACTCCCTGCGCTTCAAGATCTTCGCGGATTGAGTGGTAAACAACTTCAGATTCATATTGCGCAGCAACGCCAGAAACTAACCGTTGCTTCTCGGCTTCTGGAATACCTAAGCGATCGTAGGTGTTCTTGATGTCATCAGGAAGTTCTTCCCAAGAAGTTGCTTGTTTTTCAGTAGAGCGCACGAAGTATTTAATCGTGTCAAAGAAAATTCCCGATAAATCTGATCCCCACGTAGGCATCGGCTTTTTTTCGAAGAGACTTAACCCCTTAAGGCGGAGATCTAGCATCCATTGCGGTTCGCTCTTCTTAGATGAAATATCGCGGACAACGTCCTCATTGAGACCACGTCTCGAATTAGCGCTCACATCATTTTTATCAGACCAGCCATATTCATAATTTCCAATTCCTTCAAGTCCAGGATTCTTCGCCAAGATATCGCTCATTTTAGGCTCGCTCTCTATTTTTATTTAGATTCTTTGTGTTAGGAATAAATGTTGTACAGACTCCGTCGCCATGTGCAATTGTTGCCAGTCGTTGAACATGTGTTCCAAGCAATACGGAGAAGGCTTCAGTCTCGGCTTCGCAAATTTCAGGAAATTGCGCCGCTACATGTGCAATCGGGCAATGGTTTTGACAGAGTTCTTCGCCAATTCCCTGTGAGTGATTATTCGCTGCGTAACCCTCCTTGGTAAGAAAATCTGCTAGCGCTTCACTCTTCTCATTCAAGTTCTTCTTACTAGCCAAAATTTGTGCTGCGCGTTTAGTGATCTCTTCCGCACGACTCCTGGCGAATTCTTTGACTAACGAACTGTCTCCCTGAGATGACATAAATTTAAGTGCGGAGACTGCTAGATCGTCGTAAGTATGTTCAAATTTTTCACGGCCGTCATCTGTCATAACAAATACTTTTGATGGGCGGCCTCGACCGCGAGAATCTAAAGAACTTTGAAATGGTTCCCGTGCAGTTAATAAACCTTGGGCAATTAAATTATCCAAGTGGCGGCGAACCCCAGCTGGAGTAATTTTTAATTTGGCGGCGAGAGCCACGGCTGTAGCCGGGCCATTCTCAAGGATGGCGCGCGCGACTAAATCGCGGGTACGGTCTTCGCTTTTTTTCACAACAGTATTGTTGCGTAATTCACCCAAAGCCGCCACTTGACGGGCTGCCGCGGGGTGAGCAATTGAGCGCATAGGCTACGAGCATGTCCCTGCCTAAATTTATCTTCACTGCCCTTTTGGCCATTCAGGCTGGAATTGTTGTCACCGGCGGTGCGGTTCGGCTCACTGGCTCCGGGCTCGGATGCCCTACCTGGCCAGAATGTACAGATGGATCAATAAAACCGGTAGTCAATCAATCTGAAGGTCAATTACATGCCTGGATTGAATTTGGAAATCGACTACTCGCCTGGGTGATGTTAATAATTGCGCTTGCTGCTTTAGTTTACATAGTTAAGAAATTGAAGAACCGTTCAGACTTCAAACATTTACGCGTCTTGGCTATTTTGCAGATACTTGGTTTCTTTGGTCAAGTTGTACTTGGTGGAATTACGGTACTAACTGATCTGAATCCAATCGCTGTCTCCGCCCATTTTGTTTTAACTATCCCACTAATTGCTGGAGCTCTTAGCCTCCGACATCGAATTCTTGATAAGCCTGTTCTCATGGTGAAATCTTTGACACGTAATTTAACAAAAATTGTTACTTCTCTTGCTTTTCTCGTGTTGGTACTTGGAGTCGTAGTAACTGGAACTGGGCCTCATGCTGGGGATGCTGACGTTAAGCGATTTCCATTTGATGAACGCACAGTTTCATGGCTTCATGCAGATACGGTGATTGCACTAATTTGCTTAACACTTGCGTTATATCTTGTTGTAAAAAGTTCTGAAACTCAAGAAGTTCAGAAGGTATTTGGTGGCTATGTAATGGTTCTTATTTTCATTGAGCTCGCACAAGGTGCTATCGGATATGTTCAATATTTCACCGGGCTACCTGAACTTGTCGTCGGTGCTCATTTACTAGGTGCGGTCCTGGTCTGGATGAGTGCTTGGCGTATCAATTTAACTGGCCGTGGTGCCAAGAAAGAAGTTAACTAAATGTCGCAACCTTGGAATGAATTAGATGACAAAGCGGTCACAATAAGCCGCGCGCTCGCGATGGATGCAGTACAAAAAGTTGGCAATGGACACCCTGGAACTGCAATGGCACTGGCGCCAGTTGCCTACACACTCTTTCAAAGAATTATGAAACATGATCCCAGCGATCCGAATTGGCTCGGCCGAGATCGCTTTGTATTATCCGCAGGACATTCTTCGTTAACGTTATACGTACAACTCTTTTTGTCGGGATATGGTTTAGAACTTTCAGATTTGCAAAGTTTTAGAACTGCTGGTTCTAAAACACCAGGTCACCCCGAGTTTGGACACACGGCTGGGGTTGAAATTACGACCGGTCCATTGGGATCTGGAATCGCTAGCGCTATCGGAATGGCTATGGCTGCGCGCTATGAAAAGGGACTTTTTGATCCAGAAGGTGCAACAAAGTTATTTGACCATGACATCTGGGTCATTGCATCAGATGGTGAT
>Ga0209086_10002039_pt1 | contig 16062 bp, 13 predicted proteins | sample M_130207_XF_Meta_FD_187312 | JGI IMG/M metagenome (GOLD analysis project Ga0209086, IMG submission 187312) | Freshwater microbial communities from Lake Montjoie, Canada to study carbon cycling - M_130207_XF_MetaG (SPAdes) (version 2) | ecosystem: Environmental > Aquatic > Freshwater > Lake... | reverse complement strand
TATACATATTATAGTGTTTGTCTTTCACCAAACCAATTTGGATTTTATATAAATAAAAATGAGATTGATATTAATAAAAATAAATTTGAAATTCCATGGTATAAATTAACAAAATAATACAAGTTTGGAATTAATATTTTTAGAGAGAATACCAAAGAATAAATTTTAAGTGAAAATAATTAATAAATACACATATATATATATGACACAAATTAGTAAAAAAAGTATGCATAAGTACAGACCTAATAAAAATAAAGGTAAAAGTAAAAAAAAAGGCAACGTTTTAAAAGGTGGTTCGCGTCATCCGATTAATTATATTTATCCACCAGGAGACCCTCTTGGACCACGTAGACCTAATTGGATTCAGTGTAGAAATGGCATTTGTTCGACATTAGTACATGTCCCTGGTATATATTTATATGGTACATCACTTCCAGAATGGAGTCAACGAGAGATGGAGAATATATTTAGATTTTATTTATTCCGTAAAGATATCAATAGAGTTATTAGTTTTCAAGCATGTGCTACACCAGCCGGAGTTGCGAATCATCCTAGTTGTATGCCACCTAATAATCAACTAGAAAATATTGTTTTTGACCAACAAAAAGCTCTTAGCCCAACTACAAATGTTAACTCAAATGTTGTATTTACAGATATATTTATAATGGATATGACATCTGGAAGTTTAGTAGCATGGCACGAGTTTACTTTATATAGATTTTCATCTGCAAATGAAAGAACTGCTATACATTGCCTTGCAGGATTTGGGCGGACTGGAACAGCTTTATTATTTTTTTCACTTTATTATAAAGCAAATATATTTGATATTTTACTAACCCCGTATTTTGGTAGAGGTTCTAGCCGGAATATGTATACATATATAAACAACTGGATGCAACAAAATATAGTAATTGATGATAATCCTATTGAAAATGACCCGTGGAATGGAAACATATTATCTTTTAATCCTGCTAATATAAGAATAGAAACTACGAAATTTAATGATAGAAATGGTATGCCTTGTCTGTTTCATGCTAACCTCTTTATATCTCGTATTAATTATTGTATATTGTTCTTTGCATATCAACATAATGTACCTCAGGGAACACCTATCTATTTATATCAATTATTAAGTATATACGATATTCCAGATGAAGATAATCTATTTTCAAGACCAATACTAGGTCAATATGTGTCTAGAATATTTGACCCAGCCGTTTTAAATGGCGTATTTATTCAACCCTAATTAATTAAAATTATGATTATAATTATTCATATGTTTATAAATCGATGTATTTAATAATATTATGTTGCTTATAATTTCACAATTACCATAAATAATTTAAATATAATAGAAATATTATGTTTAAATAAAATGTTATATAATTCAACATTCATTGCTAATGGTATAAAAAATAATAAAATTATATATGTAAAAAAGTGCAAACACAAATATTTATTTATAGAATTTTATAATTATAAACTAAAGTACAAATAGTATATTATATAATTTAAAAGGAAATCATTTCCAAATCTTTAAGATTCCAATATTCACACGCGCCTCCAGGAATTGGACGTCTAATTATAAAAGGAATTCTTTTTTGTTGCAATTCAAGCTCAGCGATTATATAACTGTCAATTATATTTTCTGGTACATTTACAAATGGTCTAGCACCTGTTTCAATTTGTTTTGCCCGTTGTCCAAGAATTCTTGCTTTTTCATATTTTGTTAAAAATGGAATTGTTTTATGTAATGGGTCAATAATAATATTATTCGAATCTCTAACTACAACTGTAAGTTTAGAAATTTCATCATAATTATGAATTAAACATTCAGGATGAAATTCATTAATATAATTTTTTGTAATTTCATTATCAAATTTTTGTAAATATAATTCATTGTCATTATCCTCGTCATCGTCATCGTCATCATTATGTAAATTAATTTGTACAGGTTTTTTAGGTTTATTACCCTTAGTTTTTTTAGAAGCATCTTTTTGTTGTCTTTCATCATCGTCCTCATCGTTATTATTTTCAGGTTCTTCATCTGTATCTGTTTCATTATCTTCCTCTTCATCTCCATCAGAATCTTCAGCTCCCCCAATTTGGTCTTCTTCTGCATCTTCTAGTATATCTTCATCTACTTCTTCTATACTAACATCCGAATCGCTATCATAATCATCATCAATATTAGGAGAAACTAAAGCTTTAATAGATTTATCATTTGTTCCTAATTTAAAATTTGGTTTTCTTTGTGTTTCATTTTCAGAATCGCTATTAGAATAATCACTATTTTGTTCGTTATCGCTCATTTTACTATATTTACTAAAGATACTTTTAAATAAATTATTTCAATTTTCTTTTATAAAAAAAATTAAAATAAAATTAAATTAATAAAATTTTATTTTACATATTTATACCTTTTCTAATATTCCATCAAGTTTATTTTTAACTTTTTTCATAACGTGTTTTAAATCTATATTTTCTGTCATTCTTATTAATTCAACAGAGTCATACCAAATTGTACTATTATTATCATCAAACCATCTCCAATCAGAACCATATCCTAATAATAGTAAAGTTTTTGTATTTAAAACGCCTGCTAAATGTGTTATAGATGTATCTATTGTAATTAATAAATCAATATTTTGTAATATAGCAATAGTATCTTCAAAAGGGGTTTCTTTATCTATATCATAAAAATTTATTTTATCTTTAAAATCAATATTTTCTATATCATTTTGAACATCACTCAATTTATGCAAACATATTAAATCAATATCTAAATCACATAATATTTTGAACTCTTTTAGTTGTATATTTTTTTCAATATATGAGGATAACAGCCCATTATAAATAAACCCAACCTTAAATTTGGTTAAATGTGATAATTTATTTTTCCAAAAAATATTTTTCTCATCATTTATAGAAATATATTGTTCTTTATTTGGTAAAATATTATTAATTTTTAATACATATGGTAAAGACATAATATATAATTTATAATTAAAATCATGTATAGTTTCAACATTAGATATAATTTCTATGTTATCATATTTTTTAAACATATTTTGCACAATGTCTCTACAAAAATAACAAATTTTCATATTCGGATACATATGAGATAGTTCAATTATAAAACGATAATACTGAATATTATCACCTATACCTTGTTCATAAATAATTAATAATTTATCACACTTATCATAACCATTCCAATATTGTAACCAAGGTATTTCAACCCGTTGTATTTGGCCAGTTTGTTGTTGTATTTCATTAAATTGTAATCTATTCTCATATAAATTAAACCCAGTTATGAAATCTTTTTTTGCTAAATAAGGAAAGCATAAATTATACAAACATTTAGGTGTTTTTTCAATATTTTTAATTTTTTTATAAAATAATATTGAGTAATCATAATTTTTAATATAAAAATAAAGTTCGCCTAATGATAAATTAATTTCATTGTTATCTAATAATTTAAATGAACTAAGTAGATTATTTTCAGCTAATTTATACTCGTGTAAATTAATATAACATGTACCTATATTTTTATATACTTCTGGTATATTAGTATTTAAAGTTAAAATTTTGTTAAAAAAATTAATTGCATCTTTGTATTTTGATAACATAAAATAACATACTCCAATCTCATTCATTACTAAAATATTAGCTGATTGTAATAATAATATCTTTTTAAAACATTCAATTGCTTCTAATAATTTACTATTATTTTTATATATCTCTCCTAATTCTTGTAAATAAGAAATATTATTTTTATCATAATTAATAATCTTTTTATAACATTCAATAGATAAATCAATATTGCCCTTATTTTTGTATTTTAAAGCGTTTAAATATTCTTTTTTTATGATTTTCTTATCCATATATTATAATTATACATAACTTTTTATATCTTTAATTTCCGAATTTAAAAAAATATTTATTTTATTTTTAATTATATGCCTCTGGTCATTATTAATATAGACACTTCTAGCTAATGATATAAACTCATCGTCAAATTCATTTTTTCTTTCTTTAATTCTTATATTGTCTTCAATATCCCATAATGTTTCATTTATTTTTTTAATTTCTTCTTTAAGAGTTGAATTTAAATTAAATTTATCAATATAAGGTTGTAAAAACTGTATTTCTTTATTAATGCACATAATTTTATCATCATTGTTAACACGTTCTTTTTTAATTAATAAAATACTATATTTATCAAATAATTCACCTAAAGAAATAGGAACAAAACAATTATTCATATTATATAATTTATAAAATATTTTAAATTAATTAATTAATTAATTATTATTCGTATTCCATACAGTGTCACAAGTTGAACATAAATAAATATATTTCATATTTACATCATCATATCTAATATAAATAATTTCTCTAGGTTCATCTTTTGTATTAGTATTACAATCTGGATTAGGACATAAAATATTACTAATTCTAGGCAAAGTAGGGTCTAATTTAGTGTATTTATTAATAATATAATTAAATGATTGTTCGCTTTTTTTAATTTGTGTTTTAGATACACAAACATTATCTACCGCAATAATTTTATCTTCATTACCACATTGACGACAATAATAAACAAGACTATTGGGGTCGTCGCTATTAATGCGAATATAATACATATTGGAACAGTTAGAACAGAAATGCATGATTAATATATATTATACTTTTACATTATTTATTTATTTCAATTTTGTTTTATAATATAAAATAAATTATTAAATTACATTTTATCAATAAATAGTTTAGTATCCTTTAATTTTTCAATAATTTTTTTGTAATTAATATTTACATTCATTGCATAAAACCCGGTTTTCATATTTTTGCATTCTTTAAATTCATTCTGGTATTTATTTTCTGCAATCATAATTAAATTGTCATAATTTTTATTAAAATTTTCTTTAATAAATGAATAAAAATAATCAAAAAAATGCATATATACTCCAGTTCTTTTTATAATAATATCACAAACCGCAATATCTAAATTTGCAAATTGAATAATTTCATTATATGAATGCATATCATTATGAGTATTGCTCACACCAGGTTCATTTAATAATGGGTCTTTACATAATAGTGTGCAAAGTGTCAATAAAACAGTTGATATACTTTGACAAGATGTCCATTGGTCACCTCTCCACGTATTCAATAAAGAAACACAAACTTTTCCACATTTATATAAATTTGGATTAAAACGGATATCATTACCATTTGTACAGTATTTTATTTTTGGCGGGCTATGTGGATAATCATAAGGATAGAGTATTTCAAAAAAATAGTGACCACCAAAATAAGGAGTATCAGAAGGACCAATAATTAATGCATACCCTTTCATCATATCAGAATCATCGTGAACGTAGTAAATGCCATTTTCAGTTAATGGATTTTTAAAAATATGTTTTACATCCTTTAAAAGACGCATTGTAGTTTCTTTTGATATAAATGTAGACATTTTAGTAGTATAATATAAGTGATATTTTTATATTAATTTTATTAATAATAAAACGATTTACAATTATGATTAAAACTATATATAATTTTTTAAATTAATTAAAATATAAAAAAAATGAAATAGAAAAATATTAATATATTATATCAACAATGAATAACACAATGTCAACAACATCACAATTTAAAGATATAAAAGAATTTTTAGCAAAGCATACTGCTAAGGCAGGAACAGGAGCACAATTTACTCACACAAGAATTGGTAGTAAAGAATTAAATATATATGGAGGTGCTTTTGTAATTCCAAAAGAAGAATTGACATTGTTTCACAGTTTATATTATGAACATATTTTTGTAAATAAAAGCAAAGAGTATTTAACAGAAAAACAAATAGAAAATGGACCAATGGCAGTCGATTTTGATTTTAGATATAGTTATGATGTAGAAACAAGACAACATACAAAAGAACATATTCAAGATATGGTGCTTTTGTATTTGGAAGAACTTAAGGAATATTTTGTTTTTGAGGAAAATAAACCGTTTGATATATTTATTTTTGAAAAACCAAACGTAAATAGATTAGCCGATGGTTCTTTGACAAAAGATGGTATTCATATGATGATTGGAATTCAAATTGATAATATTATTCAAATGATAATCCGTGAGAAAATTATTGCAAAAATACAAGAAGTTTGGGATTTACCATTATTAAATACTTGGGAGTCTGTATTGGATGAAGGTATAAGTAGAGGTACTACAAATTGGCAACTTTTTGGGTCAAGAAAACCAGATAATGAAGCCTATGAACTAACACAACATTTTATTATATCATATGACAAATCTGATGGTGAGTTTATGATGGATGAAATGAAACCATCTGATTTCGACTTGAAAAATAATTTTATAAAATTATCAGTTCAAAATGATACTTGTCCTAGTTTCAATATAAATCCAAAATTTCTAGACGATTATAAAAAACGAATAGAAACAAAATCACTCAAAACAAAAAAAATCAAAAGTGGAACTAAAATAAATTTACTCATTGAAGACGAAGATGATAATGAGGATGTAGAAACTATTTCATTAAATGATATTAAGGATAAAGAAACTTTAAATAAAGCAGTAGATATAATGATAAAAAATTTAAAATCAAATGAATATGAAGTTAAAGAAACTCACGAATATACACAACAATTACCGGAAAAATATTACGAACCAGGTTCTCATTTATTAAATAGGCAAGTTGCATTTGCTTTAAAGCATACAGATGAAAGACTATTCTTATCTTGGGTACAACTTAGAAGTAAAGCATCTGATTTTGAGTATGGTTCAATTCATGATTTATATCATCAATGGAAAAAATATTTTAATAAATCAAAAGAAGGTATCACAAAACGTTCTATTATGTATTGGGTAAAACAAGATAATTTCGAAGGTTATGAAAAAGTTAAAAATAAATCAATTGAATATTTTATTGAAGAGTCATTAAATACGTCAACAGAATATGATTTAGCTCAAGTATTAAAACAAATGTTTAAAGATAAATATGTATGTGTAAGTTATGATAAGAAAGGTATTTGGTATCAATTTAAAAATCATAGATGGATATTAGATAAAGGATTAAGTCTTAGAGAAGCAATATCTACTAAAATGTTTGAGCTGTATTCTAATAAATCAATGCAATTAGAAAATGAATATCATCAGTACGACCCTAGTGATGATAGAGCTGATTTTATAAAAAAACGTGCAAAAGTAACTACTGAAATAAAATTTAAATTAAAAAAGACAAACGATAAAAATAACATAATGCGTGAGGCGATGGAGTTATTTTATGATGGTGAATTTGTCAGAAGTATGGATACTCACAAACATTTATTATGTTTTAATAATGGGGTGGTTGATTTTAAAAATAAAGTATTTAGAGACGGTTATCCTGAAGATTATATTACAAAAACTACTAGAATAAATTATGTTCCTTATGATTTAAAAAATTCTGAAATTAAAGAAATGTCAGATGACATAGAAGATTTTATGAAAAAATTATTTCCAGTTGATGATTTATTAACATATATGTGGGACCATTTAGCTTCTTGTTTAATTGGTTCAAATAAAAACCAAACATTTAATGTTTATCACGGAAGTGGAAGTAATGGTAAATCAATTATTGCGGATTTAATGTCAGTTACATTGGGAGAATATAAAGGGACCGTTCCTATCACACTTGTAACTGAAAAACGCGGGTTGATTGGGGGTACTTCTGATGAAGTGCTTAAATTAAAAGGTGTTAGATATGCAGTTATGCAAGAACCATCAAAGGATGTAAAATTAAATGAAGGTATTATGAAAGAGTTAACTGGCGGCGACCCTATTCAAGCAAGAGGATTATATTCTGAATCCGAAATATTTGAACCACAGTTTAATTTAGTAGTATGTACTAATAATTTATTTGATATTGAAAGTAATGATGATGGAACCTGGAGACGTATTAGAAAAGTAGATTTCTTATCAAAATTTATAGATGAAGGTGAAGAACATACAGATGAAACACAATACATATATACAAAAGATAAATCATTAAAAGATAAGTTACCTTTATTTGCTCCAATATTTGCAAGTATGTTAGTAAAACGTGCTTTTGAAACAGATGGTATTGTAGCTGATTCTAAAACTGTAATGGAGTCTTCAAGTAAATATAGAAAATGCCAAGATAATATTTCTAAGTTTGTTTCTGAATTTGTTGAAAAAACTGGAGATGTAAAAGATAGGATTAAGAAAACTGAATTAACAAACCAATTTAAAATTTGGTTTGAACAAGAGCAAGGTACTAGAAAAAAACCAAAAGGACAAGAATTATATAATTTTATGGATAAAAAATTTGGATTGCATAAATCAACTGGATGGCATGGTGTTAAAATGTTATATCCTACTACAGATGAAATACAAGAAATAGAACACTAATTTATTTAATTATCAATTATTAATTATTAAATAAATATAATATATTTTATTTTTTATTTTTATAATGATGTATGTACATTTGTAGGGAATACCCCATAAATATTATAAATCATTGCAACAATTTTTCCTAATATCCATGTTGAAATAAAAGGTAATATAATAAGTACAATAAACATAGCAAGACGTATTTTCCAACTGATTTGTGATGGATAAAAGAAATTAAATATTCCAAATGCTACCACACAAATTACATAAATAACTATAAGAAAATAGTAATAATAAAATTTCAAATTGTCAATACCTTCATCTTGATAATAAGTTTTTCTCTCATTTGTTAAAATATCATTAGAATCTTTTTTTATTTTTTTCTGTAATTCTGAATTTTCTTTTTTATATTTTACATATAAATCAAATACATTTCTAAGATTAGTAAGTAATCCAGAATATGTTTCTATATTAGTAAAAATATTTTGGTATTCTTTATTAAAATTTTCTGAATAAAAAGAAGCTAATACTTTTGCTTTTTTTATTAAATTAATTTCTACTTGTTCATCATACCTAATTTGACCTTGCGTAAATAAAACATAATTTTTTTTTGCAGTTTGAAGTTGATTTGGTGCACTCGCTAAATTAGTTTGTGCATTTAAATATTTATTTTTAAGTTCATCGCTGCTTCTTTGTTTTTGACAATTTGAATCACAAGTAATTGCGTCAGTTGCTTGGTCAATCATTGAATTAAATTTATCTAAATCGTTGTTTTTTTTATTTTTTTTATTTTCATCAGTTAATCTTTCATTTTCTTTTAATAATTCATTATAATTTTCTTGACAACTCATATTATACTATATTATATAATTATAAGAAATTGTAATAAATCAATATTTGTTTAAATATTTATACTAAAAATTAATAAAACTTTTGCCCATATTTGGTTGAACTCTTTCATCACCATTCATTGTAAAATCTGTTTTGTATTTATCTGACCCTTTTATGAGAATATTGTTAATAAAACTTTCGGTAGTTTTGATTTTGTTATTACTATTATTTTTAGTAATATTGTTATTAGTAGTGTCACTAGTACTATCACTAGTATCATTAGTATCAACAGTAGAAGTTCCAACACATTGGTTTAACTCTTCATCATATGTTTGACCATCAGAACAACAAGCATCACCAATACAAGTACCCATTATTTTACTTGAAGCCCAAGGGTCAGTAATATCACTTGAATCAGCGGTAGGTGCTGCACTAGCATTAAAATACCAATTATATTCTTGATAGTTCATATTATCACGAGTAATAATAGAACCAAAACGTATCCAAAAGAAATAACCTCCAATGGCTGCAATAATTGATAATAAAATCAAATAAATATTAGTTGGCAAAATATCTTTACTATTTAAAATTGCTAAAATAATTATTGGTACTAGTGTAAAAATTACAATTTTCATTAAAGCTCCGTGTTCGGCATATTTATCGCCATAATAATCATTAATTTCAACCAAACGTATTTTATTATTTTTTTCCAATTCTAAAAACTCTAACCGTTTCTTAGATTGATTTAATTCATTTTCTACAATAGAAATAGCTGCGCTTTGTTCTGTTAAAGTACCTTGTGATGATGATAGTGCATTTTGATAATAATTATTAAACCCACTTAAAGTTTGATATAAATTAATACGCATATTTGAAAGTTGATTCATTTTTTCAACCATTTTTTCTTTTTGGTCTGTTGTTAAATTGGGATTTGTTTCTAAACTATTAAATATTTCTTGTTCTATAGTTTGCAATGATTGAATATCATTAAGTAATTGTTCATTATTTTGTTGACTATCAATTGATTCAGACATTATATAAATTATAAGAAGATAATTATATAATATTATTTTAATTATTTTTTAACAACATTTATTGAAATTAATACAGTTGCTGTAGCTATAATAGACCAAAATAAATAATCGTAATTTTTTTGTAATACAACAATGTCACTATCTTTTAAAATATTATTAATATTTGTATCAAAACCTTTAATTTTAGTATTTGTTTGTTTAATATCCTTAAGATAACCACCAATTTCTTTAACATTAGATTGTGATTGTTTTTCTAGATTTTGACTTCCTGTATCAAAAGTTGTTGTTAAATCTACTAATTGACTAGATAATGAACTCATTGTTGACTCTAATTGGTCTAATTGTTGTTTTTGTACACTAGTTGCATTTATTAAACCATATGATTTTTTCATTTCTTTATCACTTTTTGGATAATTTTCGTATGCTAATGAGTCAATATTTAATATTTTATCTGTTATTCCACTAGGAGGTTTAGTGATTTTTGGCTGTCTAACATACAAATCTACGGTTGAATTTGTAGTTTTTGAACCTTTTGGATACATTGTATTATCTTTTGGATAACATACTTGATTTGTTTTGTCAAACGCAAAACCATAACAGTTTTGCATACTATTGCATGATAATTTACAACTATCAACTGTAGCATTTGAAAAAGATTTTCCGGAAATATCATGACCCGCACTATCATAATTAGTATAAGAACTATAGTCATTAGATAACCCTATACTTGAATCTGGATATGGATATAATACTGAATTTGAATCAATATATGCAACTTTTCCCAAATTAGCAGGAATACCTCTTTCATTAAATTCGTACAATGCGTTCGCGTCAACACCACCACCCATATTTCCATCTTTCATTTTTTGACAGTTTTCACCATTTTCAGATGTATAAAGAACAAGATTACCATCACTTTGCATAAGTAAATAACTAGAACCATCTGTAGAACCAACAAAATCACCTGGTGATAAACCAGAGCCTGAAGCAATCCAATTTTTTCCATATTTACCTTTTGCGGCTGTATATTTTGGATCCGGTTTTTGTTGCTGTCCAGCTGTATTAGAAGTCCAAATTTGTCCTTGATTATCATTTGGACCAGTTCCTCTATAAATACACATGTTTGCATCATCTTGGATAATTAAATAATAAAAACTAGTAGGATCAAAACTATAAACAGCATTAGACCATCCTCCTCCACTATATGTCCCATCTTTTAATTTCGTACAATTACTAGCTTTTCCATATTTTGTTGTGGTTCCCAAATCATTGCTTAAACCACATTGTGCATTAGTTCCTGAAGTTGAATTTTGTAAACCAAAATATTTATAATTTCCATCTTCAGCTATATCTCTACATTCTTGATAGCTATATTTTTGTTTGCCACTATTATGTAACGGCATTGCCCTGTCCTTAGTATCACCATAGCAACCTAAATAATCACTTGGTTGTGCTGTTGAATTATCAGTATTATATATTGATGCTCCTGCTGAGTTATATACAGTTAAAGCACCTTGGTCTGTTAGATAACAGTACGAACCAGTATCAGTTGTTTTGCTGTCCCATAATGGTATAATATTTGTTACTATATATGCTGTTCCATTTCTAGTAGTAGCAATACTATCATTACTTACTGCACAATACCCCATACTTGTCTCCGTATTTACATTTTGAAGAGCAAAATATTTATAACCTTCATTAAATGCTTCATTTTTACACATATCATATGTATATGTAGCATCCTCAGAAACTGAAGAACTCATTACGGATACATGTTGAATAGCAGTAGAACGATCGCTTGAAGACCATATTCCTTTAAAATTAATTCGATAAGTTCCAGTTGATGGAACCGTAAATGTTGTACTATAATCAGTCCATACATCAATAGGAGGTGTTATAGTATATATTTGTGTTGATTCTAAAAATATATCAAGCTGATTTGAAATTCCAGAATTATCACAACAATTTCTACCGCATGCTTTAAATGATAATGTATATGTTCCTGAAGGAAAAGAAATCCAACTAGTCCATAATTCTCCTGTTTTTTGAATAGAACAACATTGATTGCCATTTGGATATGGCATAGGATAACCCCAAGCACTTGAGTTATTTAACAAAAAAGAATTAAAATTCCAACCAGGAACAGTAGTTGTATCCCAACTCAAAGATTTATATGTGTCATTTGCTATTTCAGATTGTGAAAAATCGCCATTTGTAATATATTCAATAGAAGAAGGTGGAGAACCACCTATAAAAGTCATTGTACGTGATGAAGAATCATCTGCATAACAACCGTTATATTTAGCTGTTGAACTTGTTAAAAGTTTGTCTACATAAACATTTACTCCTTCATTACCACATGTTTGCGATGCGGAAATAGATGTTCCTACAACTAAAGGCGGTCTTGTTGGTATTGTAGTTCCTTCTATTAAATATGATGAGTTCCAAGGTATATTAAGCTTAATAATAGATTTATCAGTTGGACATCCATTTTTCCCCCACATTCCTTCGTATGCACTCCAATTTGTAATATGTTTTGCTACACCTTGATTTGTAACATACATAATTGCACCGTTATCAGACCAACTAATATACTTATTTAAATAAGGATTATTAGGATTTGTTCTATTTATATAACCAGTTGTAGAGCCACTCATTTTTGCTAATAAAGATTTATATTCATTTACAGTGTCATTATATTGTGTTTGTAAATTTTGTATTGTTTGTGTTTGTGAAGATATATCAGTTGACTTTAACAAATCATTTGTTTGGTCAGTTAAATTTGACTCTTGAGTTGTATTTGTTTGAAAACCTTCTACACCACTTAAATTATTTGCCTTTTTTTCTAAACTATTACTAATTTTTTTTTGATATTTTTTAAATTTGCTACCTTGATTTAAAGATAGACTTATTAATTTTTCATTATTATTATTATATTTTGTAGCACTATCTGTTATAGATTTAGGTTTTATTAAATCATCAAAATTTGAAAATAGATTTACTATACTTGTCATATTAATATAAATAGATACAAAAAACTTATATTAAATTAATTTTTAAATACATAATAAAAACCAATTAATGCCAATAATATAACAGGTATAATTTTAGAAATATTGCAATTTTTGCCGCCTCCTATTTGCTGAGAACTTGCAGTAAATTTTATAAATAAAAATACTAATAAAACAACTATTATTAATAAAATTATATAATTATAATAATACATTCTAACCTTAATGTCTCCATTTTCCTGAGCAGAATCTAGTGTTTGAAATTGTCTAATCATTTTTTCAATTTCTTCTTTTTCTTGTGTTAATACTGTATAATTTTGCTGAATTGCTTGATTTTGGTCTTGTGATTTATTTAAATTATCTTGGTAACTACCGTATGTTTCACTCATAGTATTACTGATTTCTTGGTTAATATCTGTTAATTGTTGATTTATTTTTTGCAATTTATAACTATAATATATAGCTTTTTGAACAATAGCAGTAGAATCAGTTGCACTTGTTATATTACCATTACCACTAATTAAAACGCATTTATTATCACTAGATGTAAATGTAGCACCGCTGCAAGAACTATCGGAAGAACAAGAATTTTTGCAATCATCTAGAGTAGAATTAGGGTTTTTTTTTAAAGTGCTACTTCCAATAAATGCACTATTATCAATAGTTGTTAAACTAGTATCATTAATATTATTTATAAAGTCATTATATGTAGTTTTATATTCTGTTAAAAGTGTATTAAAATTATCGCTAAGTGTTTTTAGTTGTGAAGAACTCATTATATATAAATAATAAGAAAACAAATTTAATAATCATCATTTCCCGAAAAAATACCACCAATCATATTAAAAAATTTACCAAATATTCCAAAAATGCCACCAATAATATCAGCAGATGTATTTTTAATAGTTGTAAAATAAAATATAAATATTATACTAATTATAATTATTAGCCCTGAAATATTAAAGGCTGCGTCTATTTGTCCTCCTTGTTGAACATAATTTGAACTAGTACTTTGTGCATTACTAAATATTGATGAAAATTTATATAATAAAATAATAATACATAACGTAACAATAGTTAATAAAACAAATGTATAATATTTTTGATTTATTTTTAAATTACTATTAGTTTCGAGTTTATTTAAATCTTGATATAATGATAACATTTTTTCTATTTTTTTTCTTTCCATTACAAGTTGTTGATAATTTTGTGTTAATTCATCATTTTGAGAGGTTGCTTTTATTTTTATTGAATTATATAATGGTTCTTCTTCTTTAACAGACATTTGTATTTTTTCATTAGTTTCTAATAATTTTTTATTAATACTTTCTATTACTATTAAATATTGTTTGGCTTCAGGAACAATCGCATAATCTGTATCTAAACCTTTTGCTAATTCCCCTTCACCTGTTCTTAGCCAACACATTGGTTGTTCATGACCACTAGGATTAAAAGTGGCACCACTACAACCAGATGTTTTAGCACATAATGCTTTACATTGTTCAAGGTCTCCTCCTGTATAAACACTTTGATTTCCAGCTTCTCCGGTTCCCCAAAAGGTTTGCCCTTGGATTGATGTAAATGAATTGTCTTTTTTATTAGATGTAACTGTTGTAATTCCTATAAAATCACTACTATTAGCGTATGGACCTTTCCATGTTGAATTTGTTATATCTTGATAATTATCCATAGACCATAATTTTCCATCCGTACCAATACCAAGTAAAGTTCCGTCTGAAGCAATTGTAATTGCGATAACACAACAACTATTATTACCTAAATCTTCCCAGCTTGTAGTAGTTAAATTTTTATAACTAGGTTTTTTATATATATGATTATTACTACCTACAACATATATAGAATCATCAGGTCCAATACAAACAGATAAACAGAATTCTCCTTCACTAGCAGTTGAAGACCAAGTTCCATTTAATGTAGATTTACTCCATAATCGATTATCCATTCCAACACCTACAAGAGTTCCATCTTTACCCATTGCTACAGATAAAACACAACAAGGTTCTGTAATAGGTCCTTCCCATTTATCTGACTCCCACGTAGGTTTAGTCCAAATATTATTTTCACTATTACTCATAATTATCATTTTATCATCATTTCCAGTACAAATTGATTTTAAATTATCACTATCATCTTTAACTAAAATCCATTCCCCTTCTAAAGTTTCACTACTATATAATTTACCATCATTTTTTAGACCTATAATTAAATATGTGGACACCTTATTATTTTGTAAAAAATTAATATAATTTGCAACTGCTTGTTTATAAACGGTTAATTGTGATTTATATTCTAATTTTAATTTTTCTAAATTCATTACACTTGAATTTGTTTCTGTTTCATAATTATTATCTTGTTTTGTATTTGTATTTGTATTTGTATTTGTATTTTGTTTCATTATATACATATAAAAGAAAACAAAATTACTTCTTTCTTGAATAAAAATAATATATTGTTGTTGATAAAGAGAGAAAAATAATGGTAGAAATAAAAATGTTCTTTTTATTAGGCGGTGGTGATGGTAAATATGAATTATCTAAACCACATATTTTTTTTATTTTTCTCTCTTCATTACATTTAAACAATAAATTTATATAATCCTTCTGACTTTGTTTAATATAATCATTCATTGTTTTATTTTGAAATTTAAATAATGGTTTTTTGATATACATTGAAACAAGCATTATTTAAATTTAATTATATAAAAAAAACTAATTTTTAATTTAATTGCACATTTTGTTTTTTAAAAA
>Ga0209086_10002035_pt1 | contig 16087 bp, 19 predicted proteins | sample M_130207_XF_Meta_FD_187312 | JGI IMG/M metagenome (GOLD analysis project Ga0209086, IMG submission 187312) | Freshwater microbial communities from Lake Montjoie, Canada to study carbon cycling - M_130207_XF_MetaG (SPAdes) (version 2) | ecosystem: Environmental > Aquatic > Freshwater > Lake... | reverse complement strand
GCAGAACCAACTGCTGTGATGGAGTTGCCCGTGATAGTGACGACGCCGTTGTTGATAACCGGCTTTCCCGCCATGGGGAGCACGGTTCCATTGATGATGGCGAGGTCTGTCATACGAATATTCTTACTGCTCGCGCGGCCTAAGGGCGGCTTGCAGCCTCGGCTAACTCGTGGGGTCCAGAATTTGGATAGCCCCTGAAGTTTCGAACGAATTGAGACCATGGTGAAAGCGTGGCAATCAATAAGTCGAAATCCGCACCGATCTTTGTGATCACCGTGCGCATCTGTGCGTCGGTATTGACTTCAACTTGTTCGCGCAGATTGCGCCCAGCTTCGGTAAATGCACCGTCGTTGATGAGCCCACGCGATTCGAGTCGTTCAATAGCAGATGCAAAGTCGTCCTCGCTCCAGGCTCGGGTGCGGCTGTACGACTTGAGGGGGAGTCCCCAAAAGAGTTCGGTGAGCAATCCGATTTCGGTCGCATCAAGACCTAACGAAATCCAAGCAGCAGTGTGCGAGTCACCGCGATATTCACGCAGCATGTCACCGAAATGCCACACGGCACCAAGGTCGGTTTCGGGAATTGATTGGCTGAGTGCGCCAGCGAAAAGTGAGCGTCCCTCAGGTCGTAAAACTTCTACCGATCGTTCAAGTATTGGGCGAATTCTGTTGACGCCACCGGGTTTGGCTCCGAGAATTCGTTCAAGTTGAGAAATGGCTCCATTGCGACGTGCAGAACAAATGGTTTTCGCGTCAGTGATTTGCCAACCCGCAGTAACTGCTGGGACAACGCTAAGTGGATTGAAAACCGCAAACGCTGCTGCGACAACTTCGCCGGGAACTTGGCCCATCAACGAACCTCGACTAGTGAAGTAGGCGACGCTTTCGGGCAGTGCAACACCATTCATGTCCCCCGGACTTGACTGGAAGCCAAGAGCCACGTAATTGGCATGACATTCGGGCGAAAAGTAGACCTGTCCGACGACTGGTTCGAGTGCACCGCCGAGTGCACGAGCCTTGCTTGAGAGTTCACGTGAATCCATGGGCTTACCGTAGAACGTAAGCAACCTAGACTCATTACCGTGAGCGTCCAGATTGAAATATGTGAAGTAGTAGACGATGATGTTGTGCAGGCATTTGCGATGCTGATTCCGCAACTGTCGAAGTCGAACCCTCCTCCGAGTCGCTCAGAGTTAGAGGCTTTGGTGAAGTCCGAGGCTTCGACATTGTTCGTGGCCAAACTTGATGGTCAAATTGTCGGCTCGCTGACTCTTGCCATGTTCCGTATTCCTACTGGAGTGCGGGCCTGGATTGAAGATGTCGTGGTTGATGATTCGGCCCGAGGCCATGGGGCCGGCGAAGCCCTCAATCAAGCAGCGCTTGATTTCGCTCAGGCCAATGGCGCAATCACAGTTGATCTCACTTCGCGCCCATCACGCGAAGCTGCCAATCGTTTGTACCAACGCATGGGTTTCAAACTTCGTGAATCAAACCTGTATCGCTACGAATTAAAATAAGGTCGACTTGAACCAAATTCTCTGATGTGAGTTGGTAATTTCTCCCTACTTTTGCAAGGATAGACACGCACTCAATCAAGATGGGAAATGCCAGCTATGGGGAATAACAACGACAAGAAACTTTCGTTGGAAGAAGCTCGCGAGAAGTATCGCATTGAACGCGAAAAGCGTTTGCGTGCCGACGGCATCCGCCAGTACAAAGAACTCAAAGGTGACTACGAAGAGTTCGACCGTGATCCTTATGTTGAGCCCGGCTTTACCCGCGATGCCGTTGTCGAAGACGTTGATGTCGTCATTGTTGGTGGTGGCTTCGGCGGAATGATTGAAGCAGCCAATTTGACGAAGGCCGGAATTACTAATTTCCGAATCGTTGAAAAAGCCGGAGACTTTGGTGGTACCTGGTACTGGAATCGTTATCCCAACGCTGCGTGTGACGTTGAGTCGTATGTGTATTTGCCGCTACTTGAAGACACGGGTTACATGCCCACCGAAAAGTATGCGAAGGCTCCCGAAATTTTTGCTTACTGTCAATTGCTCGGACGCACATTTGATATGTATCGAGGCGCACTCTTTCAGACTGAAGTTGAAGATATGCGCTGGGATGAATCAAAGAAGCGTTGGAATGTCATGACATCACGTAGTGACGTTCTCTCGGCGAAGTTCATTGTGATTGCCGGTGGAGTTCTGCACAAGGCCAAATTGCCTGGCATTCCTGGCATTGAAACTTATGCGGGCCGGGCCTTCCATACGAGCCGTTGGGATTACAGCTTCACGGGCGGAAGTTCGCAAACTTTGATGGAAAAACTTGCTGATAAGCGCGTTGGCATTGTGGGTACTGGTGCAACTGCAGTTCAGGTCGTACCCAAATTGGGGGAGGCTGCGAAAGAGCTTTTTGTTTTCCAGCGCACTGCGGCTTGTGTCGGTGTTCGAAATAACAAACCAACCGACCCCGAATGGTTCAAGTCTTTGAAGCCAGGTTGGCAAGCCGAGCGAACACGCAACTTCACGCAAGCAGTAACTGGAGCGCAACCCGCCGTTGACATGATTGACGACGAGTGGACCAAGATGAACTGGGTTGACACTCGCAAGTTGCCCGAGAACGACGATGAAGCGCTCGAACTAGAACGAATTGACTTTGAAAATATGGAACGGGTTCGTCAGCGAATTGCCGATGTGATTACCGACCCTGCACTGGCCGAATTGATGATGCCGTGGTACTCGCAAAGTTGTAAGCGCCCATGTTTCCACGATGAATACTTGCCGGCTTTTAATCGCCCCAATGTTCATCTCGTTGATACTGATGGCAAGGGTGTCAACGAAATCAACGAAAGCGGAGTCATTGTTAATGGTGTTGAGTATCCCGTTGACTTGCTGATCTTTGCTTCAGGTTTTGAAGTTACGACTACATATACGCATCGTTTGGGCTTTGATCCAAAAGGCCGCAACGGAGTTTCATTGAGCGAAGCATGGGCAGAAGGTCCGGCGACATTGCATGGTGTGCTGTCAAATGGCTTCCCGAATATGTTCATGATCTCAACTGTGCAAGGTGCACAGGCGACAAACTTTGTTCACTCAATCACTGAAACCGCACAACATGTTGCATTTCTGATTGAGCAGTGCGTCAAGGGAAATATCGCAACGATTGAGCCAGAAATTGCGGCACAAGAGAATTGGTTCGAGACTTTGTTTGCGCAACTATGGGGGATTGCTCGCTATAACGCGACTTGCACGCCTGGCTATCTCAATAGTGAAGGTGGCGGAGACATGCGTTCAGCGAGGGCTATTGCTTGGATGACCAGTGTCTTGGGATTTGCTGAATACGTTGAAAATTGGCGTCAGCAGGGCGACCTTCCTGGCTTAGTGCTCACACCGAAGTCATGAAACTTCAGTTTTTAGAAGAACTTGTTGGCAAGGGTTTAGTTCAGCCTCCTATAAATCGTGAACGATCTCTTCCAAAGCACCGCATACAGTCAAATGGCAGCATCAGCGAGTTCGTTATTGCTGAGCGGATATCTTCGTTGCCTAACATTGCCTCGCGATTAAGTGGTTCTCGCTTTGGTACCGATGAAAATTGCGATAGTCCCGATTGAAATAAAGGTAAAGATGATGAGCGCCAGTGGTCGCACGGTGCCGTCAAATTGACTTGTCGCGAGATTACCTAACAGCGCCGCGCCGGCTGTTGACACTGTCGCAATGATTGATGACGCTGTTCCTGCGATATGAGGGACGGGCATCATGGCCGCAGTATTGCAATTCGGTACGAGCCCTTGGGCAATAGGTATCACGAGGGCGAGCGCAATGAAGAACAACCAAAAATTCGGGCGGCCCTGATTAGTAAATGAAACGATGAGCAATAGAACAGAAGTGCCGACCGCAATCAGCGAGCTTTGCCGCACAAGTTTGTTAATACCCATTCGTTGCACGATGCGCGCATTATTCAGCGAGTTAATTGCTAGCAAAACCGCCAAGGTGCCGAAAATAAGTGGGAACCACGATCCGTATCCGTAGACGTCTTCAACAATCACCTCTGAACCAGAGAGGTATGTCGTCATAACGGCGAATAGAAAAGTCATCGCAACGATGAAGCTCAATGTGGCGCGATGAGTCATTACTTCACGTCCAGCTTGGCCGACCGCACTCCAGGTGAACGGACGGCGCTTATCGACAGCCAAAGTTTCTGGCAGTCGTCGCGACCAGATCATCAAGATGAGTGCGACACCAGCGGGCACCCAGAAAACGATGCGCCACGGTGCGATCTTGATCAAGCCAGCACCAACACTTGGGGCAAGAATCGGAACAAGTAGGAAAACAGCAACCATGCGCGACATCAACTGAGCCATCGCAGATCCTTCATAGCGATCGCGAATCATTGCCGTACTGAGAGCGCGAGGAGCAGCAGTACCAAGCCCCCAAATAAATCGTGCAGCGATCACCCAACCCCACGATGGTGCGACACTGGCAAGAAGAGCGCCAACAATAAACAGAGTGAGACCGGCGAAGAGGGGAGCGCGTCGTCCATAACGATCGGATGCTGGCCCGTACAACCATGGCCCAACTGCTAGTCCGAGAAAATAGGAAGTAACGACCCAACTCACTTGGGTGGAGTCGGGTGACATACCGAACTCTTGGCGCATTTCGGGGAATGCCGGAAGCATGAGGTCGATCGATAAAGCAGCGCTCGCCATGAGACAGGTGAGCAAGATGATGAACTCGCGCCCTGTGGCAACTTTGCGTTCTGGGGCCCCATGCCGATTCGCGAATCGACGTTGGATTAATTGAGGGACTGGCAGAGGCACTTTCACACGATAGGCGACAGTGCCTGGAGCAACGGGGTTGGTGCAGTTAAGTCGGCACGCGGGAGCAAGGCGAGTGACAAAAATTCTTGACAACTTGAAATTTTGTGACGAAGTCAAGTGTTGAATATGGCATGCCCGCAATTACCGCCGACACCTTGACCCTTCCTCGAATTACCGCACCGATTGATGGACATTCTCGTCCGGTCATTTCGGTGACAACTGCGCCGAGTGGCCATGAAGGTGAAGGGTTCCCGGTGCGTCGTGCATTCGCTGGTGTGAGTCGTGAGATCCTTGATCCGTTCATTCATATGGATCAGATGGGTGAAGTGAATTACGCACCATACGAACCACGTGGAACCGATTGGCATCCACATCGTGGTTTTGAGACAGTGACGTACATCATGGATGGCATTTTTGTCCACCAAGATTCACATGGCGGCGGTGGTGTTATTGCTGATGGGTCAACTCAGTGGATGACTGCTGGTGCCGGAATTTTGCACATCGAAACTCCACCAGAAAAATTGGTGATTGCCGGCGGGCTCTTTCATGGCGTTCAGTTATGGGTGAATCTTCCGAGTCATAAAAAAATGATTTCACCGGCGTATCAAAATCTTGAAGCAGATCTTGTGACGTTGCTGTCGTCGCCCGATGGTGGCGCACTCATTCGTTTGATTGCCGGAGACTTGGGAGAATTTCATGGTCCAGGTTCAACTCATACGCCCATTGTCGTTGCACACGTGACATTGGCGCCAGGAGCGCGAATTGAATTGCCATGGAACCCCGCATTCAACGCATTGGCCTATGCGCTTGCTGGTTCTGGTTCGGTCAGTGATGAACGACGACCGTTCCACTTGGGTCAGTTAGCCGTCTACGGAAGTGGCGACTCAATTTCTTTGCAAGCAGATGATGATTCATCGCTTGATGTTCTTTTGCTCGGGGGCCAACCGATTGGCGAGCCAGTCGTTGCTCATGGTCCGTTTGTTATGAATACCGAAAACGAAATTCGTCAAGCGTTTGATGATTATCAACAGGGTCGACTCGGAACCGTTCCGGTTGGCGGTATTCGTCCGTATCGGGGCTGATTATTTCAGTGAGTCAATAAAACGCAGAGTGGCTTCGGCGATTTCGCGACGCCATTTATGCACAGTGTCATTTGTGTCGTTTCCATCAAGACTGTTTTCAATATTTCGTAGCAGCGTTTTGATGTTTTTCCGTTGAGTCTTCAACATGGCAGAAATATCAATTCCGCACTCGTCGGCCAACACCAATTTGAGTAGTAATTCGCTGCGCATGTCTCGCAAATGGACAACAGGCGTATTGATCCATGTTCGGAACATCGCTCGCCCTGGCTTGGTGATCGTAAGAAGAGTTCGATTACCTCCAGCTAGACCTGCTTCTTCACCAAATTCTTCGACAAATCCGTGAGTCTGCAGTTGTTCGAGCGCTCGGTAGGTGAGTGGGCGAGTCAACGACCAAATGCGGCCGATATCAGAACCGGGTTTAAGTCGCACTGCGATGGCAAAGCCATGTGATGGCTTTTTATACAACAAGCCAAGGCATGCCCATTCGCCCAGCAGAAGATCGTGAGACTCGCGCGCTTGTCGACTCATCTCTTTTCTCGATATTCAGACACTGGGCCATCCCAAATCACTTTTCCTTGGTCAAGTTCAATAATGCGATCAGCCATAGCTAGAGCGTCTTCTGAATCGTGGGTGACAAGAATTCGATATCCCGCGAAGCTGGCCAGAACTTCACGGAATTCTTGGCGAATGAGTTGACGAGTTGCAGTGTCGAGCCCCGACATCGGTTCATCAAGTAAGAGAACTTTTGGCTGGGTGACTAAAGCTCGGGCTATTGCGACTCGTTGGGCCTGGCCACCGCTTAATTCTCGGGGCTGTCGTTCAAGAAGATCAGTCAGTGCAAATTGATTGATTAACGGTTGAGCTTGGGTGGCTGCGGCGGCACGTTTAATCTTTCGGGCTCGAAGTCCGAAAACAATGTTTTCTAAAACAGTCATCGTTTCGAAAAGGAGTCCGCCCTGGAAAACTATTCCGACAGTTCGCTGTGTGGGGTCGACAAAAGTATCTGCCGTCGCATCATCGAAAGTTTCACCGTTAAGCGTCAACGTTCCTGATGTCACGGGAAGCAAGCCAGCGATGGAGTGAAGGAAAGTTGATTTACCCGAACCATTTGGTCCCATGATTGCGACAACTTCGCCTTCATTAAACACGAGATCGACGTCGAGTGTAAAAGTGCCTCGCGACAGAGTGAATCGAGTATCGAGAGTCATAGTGAAAGGCCTTGTTCGGTTCGGCCAAGCCAACGATCTCTCAGTGCGATCAAGATGGTAAACGCGATTGCAATCATGACGAGCGAAAGAATGAGCGCAGATTCGGGGTTGGAATCGAGAGCGGCGTATGTCGCGAGTGGCATGGTCTGGGTAGTGCCAGGCAAGTTTCCAGCAAAGGTGATGGTCGCCCCGAATTCTCCGAGAGCGCGTGCCCATGCGAGGACAATTCCGGCAAAGAGGCTTGGTCTGATACTGGGCAAGGTGACTCGCCGAAACACGTACCATCGCGTTCCTCCGAGCGTTCGAGCAGCACCTTCAAAACGTGAATCAAGTTGGCGCAACGCCGCTTCAACCGTGAGTACTAAAAATGGCATGGCCACAAAACATTGCGCCATGACGACAGCAGTTGTTGTGAAAGGTATACGAATTCCGAACCAACTATCGAGGTATTGACCAATAAGACCTCGTCGTCCAAATGTAAATAAGAGAGCGATGCCGCCGACAACAGGAGGAAGAACCATGGAGAGTGTTGTGAGTGCTCGAATAAATCGACGACCAGGGAATTCAACGCGAGCTAAAAGCCAAGCAAGGGGAACGCCAAAAATACAGCAAATAATTGCAGTCATTAATGAAGTTTTAATTGATAACCACAATGCATCGCGAATCTCTTGACGTCTAACGATGTCGGCAAATTTGCTCCATGGCGTCCGCCACATCAAACCCACAAAAGGTGCAAGAAAGAATGCGGCTGCAATAGCGGCTATCAATACGATTTGCCAAGGAAGTTTTTGGCGACGACGCGAACGACTCATGGAAGCCCGAAACCGTATTGGGTGAGGAGTGTCTGTCCTGCGGTGGACAACAAGAAATCAACGAACCCTTGAGCTTGCTTTTTATTTGCAGAATTCTTGATGATTCCAATTGGATATGTGGCCACGATGTTGAATTCAGCCGGAATTTCGACTCCCTCAACTTGACCATCTGACGCAATGACCTCGGAGTGATACACGATTGCTGCATCTGCTTCGCCACTCGCCACCTTGAGCATGATTCCTTTGACATTGCTTTCGAGAGAATCAGGCGTAATAGAGACGCCTGCTTTCGTGAGTACCTCAGCGGTGTATTTGCCGATGGGGACATCGGGACTGGTCGTGACAAAAACCAGATCTAGATTTTCGAGATCTTGTAATGACGAGATGTTGAGAGGATTGCCCTTTTCGACGATGATCTCGAGATAGTTAGTTGCAAAAATGACGGGTGACGAGTCAAGCAAATCTTTCGACTCTATTTTGTCCATATTCGTCAAGTCGGCGGGTGCAAAAACGTCGGCGGGTGCGCCTTCTTCAACAAAGCGAGCGAGATCGGATGAGGCTCCGAAGTTGAATTGAATCCTCACTCCAGGGTGAGCCTTTTCGTAAGCCAGACCGGCATAGGCAAACGGCGTAGCCAGTGACGAAGCGGCGTAGACATCTAGTGTTGTTGTCTCTCGGGTGTCTGATTCTGATGTGCAGGCGGTGAAGAAGGCGATCGGTGCAAGGACAACGGCGAAAGCACGACGACCAAACATGAGGTCACGATATCTGACATTGTCTAAATTAGTCAATTATTGACTAATTCTCACTTTTGACTACCGACCTGAGAAAACCAACCTGATCAAAGGTTCGAAGTATCCCAATGACTCGCTCTTGTACTCGGGATCAAAGGCGACCTGGTCGTACTTGGCACAAAACTCTTCGGTGTATTGGTAATGCGGATTGTCGCGGAGTGCGTCGCGGGCGTTGCGATCAAGGCCAATGTGATGCCAGAAGTAATAACCCTGGAAAATGCCGTGGTGTTCGACCATCCAGTGATTTGCTTCGCTGACGAACGGCTTCACGATGGCTGAGGCAATCGCCGGGTGGTTATATGGCGACAACGTGTCACCAATGTCGTGGATCAGGGCGCATGCAACGTACTCGTCATTTTCTCCACCGCGCAATGCACGTGTTGCAGTCTGCAATGAATGTTCAAGACGTGACACTGGAAATCCGCCGTGATCACTTTCGAGATGCCGGAGCTGTTCGAGTATGCGGTCGGGCACAAGCGACTGGGTGTGTTTCATGCATTGCATGATGTTGTCCCACTCGGCTTTGGTTGAGTCTTCAAAACGAGTAAACGTGGCCCTGTCAGTCATTTGTCCCCCCGGATTAACTGTAGACAATACTGTAGACAATAACGAACAATCGTGATTCTGGTGCAGAATCCTGACAAAATACGCGACAAATCTGCACCAGAATCACAGGTTCATATCTCGACTGGGGTACTTGGCGGAATCAGGGGTGTGCCCTTCAATAATGCGGCAATCGCGTTTCCATCAAGACCGAGTTGATTCATTTGGTCAATTGACCTTCGTCCCGTGAGGCAGCGGACAAGTTGAAAGCGAGAAACTCCAGAATCGGAGAGTTCTTGGGCTCGGCCCGGTGCTTTTCCTTCGACCATGTTGAGAAGCCAACCGAGGGCAACGGTGACTGCTAACGAATCTTGCGCATCGGAGCGTCCAACCGCATGGCGCAAGTCGTGTTCGTGGGTCACAGCGTCCATCATCATTTGCGAATTAGTGGGAGATGGAATGTGGGGCAACAGGACATCGAATTCGGTCGCCGTGGCGAGAAGTGCGTCGGCGAGTTGAGAAAGCGATTCTCCTTCATGGCGATCAACTTGGGCCTGAGTCCAGGCATCAGTTGTCACGCCTTCCATCCGACCCGCCAAGATGTCCTCAGGGACTCCGACGATGTGTGAAATCAAACCGCTGACTTCCCAATCTGGGCAAAGCGGAACCGAGAAAGACGCTTGCGACTCGGGGATCTCACGAATCAGGCCCACGACTCGTGTACGAAACTCAAGATAAGCCCGTACGACTTCGGCATCAGGTAGAAGAAAGGTCATATCGCAGTATGCCATGTCATTTGTAAGTGCTATGAAATGGGGATGCGTTTGCTAGGTACTGGCTGAGAGAAATCTGGTATCAAAACACTGCTGACGCATCTGAAATGATCGCTGATCAGTTTTGGGATGCTCTACAACAACTGAATTAGTGTTCTTCATATGTTGTCGGCCTTCTTCTTGAGCTTCGGTGTTATTTTTGTGGCCGAACTTGGCGACAAGAGTCAGTTGATGGCCATGGCTTTTGCGGCGCGTTATAAGGCCTTGCCAGTTCTTATTGGAATTTCAATTGCCACTGCGGTGACGCATGCAATGAGCGTTGCCTTGGGTGCTGTTGTCGGTTCACGTTTACCTACTGATGCAATTGCAATTATCGCCGGCATTGCGTTTTTGTTTTTTGCCGCGTGGACGTTGCGGGGCGATGAACTGACCGAAGAAGAAGCCGAAGCTGCGCAAAAGAACACTCGCAACGCAGTTGTCGCAGCGAGCATTGCATTCTTCTTGGCCGAGCTTGGCGACAAGACAATGTTGGCAACGATTACTTTGGCAACCAAAGAGGACGTGTTCGGCACATGGCTCGGTTCAACGCTCGGAATGGTCTCAGCAGATGCGCTTGCAATTTTGGTTGGCTACCACTTGGGTTCTCGATTACCAGAGAAGGTAATTCGTTACGGTGCCTCAATACTTTTTGTGATCTTCGGAATTCTGTTGATTCTGCAAGGCATCTAAACGCCTGGTCTTAAATTCGAATGATGTTGACGTTCTGGCCTGACAAGCATTCTTCAAAATCTTCGGTATCGCTGGTAATTATGACTATGTCGCGTTTGTCAACAACGGCTATTGCCGCGATATGCGCATCGGCAACTGAGAGATATGGATATTGCCGGCGCAGATTTGCTGCTTGATCGGCTGTCTTACTATCGAGTGAATGATCGTTGTTGACAATCCGGTTCACGAAAGATGTTGCTGGATCTTGGCGATTGATTGACGCTTCAACCCGGACTGTTGTTGGGACGGTCACTGTTGCTTGGGAACCTCGCTGTAGGTGGCTTTGGAATCGTTCGACAATGGCCAGCATCCGACGATGCTTTGAATGTGAACGGTCAGATAACGCTTGAATGGCTTCGTTATCTAAAACGAGCAATGTCTCTGGCAGCAATTTTGATTTCATAGTTGTACTTGGTAAAACCTGAGCGACTCAGCCCAAATAAGAACATCGGTTGGGGTCGGGTGTTGCATAACTTGCAGAATGTCGTGTGAGGCGCGAGCAATGAGTTCATCTTGGTTCTTCAGATGATGGTTCGAAAGATCGGCTTCGGCTTGCGCGAGTTCGGCCAAAGTTGGTCTGCTCTCGGGGTGATTGTCATAGTGCTCATCAAGCGATGCCCGCATCAATAGCGAGCGCAATTGTTGCCGTAACGCTTCGACTGTCAAGACCGTGGTGCTTTGGGCCATCTTGAGTTCATCAGTGGCAATTGAAGCCGCATCGCGCAGGGCGACCGGAATTCGCATTGATGTATTGACTGTTTGCGATTGATCGGCGCGAAGCAGTTGGGCAATTCGATCGAGTACGACAGTTTTCTGCATAAAGAAAATGTACCACAACTATGTCGTACAAATATGGGGTGGTACAAATACTGGGCGGTACAAAAACCGACTAGCCCAACAGGTCCTCGGCTGCTTGGCGCACTTGCCAGTCCCTATCTTCAAGTGCGACCTTGAGGACCTTTTCAACTTCTGGTGAATCAAATGGGGCGAGCGCAAGAACGGCTCGTCGACGAATAGCCGGTTTGTCTTGACACGCGTTCAAGATTGCGGGAAGACCCGACTCGTCACCAATTGCACCTAATGCTGCAACTGCAGCCTCGCGAACCAACGCATCATCATGATGAAGGACAAGTCGAATTAACTCGTTCATGATTTCGACGCGGGCACTTTCATGTTCGCCGCAAGCCCACGCTGCCATCTCAATAACTTGTGATTCTTTGTCGTTGAGTAATGGAACTAAATCAAAAGTGTTCAACGTCGCGGCGAGTTCGGCAACACGAATACGAACTTGAGAATCAGTGTCACTGACAAAAGTCTGCAGCACCTCGTTGGTGAGTTGGTCGATTCGAGTGAGTGCTCCTAAGGCTGCCTCACGGATTGAACCATGTTCATGCGATAGCGATTGTTGAATGAATTGTGAGTTGCCCGTGTGTCCAGCAATTACGATCGCTCGACGAAGTTCGGCGATTTCTGGACTATCGGAGGCACTCATAGCCGCGAAATGACATTCGTAACTAGGAAGGACAGCGCGGTGGCAATCACGATGGCGGCCACAATTCCGCCGATCAATGCGATGGCGCCGAGACCAGTTGCATCCAAAACTTTTCTCGCTACGGTTTCGCTGATTTCAGGTGCTGGTGCATTCAGCGGGTTTGACTGATCAAGCAGAGGTTGTGAGTTTTGCGCCAATTCAGAGTCGGTGCGTGGCGAAGTGGGCAAATTTCTGGCAGGCTTGCGCCACCCGATAACGAGCAGTGCCAACATGGCTAAGCCAGCGATGAGGCCAAGGCGGGTGGAGATTTCAGTGAGTGACACGCAGACAGAAAAGGTACTCGCCCCACAGGTGGTTGCGCCGTCGTTACGCGCTCAAGTTGTGGCGATTCCTTTTGTGACAGTCGCCTTTTTGCTCATCGTGACGATTCTCATTGCCATGGTTTGGCCACTGCAAAGATATGAAACTGCCCCGGGGCGAGCGACCTTGGTGGGTTCGAGGCTCAGCATTGATGGTTCCCAAGTTGTGGTGTATCGGCCCGAGCGCGGAGTTCGTTTTGTGACTGCGCTTGGGACTCAACTGAATCCGTTGCAGGCATTTATGGGCTGGGCTGACCCATTTGTGAACGTTTTGACCTGCGAAGAACGTTTTGGTGATTGCAATCCAATTCAAAGCCGCGAAGTGCAGTTGGGGGCGATGGCTAATGCCAAAGAAATAGCCGCATATATCGCATTGTCGTATCTTGGTTTTGCTGCGACTTTCCAAGAAGGTCCTGCTCAAGTGGCAGGTTTTGACGCGTCAGTATGTCCCGATGACGCTCCTAAACAAAGAGCATGCAAGGTACTTGCGGTGGGTGACGTCATTACATCGATTGATATCGGCGACGGGCCAATTGAGGTCACTGTCATTACAACGTTGTCTGAAGTACTGAAAAACGCCAAATCTGGAGATATTGCGATCCTCGAAGTGATCCCGCTCACTAACGATGGACCAGGGACTCTGAAAAGTGTTGAAGTTGAGCTGCTTCAGAGTCCAGACGATGCCACGCGAACTTTGATTGGGTTTAGCGCTCGAGACACTCGAACGGTGCAATTGCCGTTCAATGTCAACTTTGAAACCGACGAGATCGGTGGACCATCAGCGGGTTTGTCCTTCACATTGGCGCTGATTGACAATTTGACGCAAGGCGAACTCGTTCCGCCTCAAGGGGTCGCAGTGACTGGCACCATTCAAGATGATGGGACTGTCGGGGCAATTGGTGCCCTGGTCCAGAAGTCGATCGCCGTCAAAAAATCAGGTGTCAAATACTTCTTAGTGCCAACAGATCAAGGCCCAGACGACATCGCAGCGGCCCAAGCGGCGGTTGGGCCCGCCGTCAAAATCCTTCCCGTTGCCACCCTGGACGAAGCTTTGGCAGCTCTGATCGAGATCGGTGGGGATGAGGTCGTCGCTCCTGTTCAGTAAGGGTGAAGTGACATGCAATTTGGGTAAAACCCCTGATTGCCACCCTTAATCCATCGATATTTCGTACTCTCTTTTGAATGGCTATCTCTTTTTCGCGACCCGACCCCTCGTCGCCGACCGCCGTCGCCGGCGCTACCTTCCCTTCTTCTCGTCGTGGTTTTGACCAGAACGAGGTCCGTGACTTTTTGCGGATGGTTTCGGCTGAAATCTCACGCCAGCAAGAACGCATCACCTTCCTCGAGCGTGAACTACTGAATTCTCAGCAGGCCGGATCTGGCCCACAGATTGAGCTCAACGAGGAAACGATTACCGAACTCCTTGGCGAAGAGACTGCCCGCATTGTGCAAGCTGCTCGTGAGGCTGCGGGCAAGATCAAGGTTCGTTCTGAAGAAACTGCGACGCGACTCGTTCGTGAAGCCACCGATGAAGCAGCCCGCGTTCGCGAAGATGCCGAACTTGAGGCGGCTCGAGTCCGGCAAGATGCGGCATCTGATGCTGAAGCCGAAATCTTGATGGCTAAGCAACAAGGTCGCGACATGGTGAATGAAGCTCGTGCTTATCGCGAACGAGTTCTTGCTGATGTTGCGCGGCGTCGTGAATTAGCTCGTGAGCAAATTGAAGATTTGATGCACGGTCGCGACCGCATCTTTCAAGTGTTTGACCGCGCCCGTATTGCAACCGAAGATGTGTTGCGCGAACTAGATGATGTTGCCGAAGAACCAAGTGAATTCGTTAATTTGGCGCCAACAACTGGACCGATTCCGATCATTGTTCAAGCCGATGAAATTGAAGCTCGCGAGGCAATGCGACCTGCGGTTTCGTCTGCTCCAGTCTTTGCCCCATACGACCAAGATGAAGATGTTGCAGTTATGGCCGAAGAAGTCGTTATTGATCGCTCTGCGTTGATTGAAGACGTTGTCGTTATTGAAAAGCCTGTTGTTGAAGACGAAACTCCGATCGCTCCTGTGATTGAACTTGTTGTCGAAGCACCGGTGTCAAACGTGGTTTCACTTTTCGCCCGCCAAGAAGTGCAAGCCATCGACATGGATGATGAAGATCTTGATGACGAAGATGATGTCAATGATCCGCCACTTGTGATTGTTGAACCCAAGGCAAGGGTCGCTGTTCCGCCAGCCGATGATATTTTCGCTAAGTTGCGTCGTTCCGGAGTGGATTCGGTTGCCCAAGAAGTTGCGTCAACTCAAGCCAAAAAGGCTGAGCCAAAGAAAAAGGTCGTTGAAAAGACGGTTGAAAAAGTCGTTGAAAAGACGGTTGAAGAAATCGCAGCTCCAACGCCTTTTGAACTTCGCGATGAGGCTCTCGCTCCAGTTATTGCCGCAATGTCGCGCCGATTAAAGCGAATACTCGCCGATGAGCAAAATGAAGTTCTTGATATTTTGCGCGGAAAGCTTCCAGTGAAAACTCTTGATGCCATTGTTGGTCCGAAAGTTGATCACTCGGCGCGCCTGATTGAGGCGCTCGAAGCCTCATTAAAGGCCGCTGCTTCGGCTGGCGCTCAGTCTTTGAGCGACGCATCGGACAAAGAAGTTCAAAAAATGGTTGCGACACAAATGGCGGCGATTAATGAGTACGTCATTGCAACGGTGGTCGTACCTTTGCGTGAACGTTTGAGTCGAAGCATTTCTCAGGCTTCGGGCGACAATGCCGAACTCACATCACTCGTGCGACTGGTATATCGCGAGTGGAAGAATCAGCATGTTGATACTCAAGTTGACAATATTGCCCAGACCTCGTTTGGTCGAGGTGCTTTTGCTGCGTTAACACCAGGTGAGAAAATTTGTTGGAAGGTTGATCCCAACGGACCGGCCTGTGCTGATGCTGAAGATAATTCGCTTGCGGGATTTGTCGGTGCAGGTGAGGCTTTCCCCACAGGTCACACCCACGCACCAGCCCACGCTGGCTGCCGCTGTGCGCTTGTTCAGCAATAGAACTAGTCTCATCGTGTGAAACCCTCTTCGGATTTACCTCGTAGCCCGCGCCGCCCCAGAAACCCCAATCAGCCTGCCTGGATGTCAAAGGGTCGGATTGCACTTTTTGTCGTTGCCGCGGTTGTCCTCGTTCTCTTTTTGTCGGCACGCACTCTCGCCAACTTCTACGTCGACTTGTTGTGGTTTCGGTCAGTTGAGCGTGGCAACGTCTACTGGACGGGGATTAAGTCGAAGATATTTCTCGGAGCGATATTCAGCGTTGGTTTCGCCATTGTTTCATTCATCAGTTTGACCCTCGCAGAACGTCTGTCTCCGAAAGAACTTCCGACCGGGCCCGAGCGTGAAGTGGTTGAGCGATTCAAGATAATCGTTGGACGGCGCACTCGCTTA
>Ga0209086_10002028_pt1 | contig 16129 bp, 11 predicted proteins | sample M_130207_XF_Meta_FD_187312 | JGI IMG/M metagenome (GOLD analysis project Ga0209086, IMG submission 187312) | Freshwater microbial communities from Lake Montjoie, Canada to study carbon cycling - M_130207_XF_MetaG (SPAdes) (version 2) | ecosystem: Environmental > Aquatic > Freshwater > Lake... | reverse complement strand
AAATGTCCCGATCGGGCGCTTGGGATCCTTGAGGTCCGCCCGCGACCGGCGCAGCGCCTTGCACAAGGCCGAAACCCCCTCGCGCTGTCCGACCACGATTTTCTCCATCTCGGTCTCCACCGTAAGCAGCCGCTGGGCCTCATCCTGGCCCATGCGCTTGAGCGGAATGCCCGTCCATTTTGCGACAATGTGTAAAATGTCGTCTTCGTCCACGACGATGCGTTTCTCCTCGCCCGCCTTGCGCCATTCCAGCAGCAGCGTCTCCAGTTTTTCCTTCGCCTGCTTTTCCTGGTCGCGCATCCGGGCCGCCCCCTCAAAATCCTGGTCCTTGATGGCCTTTTCCTTCTGGAGCCGGATCTCCTCGACATCGGCCTCAAGCACCTTGCTTTCTGGCGGACGGGTCATCGTGCTGATGCGCGCCCGCGAACCCGCCTCGTCCAGGACGTCAATCGCCTTGTCCGGCAAAAACCGGTCGGTGATGTAGCGGTCGGACAGCTTGACGGACGCCTCGACGGCTTTGTCCGTAAATTCAGCCTTGTGATGCTCTTCGTATTTATGGCGGACTCCCTTGAGGATGGTGATGGCGTCCTCGATGGAGGGCGCCTCCACCTTGACGGACTGGAACCGGCGCTCGAGCGCGGCGTCCTTCTCGATGTATTTGCGGTATTCGTTGAGCGTGGTGGCTCCCACGCATTGCATCTCGCCACGGGAAAGCGCCGGCTTGATGATATTGGATGCGTCCATGGTGCCCTCGGCCGAGCCTGCGCCGACGATGGTGTGCAGCTCGTCGATGAAGAGGATGACGTTCTTGGCGCGGCGGATTTCGTCCATGACCGCCTTGATGCGCTCCTCAAACTGGCCGCGGTATTTTGTGCCGGCCACCATCAAGGCAAGGTCCAGGGTGACGACCCGCTTGCTCCGCAAAATCTCTGGCACGTTGCCCGCCGCGATTTCCTGGGCGAGCCCTTCCACGATGGCCGTCTTGCCGACCCCCGCCTCGCCTAGCAGCACCGGATTGTTCTTCGAACGGCGACAGAGAATCTGAATGACGCGCTCGATCTCATTCTTGCGCCCAATGACCGGGTCCATCTCACCCTTGCGCGCAATTTCCGTGAGATCGCGGCCAAAGGCTTTCAGCGCCGGGGTTTTAACGTCGCCTTTTTTCTCCGGACCGGCCGCCGCCTTGTCACCCGCCGCCGCTTCTTCCGTGGGGACGGATGATTCCTCGCCGGCAAAATTCGGGTCCAGCTCCTTCAGAATCTCCTGGCGGCATTGCTCGATGTCCACCTCGAGATTTTTCAGGACCTTGGCCGCCACACCGTCGCCCTCCCGCAGGAGGCCGAGCAGGATGTGCTCTGTGCCGACGTAGGTATGATTGAGGGCCTTGGCTTCCTTGGAGGCGAGGGCGAGAACTTTTTTGACGCGCGGCGTGTAGGGGATATTGCCCATCATCTTCTGGTCGGGGCCGGTGCCGACCTGTTTCTCAACTTCCATGCGGACGGTTTCCAGATCGAGCCCCATCTTCTGGATGACGTTGACCGCCACGCCCTGCCCCAGCTTGATCAGGCCCAGCAACAGATGCTCCGTGCCGAGGAAGTTGTGATTGAAACGGTCGGCCTCCTTGCGCGCCAGCGCGAGCACCTGCTGCGCGCGCGGGGTGAAATTGCTCATGGATTCTTCGCTCATAGTAAGAAAAGGATGCTACGAATCAGTTCGTTTGTCCAATGCGTTTGAATAAGGGAGCGCCGTCAAAAAGGCCGACGAGAAAACTCGGCGCCCCGCCCCGGCGCGCCAGCTCAATTCCCCGGCTTTGGGGGTTTCACGCTGGGGCGGCTGACATTTTTAAGGCGGTCGCGCACCATGTCCGAACGCAGCAGGTCGCGCTCCTCGGCGGACAGCTTATCGGAGAACTGCTTCTGCAAATGCGCCGGCTGCGTGAGGATGAACAGCTCATCCACCAGCGCCCGGTCCACCTCCGGAAACAGCCCCAATTCCACGCCCAGCCGCATCAGCGACAGCAGGTTCATGGTCTCCTTGGAGGAAATGCTGTGGGCATTGGCGAGAATCCCGTAGGCGCGCCCGATGTGGTTGTAAACCGACTTGGTCTTTTTCTCCAGCAAGGTCTGCCGCGCATTCTCCTCGTGCTCGATGATCTGCAGCAGCACCTTGTCCAGCCGCTCCACGATGGTGGTCTCGCTTTCGCCCAGGGTCATCTGGTTGGAAACCTGGAACACGTTGCCCAGCGCCTCGGTGCCCTCGCCGTAAAGCCCGCGCACCGCCAGGCCGAGCTTGTTGACGGACTGGATGATGGGGTTGATCTGCTCGGCCAGCACCAGACCCGGCAGATGCAGCATGGCGCTGACGCGAATGCCCGTGCCCAAGTTCGTCGGGCAGGCCGTCAGATAACCCAGCTCGTTGCTGAACGCGTATTCCAGCTTCTTTTCCAGGGCGGAATCCAGTCGGTCAATCGCGCTCCAGGCCTGGCGCAGCTGCAGCCCCGGCCGCAACGCCTGCATCCGCAGGTGATCTTCCTCGTTGATCAGCACGCAGAAGGTCTCCTCCCGATTGAGGACCAGCCCGCTGCCGGAGCTTTTGGCGGCGTGCTCGCGGCTGATGAGATGGCGCTCGACCAGGATCTGCTTGTCGAGCGGCCCCAGATTGTCCATCACCTCGGAAAAGGCGCCCTTCATTTCCGTCAGGCTTTCCACGGCGGGCCGGACCGTCTCCAGCACCTTGATGCGCTCGGGCTTTTTGGCCCAGCCAGGAAACGCGGCGCCCTTGAGATTGCGAGCCAGCCGCACCCGGCTGGACATCACGATCCGGTCATGCGGGCCGCTGAGCCGGGCAGCCTCCGCCGGCGTGATCAGGAATTCGTGGATGTCCATGGTGTGTTGTCGAGCTACAGGGTGCTAAAAAATTTCAATTTTTAAAAGGCAGGCCCGGGGATGCCGGGGGGTGATGAATCGGGTGCCGTTCATGGCGCCGACTTGGCCGGGGGGGGTGGAGACTCGTTCAGCTGCTTCAGTTCATCCCGCAGCCGCGCGGCCTGCTCGAAATCCTCGGATTCAATGGCCTTGGCCAGCTTCTTCTGAAGCGACTTGAGCTTTTCGGTCGTGTCGCGCAGCTGACGGAGCGCTTCCGGCGCCTTGCCGGTGTGCCGGGTTCCCTTGTGCATCGTCTTGAGCAGACCTTCCAGCCCCCCGGCAAAAACCTGATAACATTCCGGACACCCCAGCCGCCCCGTTTTTTTGAAATCCGCCTGCGAAAAACCGCAGCGCGGACATTTCAAATCCGCCCCGCCCGGTGTCTGCGTGATTTCCTGCGACGCCCCCAGCCCCAGCAACAGATCCGCATCCGCCAGCGAGAAGGTCGTGGGATTATCCACCCCCTTGGTCTTGGCGCAGTCCTCGCACAGGTTCACCTTGTGCATCTTGTCATTCTCAATGTGGGTGAGAAAGACGGTCGCCGGTTTTTCTTTGCAGACGGAACATTGCATAAAATCTGGTGCGGACCCGAAATCCTAACTGTATATCGGCTCGCCGGTGACCTTCGTCAACCCGTGGTATTTCTCAACCAGTGCGCGCGTGAGTTTCCCCGGCTTGCCGTTTCCGATCACGCGCCCGTCGATCTTCACCACCGGCATGATCTCGGCGCCCGTGCCGGTCAGGAAACACTCGTCCGCATTGAACAGATCATAGCGCGTGAGGTTCGGCTCCGAAACCTTAAGGCCGGCGGCGTGCGCCAAATCGATCACCGTCTGGCGGGTGATGCCGTATAGGGCGCCCGCCGAGTTCGGCGGCGTGAACACCTCGCCGTTCTTAATAATGAACAGATTGTCCGCCGTGCACTCGGCCACGAACCCCTCCGCGTTGAGCATCACCGCCTCCTCCACGCCCGCATTATTCGCCTCGATCTTGGCCAGGATGTTGTTCAGGTAATTCAGCGACTTGATGGCCGGATTCACCGCGCTGTGCAGGTTGCGCACGGTCGGCACCGTCACAATCTCCATCCCGCGCGCGTACAACCCCTGCGGATAAACCTGGATCTTGTCGGCGATGATGATGACCGACGGGTTCTTGCAGGTGCGCGGGTTCAGGCCCAGCGTGCCCCGACCCCGCGTCACAATCAGGCGGATGTACCCGGCGCGGAGCTTGTTTTTCCGGCACGTTTCCACCGTCGCCTTGATCAGCGCCGCCCGCGTCATGGGAATCTCAAGCAGGATTGCCTTGGCCGAATAAAACAGCCGGTCAATGTGCTCCCTCAGCTTGAAGACGCGGCCGTTGTAAATGCGGATGCCCTCAAAGATGCCGTCGCCGTAAAGCAGCCCGTGGTCGAACACGGAAACCTTGGCGGTCCGTTCATCAAAATATTTCCCATCAATAAAGATTTTCATACAAAGACAGCTGCCAACTTATTTCAAACGGGAGCCTGAGGCAACGTGAATTTGACAGGCGAATTTGACAGGCGCGCAGGAAAAGCGCAGGAAAAGGCCGCCGCCGGCACGCCGCCGTCATTGCAGCTGCAGCTTGTAATAGGTCTGAGGCGAAAGGGGATTGAAGGCATTGGTGACAATAAAATTGCCGGCGGCGTCGAATTGGTTGGTGGCCTGGGGCGTCCACTGGGGAGCGGCCAGGTTGGTGGTGGACAGGACGAGATACGGCCAGCTGGCAGGACCCCCCGCACCGCTGATGACGAGTTTCGTTCCTGACAAGCGGACGCCGGAAATCACCGGCGAGGTGAGTGCGATAATGGAAAGGATTCCGGAAGTTTTTAGGGCGCCCGTGTTCCAAGCCAGATTGACTGTGAGCGTTGGCAGCACAAAGTTGGTGAACGCGCCGGAAAAACTCCCCGCGTTGAATAATTTAAAAATATCGCTCGTTGTGAAACCGCCCGCGCCGTCGTCGGACACAATGAGCGTGCCAGCCTCGGCGAAGGTACCGGTGACGATCGCGACATCGTTTGTGCGCGGCGAATGGCGCACTTGGACCAAGGTGGTGCTGCCTCCCGAGAGCGTCACATTATTGCTGATGATCATCGCGCCAAAGCCTGGCCCTGGCCCGGGCGCGAATGTGCCGCCGGAGTTCACGGAGACGGCACCGGAGAGGATGCCGTTGCCGGCGAGGGTGCCTCCGGAGTTTACGGTGACCGCACCGAAACCGGTTGCGCTGCCGGCGGTGTTGCTGGCCATCAGGGTGCCGCCGCTCACCGTGGTGGTGCCGCTGTACATGTTGGCACCACTGAGAACCAGCATGCCCGTGCCGGTTTTGATCAACGAGGTGACGCCAGCATCTGCAATCACACCGGCGTAGGTGTTCGTGGTATTCTTTGCGCCGATGCGCCAGGTGGGATTACTGGAACTCAAACTCCCCGCGCCAATGAATGCCGTGGTGCCACCTCCAAGTTCGCCGATGTCGGTGGTCTGGTTATCGGCATTGATGTTGTAAAGGTTCACGCCGTTATTGAGATAGATGGCCGCATTGGAATAACCGCTGGCATTGTTGATCCGGAAATCACTGGCCGCGCCAGCGTAATAGCCGCTGGCCGGCACACTGACAATGATCCGCCCTGTGAATGCGGACCAATTACCACTGAAATAGTCGCGGACATATTCCACGGTGACATTCAGCGTGCCACTGCCGGTGAGCGGACTCGAGAACGGCGAAGCGTAGCCAAAGCGGGCAGGGAGCAGCAGGGTTCCCGTCAGACCCGCCGGCACGTTGAAGGCATTGGTGCAGCCGCCCCAACCCGAGCCGCTGTCACGAGTGCCAAAGCCATTGAACTGCACCGCGCCGCCAGCCAGGGTGATCGGGCCGGTGCCCCACGCCGCGCTGTTCGCACCGATGGTGCCCGGGAAAACGGTGCTGTTGCTGATGATGGTGCCGCCGGAATAAAGATTGGTGTTGTTGATGGTCAAGGTGCCGGAACCGGTCTTGATCAATTTGTTGGTGCCGGAAATGAAGCCCGCGCCGTCGATAGTATAATTTTTCGTAGCATTGAAGGTTACCAGGGCTGGCTGCGGCGTGCCGGCGACGATCACGGGGACATTGTTAGAACCGGAGTTGTCAAACGTCACGGTGTCGCCGTTATTGAAAATGGTGTCCGTATTATTGGTTTGCCAGTTTGTGTTGCCACTGGCGTCCCAGATATTCGCCACCCCGTCGCCGTTCCAGATGAGCGCGCGTGGAATGAGGATGCTATTGGTGCCCGGCGTGGCGCTGGCTTCGGGCGAATAGGGACTTTCACCCGAGCTGTTGGTGGAAGAAACGACGTAAAAATAGGGGGTGCCGTTGATGAGTCCGGTGTTGGTGTAACTGGTGCCGGAATAATTTACGAGGACGGTATTCGTTTCATTGAGGCTTTCGGTTCCTCTGTAGAGATAGTAACCGGTTGCGCCGGGGACGGCGGTCCAACTCAAGACCACCTGGGCATTGCCGGGAAACGCCGAGAGGCTGATGGGGGCGAGCGGCGGCGGAACGACCGTGACTGCGCCGCCGGCTGAAACCCCGGCGGCGTTAACTGCCGAAATTTGATAATAATAAGTGTTCCCCACATTCAAGCCGGTGTCGGTGAATGTTGTTGGCGTGATGTTCTGCACATAAGGGAACGGCCCCGCGACGTTCGTGCCCCGGCGGATGATGTAGCCCACGGCCCCGGGAACCGGCGACCAGTCGAGCACCGCATTCACCCTGACAAAATCTCCCGACAGCGACCCCGGCGCACTGGCGGGTGGCGCAGGCAAAGGCACAGCCGTGGCGGCGGGGGAATTCGTGCTCGTGCCCGCCGCGCTGGTGGCGGTGATAAAATAGCGGTAGGTGCTGCCATCCGTAACCGCCGTGTCGATGAAACTCGTCGCGACATTGGTATTGTTCAAGACCACGGTCCCAAGCACGTTGGATGCGCCGCCGCCGTTGTCGAACAGGGTGGAACGATAGACGGTGTAAAAATTGGCCCCCGACGAGGCGGCCCAATTCACGGTGACGCTTTGGTGGGCGACGCTGCCAATGGTCACGCTGGCGGGCGCGGCGGGTGCCATTGAAGAAATCGCAGCCGACGGCGTGACACCAGAACTTTGCGGCGAGTTGGTGCTGCCGACAGTATTTGCCGCCTGAACAATGTAATAATAGGCCGTGCCGCTGGCGACGTTCGTGTCCAGGTAAGTCGCGTTGTTGAATCCGCTGCCGCAGACGGGGCCGGTGATGCCGTTGGTGATGGAGGCAAAGCCGCTGCCGGACGTGGTGGAGCGAAGGATGTTGTAACTCGTCGCTCCGGGTTGCACCGGCCACGCGAGCAGCACGCGCCCGTTGCCGGCATACGCGTTCACGCTCGCTGGCGCGGGCGGGATGTAGCCGGCAAGTTCGAGGCGGATGTAATCATACATCGCGTGGTTGGCGAAATAGCCGCCCTTGCGCATGGTGATGGTGATGGTGTTCGCGCCGGCGTGGAGCAGACTGCCGGAAAACGCAATGCGGTTGTCGGAAAACAATCCATGGATCCCCTCGCGAATGGTGGTGTCGCTGCCCTCGCCGGAGCCGCTGTAAGCCGGAAAATATCCGGTGCTGCCGGAAATACTGGTGCCGTTGACGGACACGATGAGCGGCCCTTGAAAATCCGAAGACAACGCGATATAAAGCGCTGCGGTCTCGCCGGGCGCGGAGGCGAGGTTAAAATTGATCGCAGAAGTGGATCCATTGTAATTCCCCGAATCATCCACGACGACGGGTTGGCAATAATTCCAATCGGTTGTCCAGCGGCTTTGGCCCACGGTGTAATTCACCCCGCTCGGAAAATCGAACGGGTATTCAAGAAATTTTGTCCAGACCGGCATCGGATTCGTCGGGCTGGGGCCGATGTCGCCCACCCACCAATCATCGCCGTGGCGAAACTTCGCTCCGGTGCGGTCCGGATAACCGATTTCAAAAACGGTCTGCCCAACCCGCACGGGCGTCCACGTCACGTTGCTAAGATTGTTTGTCGCGCCGCCGGTGACAGTCACGCTGAACTGCGACGACGGGATGTTTAATTCGTTTGGAGCGCTGCCGCCGGTCTGCGCCTGGGATTGAAAGGTTCCCGCCGCGCCGGGGCCGAACGCGTATAGCGTGTAGTTCGTGCCAGCAATGACGTCGGGAATGATGAAATTGCCGCTGGTATCCGTCTTCACCCAGAACTGATACGGCTTATACCATTTCTGAAAATCGTAGGTGAGGGTGGAGCTGGGATTCGGCTGCTGCTCGATACCAACCCACAAGTTGGAGGCACTGGCATTCGGGTTGCAGGCGTCGTTGATGACAATTTTTCCCGTGACGGTGCCGCGGCTTGATGCGGGGGCGTAATACGAATTGGTGAACCAGGAATACGGCCAGGCGCTGGCCTCAGCGTCGGCTTGCGCAAGCGCATCGGCAAACAACGCCTGGGCGGCCGTGTTCGTCGCGCTGATGGTGTTAGTGATGGCGTTGCAATAGATGAAATGCGGTCCGCATACTTTAGCCCAGGCTTCGCCCGCCGCCCAGGTTGAATCGGAACTGAAACCATAGTGAGCGCCGTGCGGCGTGTTCAGGATTGTCGTGCCCATGTGGCTGGTCAGTTCGCGCCGCATCGGTCCGCTGGCCATGTATTCAAAGCTGGCAGCCACATCCCACAGGCCGATGTTCTTGCCGCCCGCGCCCACGCTGCTCCAGCCCCAGGCCCGCAACTGGCCGTAGTCGGCACTGTATTTGTATTTGTCCTCGTAACGTCCAGCGTAAATGCCGTTCGTCCACAGCGAGACCTCCACCGGCGCACCCTGAACACCCACGGCCGAGCTGGCCGGATCAGGCATGAGCTTGGTGCGCTGCGCGTCCACGCTCATCCAGTTGAAGATCGACCCGGAGTAAATGTTGTCGCGGCACTCCCCCATGCTCATGGCGGCGTCGGTGCTGCGATGGATCCAGATCGGCGTAACATAAAATCCCGTCGCGCCACGGGGAAGTGAAAAATGAACATCCACCTGGCCACTGCTGGCTGAATCGAACAGGCAGCTCACTTCGGCATAATTGCCGTTGTTGGCCACGACCGAATACGTCGCTGCGCCGGAGCTGAAACCGCCGAACTCCCAGTAAAGCTGTCCGCCATTGTTGCCCCCGGAAAGCACGTTCAACGTCTGAACCGAACCATTGTTGTTGAACGTGTAATTGATCTGATTGACTGTCGCAGCAGCCTTGTCGATGAGGATGGAAATGATGCCGTTGGCCAGGGTGACGGTGCCGTTGCCGTTGTCGGTGAGCGTCACAGCCGCGCCGTTCGTGCCGCCGCCGGGGAGGTTCGCAAATGCCGGGGGCTCCGAAAGCAGCATTGCCGCCAGCGCGCACAGGCCGGACAAGATCAAATCAAGTTTTCTCGCCATGAATTCAGGCAGATCCTACTACATCCGGAGCCGATCCGCGCCTCGACAGTTCTGGTGATGTCAGCGGGCGGGAACCGGCGGCCACGGCAAGGATTCGCAAGGATCAGGATTGCATACGGCGGACAATAACGACGGCCCGCGCCCCCCTCAATCGCCAATTTGAGGGCCAGAAATCCGCTCAACCCATCCTTGACTCGCCGCGCACGGCTTTTATCATCTGCGCTCGTTTTGCACCGGCAATAATCAATTTTATGACAAACATTCAAAGCATCCAGGCGCGTGAGATTTTGGACTCCCGCGGAAACCCGACGGTGGAAGTGGACGTGACCCTGTGCTGCGGCACGGTCGGCCGCGCAGCGGTGCCCTCGGGCGCCAGCACCGGCGAACACGAGGCCATCGAACTCCGCGACGGGGACAAGTCCCGCTACCTCGGTAAGGGCGTCCAGAAGGCCGTCAAAAATGTCGGCGCTCTCATCGCCCCCAAGCTCATTGGCCTGGACGCCTGCGACCAGCTGACCGTGGACGCCACCATGCTCAAAATTGACGGCACGGAAACCAAGTCCAAGCTCGGCGCCAACGCCATCCTCGCCGTCTCGCTGGCCAACGCCAAGGCGGCGGCCGCAGCGCTCAACCAGCCGCTGTTCAAATACATCGGCGGACCCAACGCCAAGGTCCTGCCCGTCCCCATGGCCAACGTCATTAATGGCGGCGCCCACTCGGACGCCCCGATTGACTTCCAGGAATTCATGATCCAGCCGCACGGCTTCAGCACCTTCAGCGAGAGTCTGCAGGCCATCACCGAAGTCTTCCACGCGCTCAAAAGCGTGCTGAAGAAGAAGGGCCTGAGCACCGCCGTCGGCGACGAAGGCGGCTTCGCCCCGAAACTCGACAGCACCGAAGCGGCCATTGAGGTCATCCTCCAGGCCGTCAAGGACGCCGGCTACAAGGCGGGCAAACAGATCTACCTCGCTCTGGACGTGGCCGCCTCCGAGTTCTACACCGGCAACGCCAACTACGTCTTCAAGAAGAGCAGCGGCAAAAAGCTCTCCGGCGACGAGATGGTCGACTTCTACGCCAAACTCTGCGCCAAGTACCCGATCGTTTCCATCGAGGACGGCTGCGCCGAGGGCGATTGGGCGACCTGGAAAAAGCTGACCGACAAACTCGGCGACAAAGTCCAGCTGGTGGGCGATGACCTGTTCGTGACCAATGTGAAGTTCCTGCAGAAGGGCATCGATACCGGCACCGCCAATTCCATTCTGGTGAAGGTGAACCAGATCGGCTCGCTCACCGAGACGCTCGACGCCGTTTCGCTGGCGCAAAACAGCGGCTACACCGCCGTCCTCTCCCACCGCTCCGGCGAGACCGAGGACGCCACCATCGCCGACATTGCGGTGGCCACCAACTGCGGCCAGATCAAGACCGGCTCCCTGAGCCGCACGGACCGCACCGCCAAATACAACCAGCTCCTCCGCATCGAACAGCTGCTCGGCAAGAACGCCGTCTACGCCGGACTCACGGCGCTGAAGAAGAGCAAATAATTCTGGAATCCTTAAAAAGCCGGCGGCCTGTCATGGGCCGCCGGTTTTTTTCTTGTTGCACCGGCATTTTTTAAGATTAGGGTGGGCGTGTCGGAGTCGGTCCACCTTAACCATCAATACAACCATGAAAAAAACACTCCTCCTCGCAGTTCTCGTCCTTGGCACCGTCGGCTTAAAGGCGGAAGACGCCCCGTTCTTCCAGGCCTCCCTGACCCCGGACATCGCCGTCCAACCCAAGACCACTGAAATCCGCGGCATCGCGCTGGATGTCTGGGGCGAAAACCCGCAGCACAGCTTTAACTTCGGCTTTGTCAACGGCAGCACCGGCGAGAGCAGCGGGTTCAGCTGGGCGTTCTTTGTCAATTACGCGGATTCGTACAAGGGCGTCCAATGGTCCATGGTGAACCTGAGCAAGACCGACTTCCTGGGCTGGCAGGCGGGGCTGGTGAACTATTCGACCGGCAAATGCACCGGCCTGCAAATGGGCTTCGTGAACTACGCCGAAAACCTGCATGGCGTGCAAATCGGCTTCGCCAACATTGCCCGGAACAATCCCTGGTTCAAGGAATTCCCGGATAAACTCGCGACCGGTTTCCCCATCGTCAACTGGTCGTTCTAATCCAGCCGCCCTTTCCCACCGGGAGCCGCTCGCCGGCTCCCGGTTTTTTTGCCAACATTTTCGCCGACAGCGCTTGCATTTCTGCTCCTGAAAACGCCACCCTCTTCACATATCTTTTCTATGAAAAAAACTCTCTCTTTCGCCTTCCTCTGCTTCTGCGTTGCTGCGGCATCGGCCCAGGAGTCGCACCCCTTCCAGGCTTCGCTGACCCCGGAAATCGCCCTTCATTCCAAGACCGCAGAAATCCGCGGCTTGTCCTTGAGTCTCTGGGGTGAAAACCCGCAACAGGGCGTCGCCCTGGGCCTGGTCAACGGCAGCACCGGCGACAGCGCCGGCTTCAGCTGGGGTATTTTCAACTATGCCGATTCCTACACTGGCGTCTCGTGGGGATTGATCAACTACAGCGGGGTCAGCTTTGTGGGGTGGCAGGGGGGCTTTTATCTTCCCCTGGTCAACCTGTCCAAGGGCACGTTCACGGGATTGCAATCCGCCTGGATTTTCAACTCCGCCCAGGAATTTCACGGCCTCCAAGTGGGGCTGGTGAATTACGCTGAAAACCTGCACGGCGTGCAGATCGGCCTCGCGAACATTGCTTTGAATAATCCCTGGTTCAAGGAATTCCCTGACAAACTCGCGACCGGTTTTCCCATCGTCAACTGGTCGTTCTGATCCAGCCCCCTTCCCCACCGGGAGCCGCCCGCCGGCTCCCGGTTTTTTTGCTTACAAACTCAAGACCCTCCCGGAAGGACGTAACACCCCGGGACCGCCAAGGTATTTTTTAAATAATAAAAGGATCTTCAATCAGGCGATGGTGGAGAATGATTTCAATCTACTTTAGATTATTGAGAGGGAAGCAACTAAGAAACGGAAGCTGTGAGGGTATTTGAAACGTGGTGGCTGAGGGCGGAATTGAACCGCCGACACAAGGATTTTCAGTCCTCTGCTCTACCAACTGAGCTACTCAGCCAACCGCGGCCGAACATTGAAACGATAATACACCCCGTTTGCAAGACGCAAATCAGAACCCGCAACCTGGATGATAGAGACCTGGACGACGGCAAGACGGTTCAAGGTTGGCTCCCGGACGATTTTCCATTAGCCTGTTCCCATGCGAATCCTATCCGGCATCCAGCCCAGCGGCGCGCTGCACCTGGGAAACTATTTCGGGATGATGCGCCCCGCCATCGAATTGCAGGCCCGGGGCGAGGCGTTTTATTTCATCGCGGATTACCACTCCATGACCTCGCTGTTTGATGCCGACGCGCGCCGCAGAAACACGCTCGACGTGGCGCTGGATTTTCTCGCCTGCGGCCTCGACCCCCAGAAGTCGGTCTTTTTCCGGCAGTCCGACGTCCCCGAAGTCACCGAGCTGGCCTGGATTCTCTCCACGCTCACGCCCATGAGCCTGCTGGAGAAGTGTCATTCCTTCAAAGACAAGTCCGCCAAGGGGCTGCCGGTGAACCACGGGCTCTTCGCCTACCCAGTGCTGATGGCGGCTGACATCCTCATCTACGATTCCCACATCGTCCCGGTCGGTCAGGACCAGAAACAGCACGTGGAAGTGACGCGCGACATCGCCATCAAATTCAACGAGCAGTACGGCCCGACCTTTGTGATTCCCGAGCCGCAGATCCGGGGGGAGACGGCCAAGGTGCCCGGCCTGGACGGCGAGAAGATGAGCAAGAGCTACGGCAACACGCTGGAGATTTTCGGCGAGGAAAAGCCGCTCCGGAAAAAAGTCATGGGGATCCGGATGGATTCGCGCACGCCCGAGGAACCCAAGCCGGACGCCGACCAGAACCTCGCCATCCAGCTTCTGAAACTCGTGGCGCCCGCGGACGTCTGCCTGGATTTCGAAACCCGCCTGCGCGCCGGAGGACTCGGGTACGGCGATCTGAAGAAGGGGCTGTTCGAGCACTACTGGGAGCATTTTGCCGACGCGCGGAAGAAGCGGGCGGAACTGGCGGGCAACTTGGATTACGTCCACGGCGTGCTCGCCGCGGGCGCCGCCAAAGCCCGCGCCGTCGCGCAGCCCGTTTTGAAGCGCGCCCGTAAAAACTGCGGGCTGGAATAATGAATCCGCCCGCCGTGAATCCCCCGGCGGCCACCCGCCTGCGTCTGCGCATCACCGCCGCCGCGGAATCCATCGTGCGCGGCGGCCACCCCTGGCTGTTCGCCGACAGCATCCACGAATTGAACCGGGCCGGGCAGTCGGGCGAACTGGCCGTGATCTTCGACCGCAAAGACAAATTCCTGGCCGTGGGATTGTTCGATCCCGATTCGCCGATCCGTGTCCGCATCCTGCACGCGGGCAAACCCGCTACCATCGATGAGGCCTGGTGGCAGACGCGCCTCGAGCAGGCGCTCGACCGTCGCCGGGAGGCATTTGACGCCGACACCACGGGCTACCGGCTAATCCACGGCGAGAGCGATGGCTGGCCCGGGCTGGTGCTGGACCGCTACGACACCACGCTCGTGCTTAAAATCTACACGGCAGCCTGGCTCCCCCGACTCGCGGAGATCACGGCCCTTTTCCGGGAGAAAATCCCGGCAGATCGAATCGTCCTGCGACTGAGCCGGAACATCCGGGCGGTGGCTGAAAAATCATTTCAGCGTCGCGATGGCCAGCTTCTTTTGGGCGAGCCTCCCGCCGGGCCCGTGGTTTTCTTGGAAAACGGCGTGCGCTTTGAGGCCGAGGTGTTGCAGGGGCAGAAGACCGGTTTTTTCCTGGACCAGCGCGAGAACCGGCGCGAGGTGGAATCCCTGGCGCGCGGGCGGCGAATGCTCAATGCGTTCAGTTTCTCCGGGGGGTTCTCGGTCTATGCCGCCCGCGGCGGCGCCCGCTCCGTGACCGACCTCGACATCAGCGCGCACGCCCTGGACTCGGCAAAGCGGAACTTTGCGCTGAACACACACGCTCCGAGCGTGGCGGCGTGCCGCCATGAAACAGTGCAGGCGGATGCCTTTGAATGGCTCGCGACCGGCGGCACCCTGTTTGATCTGATTGTGCTGGACCCCCCTTCGCTGGCCAAACGCGCGACCGAACGCGACGGCGCCGTGCGCGCCTACGAACGACTCAACTCCCTGGGCATCGCCAAGCTGGCGCCGGACGGAATCCTAGTGGCCGGTTCCTGCTCGGCCCACGTCCCGGCGGCGGATTTTTTTGACGCCGTGCGTCGCGCGGCCCTTAAATCGGGCCGGCAATTCAGGGAACTGAAAACCCTCCAGCATCCGCCGGATCATCCGGCCGGATTCAAGGAGGCGGAATATCTGAAGGTGATCTACCTGCAATTTGCGGCGTGAGACTTCCCCGGGAAATGGGAGGGAGAAAACAAGGTTGATCTCAAGTGGGGCAGACGCACCCTCAGTCCGGAATCTTCGTGCCGGACATTTCCAAGAGATGGCGAAATTGAACCGGGGTCAGCGGCGTCACCGACAGCCGCGATTGTTTCACCAGCGGCATCTCCCGCAGAACCACGTCGGCCTTGATGTCTTCCAGCCCCACCGGACGGACCAGGGCCCGCACGGGAATCAGGTCCACACAGGACCAGTCCCCTTCCGTGGCGGTGGCATCGGCATAAAATTCCCGGGCCACCCGGGCCACTCCCACCACCTGCTTCTCGGTGACGCTGTGATAGAAGCAGACCAGGTCGCCGGATTTCATGGCGCGCAGATTATTCCGCGCCTGAAAGTTCCGCACGCCGGTCCACGCCGTCCGGCCATCCTTGACCAATACCTCCCACGCATAGGCGGCGGGTTCTGATTTGACGAGCCAGTAATTCATGCGCGGATTTTAACCGCGCTTTAAATTGGATGCACGCGGATAAAATCGTTTCGCCTCCCCTGCCCGTCTGGCAGACTCTGGCCATGGATTTGGCCGCCAACCTGGAATCGATTCGCCAGCGCATCACCGTCGCCTGCAACCGCAGCGGGCGCACCCCGGATTCCGTCACCCTGATGGCCGTGACTAAAACCCAGCTGCCTGAAACCGTGGGCGCCGCCGCCGATCTCGGGCTGATGCTGTTCGGCGAAAACAAGGTGCAGGAGGCGAAAGCCAAAATCCCCCTGTGCTCCGGAAAGCTGCGCTGGCATTTCATCGGCCATCTGCAATCCAACAAGTGCCGCGACGCCGTTCACTGCTTTCAGATGATCCAAAGCGTGGACAGCCTCTCCCTGGCGCAGGAAATCAGCCGGCGCGCCGGCGAGGCGGGCAGGACGATGCCGGTGCTGCTGGAGGTCAATCTGGCCGGCGAGGCGAGCAAGTTCGGCTATCGGCCGGAGGCGCTGCTGGGCGAATTGGATTCGCTCCGAGCACTGCCGCGGATCGAAATTCAGGGATTGATGACTGTGCCGCCGTGGACGCCCGAGCCCGAGCTTTCACGGCCTTACTTCCGGCAGCTGCGCGAGTTAAAGACGGAATGCGAGCAGAGGCTGGGACACGGGCTGCCCCATTTGAGCATGGGCATGAGCGGCGATTTCGAAGTGGCCATTGAAGAGGGATCCACGCTGGTGCGGGTGGGGACTGCCCTGTTCGGCCCGCGCCGGTCCAAAACCGTCTAGCCCGCCCGCCGCTGGACCCGGCTCAAAATT